>Ga0073908_1001216_pt1 | contig 37602 bp, 32 predicted proteins | sample MucameincwithD2O_FD_65484 | JGI IMG/M metagenome (GOLD analysis project Ga0073908, IMG submission 65484) | Mouse cecum microbial communities from Vienna, Austria - Mucus amended microcosms incubated with D2O | ecosystem: Host-associated > Mammals > Digestive system > Large intestine > Cecum... | reverse complement strand
GCCAGAGGCCCGCTTCGCCGCCTGGTAAAACGGGCTGAACTGGGAAATGCCAGGGCTCGCGATGCACAGCTCGAAGGGGCCAACAACTTCTTCGGTGTCGAAGAGCACCTGGGCCCCCGCCCGGCGCACCCCCTCGGCCCACGCTTGCGCATCGGCGTTGGAAGGGCCGGCGTACACTGTCAGCTGATCCAAGCGCCCCCCCAGAAGGGGTACCAGGTACTCGGCTACGGCACAGCCGCTCTTCCCCAGCCCCAAAACCGCAACGCGCCCCAGCTGCGCCGGGGCCTGCTTTCTTCCCTCTATCATTTGCTGAACCGTGTTCGCCACCATGTCCACCCATCCGCCGCCGCCCGCGCGCCGGCAATTCCATCGCAAAAAGAAGGGGCCTTCCGGCCCCGCCGCCATCTACCCCGCCACCGTTGTGGCAAAGTACAGGGCGAAGCCCACAGCGGCCAACATGCCCGATACAATCCAGAAGCGCACCACCACTTTGGTCTCGCTCCATCCCTTCTTCTCAAAGTGATGGTGCAGTGGGGCCATGAGGAAAATGCGCTTGTGGGTTTTCTTGAAGTAGAACACCTGGATCATCACCGAAAGCGCCTCGGCCACGAACAGGCCGCCGATGATAAGCGACAGCACTTCGGTTTTGGTGAGCACCGCCAAGCCGCCGAAGGCCATGCCCAGCGCCAGCGATCCGGTATCACCCATGAAGATGTCGGCCGGATACGAGTTGAACCACAGAAAGCCCACGCAGGCGCCGGCCAAGGCCGCCGAGAACACCGCCGGTTCCAGCACGCCGGAGCGAAACGCGATGCCGGCCATGGCAATCATGACCACCATCACGGTGCCCGCCGCCAAACCGTCCAGGCCGTCGGTGAGGTTAACCGCGTTGCACATGCCCACCATGAGGATGTTCACGAACAGCACATACAGCCACGGGATGGAGATTCCTTCCCCAACCGGCAGCACCGTTTCGAGAATACCCAGGTCGAAGGTGTAGACGAAGGGAATGGTAACCGTGGGCTTGATGCCGATCACGTTTACCGCCACCAGCACGAAGATGGTGGCGATGGCAAACTGCCCCAGCAATTTGGCGGAAGGGGTGAGCCCCAGCGAGCGCTCGTGCATCACCTTCGAGGCGTCGTCCACCAACCCCAGCAGCCCGGCGGCCACCGTAGCCCCCAAAAGCAGGAACATCTCGGGGGTGGGCACTCCCACCAAAAGCGTGCAGGCGATAACCGCCACCAGCGTCACCAGCCCCCCCATGGTGGGGGTTCCCTGTTTCACCAAATGGGTTTCCGGGCCGTCGTCGCGCACTTGCTGCCCGATGGCGCTGCGGCGCAGAAACCGGATGAACCCCGGCATCAGCACCATGGTCAGCACCATGGTCACCACCACGGCCAAAAACACAATGAACGTCGGATAAGCGGCGTAAGATCCCAGCATGTTTAATTCACCAATCCATCGGCTATTCTTCCAAGGCCCATGTAGTGGGAGGCCTTCACCAAAAGGGCGTCATGGGGAGAAAGCTCCGTTTCCAGCAGCGCCAGCGCCTGCCCCACCGAATCCACCGCCGTAACGGCAGCGGCGTCCATCCCCGCCTCCAGCGCCCCTTGCGCCGTGAAGCGGGAAAGCGGCCCCACGCAAATCAGCCGGTCGCAGCAGACGGCGGCCCGCCCCACGCCCCGGTGGCAGCTTTCGGCGAAATCGCCCAGCTCCCCCATGTCCCCCAGCACCGCCACATGGCGGCCGGAGGTTTCCATGGCGGCGAACGTGCGCAGCGCCGCCCGCATCGAGTCGGGATTTGCGTTGTAGGCGTCGTTCACCACGGTAACGCCGTCGCGGGTTTTCAGCACTTCCTGGCGGCCGCTTTCCGGCAGCGACGCCCCCAGCGCCTCTGCCACGGCCTGAAGCCCCAGCCCCAACCGCAGCCCCACGGCCGCGGCAGCGCATCCGTTGCATATGTTGTGATAGCCGCGCAACGCCATGGCCACCGGCACCCGGTGCACCTCGTCCAGCGGCTCAAGCCCTTCGAACCCCTGCGCGCACAGGGTGAACAGCGGATGCCCCTCTTCGTCAAGGGAAGCATCCTCGGCCCACACGGCCGCGGCGGGCACCTGGCCCGGCGCTAGGCAATCGGCGGCAGGGCGCCCGTTGAAGCGCACCTCTTCCACCCCGCGGGCGGCGAACTGCGTCTGCTGCGCCATGAATGCGGTGGCGTCGTCTTCGCCGTTCAGAAAGGCAATCCCGGTGCCGGAGGGCAGCGCCTCCAACAGCTCCCCCTTGGCGCGGGCGATGTTCTCCCGGCTGCCCAGAAGCTCGATGTGGCTCTCTCCCACGTTGGTGATAAGCCCCCAGTCGGGGCGCACGAAATCGCACAGGGCGGCAATCTGGCCCCGGCCGCGCATGCCCATCTCCACCACCACCACTTGGGTGTCGGCGTCGGCGGAAAGCAGCGTGCGGGGCACTCCCAGCTCGTTGTTCTGGTTGGCCTTGGTGGCCACCACCGTTTTGCCGGCGGCGCACACGTCCCGCACCAGGTTCTTGGTAGTGGTTTTGCCAGTGGAACCGGTGATGGCCACCACGTGCCCCTTCAAGTGCCCGCGCCATTCGCGGGCCAAGTCGGTAAGAGCGCTGGCGGTGTCGGCCACCTCTACCACGGCGGCCCCCAGCTCGCGGGCCAGCATCAAATCGGTTTGGGGCAAAGGCTCCATCACCAGCACGGCGCCGGCACCGGCGGAAAGGACGCTGCCCACGAAGCTGTGGCCGTTCACCTTCTCGCCCATAAGCGCCACGAACAAGCAACCGGGCTCCACTTCGCGGGAGTCCCAGGTGACGCCGCACAGCAGCTCCTTCGATGCCAACGGGGGAACCACCATGGTTCCCCCCGTGTAAGCGCAAACTTGCTTGGCGTTCAGACGCACCGGCTACTCGCCCCCGTTGCTGGTAAGGAAAGCGGCCTCCAATTCCTCTGCGGCCACCTTGCGGTCATCGAAGGAAAGGGTTTTGCCTCCCACCAACTGGTAGTCCTCGTGGCCCTTTCCGGCCACCAAGATGCAGTCCCCCGGGCGCGCCATGCGAATGGCCGACGCAATGGCCTCGCGGCGATCGGGGCATACGGCGAAGTTGCCCTTCCCCTCCTCCATGCCGGAGGTGATGTCGGCGATGATGGCCAGCGGGTCCTCCGAGCGGGGGTTGTCCGAGGTCACCACGGCGAAATCAGCCGCCTGGGCGGCGCGGCCCATGATGGAGCGTTTGCCGGCGTCGCGGTCGCCGCCGCAGCCGAACACCACGATGGTACGGCCCTCGGACAGCGCCTGCACCGACGAAATGGCCTTTTCCAGGGCGTCAGGGGTGTGGGCGTAGTCCACGAACACAGAAACGCCGCCGTCGGCCGCCGCCTCCACCCGCTGCAAGCGGCCCGGAGGGGCCGGCACGTCCGCCAACGCCTTCACGATCACTTCCGGCTCAAACCCCAGCGCGAGGCCGATGCCGAACGCGGTCATCACGTTTTCCACGTTAAAGCGCCCCACCAGCGGATAGCTGAACCGGTAGCGCTGGCCGCGCACCTCCAGCTCCACCGTGGTGGAACGGGGGCCCAGCTCCACGACAACCGGGTAAATCTGGGTCGAGGAATCCATGCCGGTGGTTATCACCGCATCTCCCCGCTCGGAGCAGCGGCGCCACAGCTCGCGGCCCCACTTGTCGTTCACGGAAATGACCCGCTTCGCCGGGTAGTCCCTCGAGAACAGCAAGGCCTTCGCCTCGAAGTAGTCCTCGAAGGTGTGGTGGTAGTCCAGGTGGTCTTGGGTGAGGTTGGTGAACGCGGTAACGGCGAAGTCCACCGCCCAGGTGCGCTTCAAATCCAGCGCGTGGGAGCTCACTTCCATGGCCACCACGTCGCAGGAGGCATCGCGCATCCGCGCCAAAATGCGGGCTAGATCCGGAGACTCCGGCGTGGTGTGCTCGCTTTTCTCGTGCACATCGCCAATGGAGTTGCCCACCGTGCCGATGACACCGGTGCGGCGCCCGGCCACGCGGGCAATGTGCTCCACCAGGTAGGTGGTAGTGGTTTTGCCGTTGGTGCCGGTTACCCCCACCAGCTGGAAAGCGCGGGAAGGATGGTCGTAGAAGTTGGCGGCCGCCTGGGCCATGGCCTTGCGGGTGTCGGCCACCACAATCTCGGTAACGTCGGTGGCGTCCGCCAGGTACACCTTGCGCTCCACCACCAGCACTTTCGCGCCGCGGTCGATGGCGTCCTGGGCAAACGAGTGACCGTCCACGGCCAGGCCCACGATGCAGAAGAAGGCGTCGCCGGGCTTAACCTTGTCGCTGCGGTAGGCCAGCCCCTCAACCGCCTCTTGGGAGTTTCCCAGAATAGTGCAGTCCAGTCCCGCCATCAGTTCTGCGCACGTTTTAGCCATTGCCCTGCCGTCCTATTCCGGAGTAATACTGTACTGATCGATTGCAGTGGTCATTATAGCCTTAAAAATATCTCCGGTCTGACGCATGCCGTAAACGTTGTTGGCCCCAACAAAACAAACCAATTTACTCGTAGAATTATCGATGAACCCCGCGTAAGCCAGGTTGTACACCTCTTTCTTGTAGCCGCCCTTTTCCGGGTCGGCAATTTCGGCCGTGGAGGTTTTGGCGCACACGTCGAAGCCGTCGATGTTGGCCACCTTGCCGGTGCCGTCGGTCACCACGGTGCGCAGCATCGACTTGATATTCGCCAGCGCCTCCTCGTCGGTCACCACCGTCTTGGTTTCGTACTCCGGCATCTCCTGGGTCTTCGGATACTCCAGCAGCAGGTGCGGGGTGGTGGCCACGCCGTCGTTGGCGATCATGGCGTAGAAGCGGGTCAGCTGCAGCGGCGTCACCGAAATGCCCTGGCCGAAGGTGATGTTGTAACCGGCGATGCGGCTCCAGTTCTTGAACTCGGCCATGTAGCCCTTCGACTCGCCCGGATAATCGATGCCGGTGGGTTCATTCAGGCCGAACTTCAAAATGTTGTTGTACAGGGGGCGAAACCCCATCTTCTCCACAGAAAGCGAGATGCCCACGTTAGAAGACTGGTTCAGGATCTCCCGCAGCGTCATGGTGGCGGCGGGACGATCGTGGGAGTCCTTCACCGTGTACTCGTCCGCGTCGATAGTCTCGGGGCAGTAGATTTCGCTCTGGGGGGTCATAGTGCCGGTTTCCAGCAGCGTGAGGGCGGAAACCGTCTTGAACACCGAACCGGGCTCGTAGGCCTGGGTGATGGCCTTGATGCTGGGGGACTCCCTGTCGGCATGGGCAAGGTCGTTGGGGTCCATGTAGGGCAGCGAGCAAATGGCGTACACCTCGCCGGTGGCGGCATCCATCAGCACCGCACTGCCGTCTTTGGTGTCCAGCTTCTCACAGCCCTCGGCCAGCGCCTGTTCCACCGCCGCCTGCATCTTCACGTCCAGCGTGCACATGATGTCGGCGCCGTCCACCGCGTCGGTTTCCTCGATCACGCCATCGGGGATGGGGGTGCCTTTGTAGCCCACCTCGCCCCAGTAGTAGCCGTCTTTGCCCTTCAGCTGCTCGTTGTATTGCAGCTCAAGGCCCGTGATGCCGTTGCCGTCCACGTCGCACACCCCCACCACCTGGCCGGCAATCTGGCCGTTGGGATAATCGCGCCGGTAGCTCTGCTCGTAAAACACGCCGGTCAGCTCCAGCTCCGCCAAGTCGGCCTTCAGGGTATCCACCACGGCCATGTCCACCTGGCGCTTCAGGTACACGAACGACTCCGAAGAGGGATTGCGGATCAACTGCTCATACTCTTGCACCGAGCCACCCAGGTGCTGGGCCAACTTGGCGCACACCGCCGCGGGATCCTCCACGAAGCGGGGGTCGGCGTACACGTTGCGGGTTTCGGTGGAAGTGGCCAGCACAATGCCGTTGCGGTCGTAAATGGTACCGCGCTTGGCGGGAACCGGGTACTTGCGCTCGCGAGTGGCCTCGGCGCGGGCCAGGTAGCGGTCATCGTCGATCACCTGCAGGAACAAGATCTTCCCCGTGAACACCACCGAGCAAGCGGCAAACGAGGCCATCGCCAGAAACGAGCGACGGCCGATGCTGAAATCGTTTTTGCGAGGTAAGCGCTGGGAAGCGAAGCCGCGCGCGCTATTGCGAGCCGCAGCCCGCGGGCGCCCGGGGCGCTTTCCCGATCCCTGCCCGGCCATGGCGCGCGCCTACAGGGCCAACAGCGCCTGAGCGCTGCCCGACAGGGAGAGGGCCCCCTGCTCGTTAACGGTCACTACATCGCCGGCCAGATTGATGCTGGTCACCACTTCCGGTTCCACCATCCCCAAAGAAGCCGCCTGGATGCGGATGCGGGAGGGGTTGGAAAGCGAGCTTTGCAGCACCTCCAAATCGGCGCCAGAGGTACGGGCGTCGTAAATCTCGGAATCGAGGTTCTTCGCCTGGATGGCGGCGCTGGCGCTGGCAGACGTCAAAGTGACGCGGCAAAAGCCCACTGCCGCCAGCAGCACGAACACCACAACGGCCACCACGGCCGCCTGCACCAGCACCGACGGCAAGGTCTGAGGGGCTTGGGACTTCCCCTTGCCCCGCACAACGGTGATGGAGGGGGTGTAAGAGGGCTGCGCACTGTAGCGCGGGCGCGAATAAGCCGGTTGCGCACTCATGGCATCCCTCCTTAGGATAAAAAATCAACGCCCCTAAGGGAGTTGATTGCGGGTTTTCACTATAGGGCCCATGGTTGTTTCTCTCGTCAGCCGCGCTTCTGGGCCACGCGCAGCTTCGCCGAACGCGCCCGGGGGTTCCGGGCAATCTCTTCAGCAGTGGGAAGGATGGGCTTGCGATTCACGATGTCCAGCACAGGGGTTCGGCCGCACACGCACACCGGCAAATCCGGCGGGCAGGTGCAGCGGTCGGCGAAGGAGGCGAAGGTCTCTTTCACGATGCGGTCTTCCAGCGAGTGATAGCTGATGACTGCGATTCTCCCCTGCGGATTCAGCCAGCGAACCGCCGCGTCGAGACCGCGACGCAAAACGGTAAGCTCCGAGTTGACCTCTATGCGCAGGGCTTGGAACGTGCGCTTCGCGGGATGCCCCCCGGCCCGTCGGGCCGACGAGGGAATTGCCGCTTTTATCACCTCCACCAACTGGTCGCTCATGGAGAACGGCTGCTCCTCGCGCGCCTTCACGATGAAGGCGGCAATGCGCGAGGCCCATTTCTCGTCCGAGTTGCCGCGGATGATCCGAGTGAGATCTGCTGCGTTGTAGGTGTTAAGGATCTCTGCTGCGGTTAGGGTTTGTTTCCCCGGATCCATCCGCATGTCCAGTGGAGCATTCTCCTTGAAGGAAAAGCCCCTCTCAATGGTGTCGATTTGCACAGACGACACGCCCAGGTCGAACAGTATCGCGTCCACCCCGGGCACTTCCGCCGAAAGCAGAAGGTCGTCCAAATCGCCGAAGTTGCCTCGAAGCAGCTCGAGAGCAGGGCGCTCGGCTGCCGGAATGCGCTCCAGTTTCTCCGCGGCGCTGGTCAGCGCCACTTCGTCCTGGTCGATTCCTATCAGCAGACCGGAAGAGCCCAGCTCCTTCGCCGCTTCGAAAGAGTGTCCCGCAAAACCGAGCGTGCAGTCCAGGAACGTGGGGTGCGTTTTGAGTTCGAGTTGTTCCAGGCACTCGGTAAGCAAGACGGGAATGTGCCGGTATTCGCTTGTCACGGTACTCACGCCTACCTAGACGAGGAAGATGCTCAGATCGGCTTCTTCCGCCACCTGCTGGTAGCGCTTTGCATCCCAGATCTCGAATCGGTCGCCGTTTCCTACCAGCACCACGTCCTTGTCGATGTCGCACTTGCCCCGCATGTCGCCGGGAATCATGATGCGACCCGATGCGTCAACTTCCGCAGCCCTCGCCCGTGCACGCATTTGGCGATGCAGGTCGATGTGCATCTTGTTGTTGGACTCGTATCCGCCGAACCGCTGCACAAACATGCTCTCGCACCATTTATCGTAGTCCGCCTTCTCGAATACCAAAACGCAGTCCTGCTTCAGATCGGGAACGATCAGAAGATCCTTGCTGAGAACTCGACGAAACGCCGCCGGAAGCCCCACGCGGCCCTTGCCGTCCACCTTGTAAGGGTATTCCCCATACAGATTCACGGGCTCCTTCGCCCGCTCCTCTTGTGGCTCTGTGGCTTGGGTTTCCTCCACGGGTCCTTTGGCCTTTCTCCGAATTCGTGGTTTGCATAGTACCCCACAACACCCCACAACGCAACACACAATCCCCCACTTGCACCCACTTTTCCCACCACCGTCCCACTTTCAGACAAAAATAAAACCCCAGGTCAGGCTGGGGTCAAAAAACAGTGCACCTAAATGTTGTGGTAGACATTGATGGCTTAGCCCTATATAAAGTGGCCCGTGCAAAATCGGTGGAAAATCAACGATTGGGTGTCCCGCGCCCCCACTTCGCCCCATTCGCCCACCCGTGGGCGGTAAACGGCGCCTGGGCTAGAACCGGCGGCGGGCCCGAGGATGGGCGGCCATGTACTCCGCCCGCACGTGCTCGCGGTCGAGATGGGTGTAGATCTGGGTGGTGGATATGTCGGAATGCCCCAGTATCTCTTGGATGAGGCGCAGGTCGGCGCCCCCTTGCAACAGATGGGTGGCGCAGCAGTGGCGCAGCGTATGGGGGTGCAAATGCTCGATGCCGGCCATCTGGCCGGCCTCCTCCACGATGCGGTGCACGCTCTGGCGGCTCAGCCGGCCGCCGCGGCGATTGAGGAACACTGCCCGGTCCTGGCCGCCACGGCCGTTGCGGAAATGGGGGCGCCCCTCGGCGAAATAGCGCTCCAATGCCCGATGGGCGCTGCCGGAAAGCGGCGCAAACCGCTCTTTGTCCCCCTTGCCGCGTACCCGGCAAAAACCCTCTTCCAAAAACAGGTCGTCCATGTTCAACCCGCAAGCCTCGCTGGCCCGAAGCCCGGCACCGTACAAGGTTTCCAGCAGGGCCCTGTCGCGAAGACCGGCCGCGTCATCCCGGTCGCTGCGTTCCATGATCAGCTCTACTTGGGATATGGTCAGCACGTCGGGCAGCTGAATCGTCAGCTTCGGCAGCGGCACCGCCGAAGCCACGTTGCCCTTGCCATAGCCCTCCAGAGTGCAATAGCGGGAAAGGCTCTTCAGCGCCGAGATGCGCCGCTTCACCGTGGAGGCACCGTAGCCCTCCGCGAACAGCGCCTCCCGAAACGCCTCCGCCAAATCCCGGTCCACGTCCCGCCACTCGGCCACCCCTTGGGCAGCGGCAAACTCGGCAAAGGCCTTCAAGTCGCGGCCGTAGGCGTCCAAGGTGTTCCCGCTCGACCCCCGCTCGATGCGCAGGTAGTCCAGAAACTCCCGTATGTACTCCTCGATTTCAGTCATGCCCCCATTCTACTTCACGGGAAACCCCCCGAGGGTTGCTCACCCGGAGCGGACAGAGGCTTATGCAAACATTGAACTGAGGCCCTGCATAAGCGTCTTTCCAGACCCACAGTCAGAACAAAGCGTCCCCTGCCCAAACAAACTTGAGGGCTCACCAAAAAATAGCTTCCCGCACAAATCGCAAATATGGAGCTGAAGCAGCGCAAGCAGGACAGCAATCACCACGGCACCAACAATCAAAACCACCTTCTTAGAAGGATTCCCATCTTCACGCGCCTGGGTATTGACCGGCTTCTCGCCAACTTGGGCACCACACCCACAACACAACCAGGCCCCTTCCTCAACTTTGGTTCCGCACTTTTTACAAAACATAGCTTTTTCTCCAATCCCTATTCTGACGAAAAAACACGCAAAGCCGCCAAGAATCATTTTTCACTTGGAAGAAGCTCAATCACGAAAAGCGCAAGCACGGAAAGCCCCAAAGACGCCCAGAGCCATGGGCTGGCTCCGACCGAAATAAGGCCGCTTTGCCCAAGTCCCAAATCTTGCCCTGACGCGCCCAGCATCAAGCACACAAGCCCCGTCATGCTCGCGAGGGCGATAAGGAACGTCACCGGTCTCTCTGGGCTCTGGCCAGGGCGCTTCACGATGTCGTAAATCCCCTTCATCAAGAGCACGAAGACGACAGCCCATGCAACAACGATCGCAAAAACAGTCACAGCAAAAACAACACCGGTTCCTTCGTCCAAGTAGGCGCCCGCAGAGTCGACCAGAGACCACAGGCGCGCGCCCAACATCGGCAGCGAGTAAGCATTCGTCCCCAAAAAGAAGCCAACCTCCACCCAGGGAAACAGCATGGTAGCGGCTAGAAGCGCATAAATGGCAGCGATAATCCATCGAGGCGATGCGGCGGTCAGCCCGCTGTCCCGACCCGACATCTGGACCGATGCGGGAACGGCGCCCCCCACCTCCTTACCGCATGCAGGGCAATACTTGATCCCCCCATCAAGACGGCCACCGCATTGCTTGCAAAATGCCATTGATCTTCACTTCCTTTCCCTGTTTAATGCTTCTACAAAAAGGGCGCCGTTAAGCTCGCGCAGGGTCGGTGGCACCAATGTAAATAAGCTCCACAGCCGCAACTCCGAGCGTCAACCACACCCATCCAGTTGCAGTAATCATCCCAGCAAGGCCCGAACCGGAACCGCCCGAAATGGCCACGTCCAACTCGAAACAGGCCACTAAGACAATCAAGGCCAAAACGATTGCCACAACCGGGCCCACGGATCGAAATTTGCGCGTACCCGAAGCAAAATAGCTATACGCATCAAATCCAAGTGAAGCAACCAGTCCCACCCATGCAAGAGCGAGAACGACAACGAACATGGTTACATTGGCACCGATTTCGCTTCCACTCCAATATGAACCAAGCAGAGACGACGCCTGGCTCTGAGCATTTCCAATCAACTGAATCAGAGACGGCAGAGAGTACTCTCCTGACCAAAGATAGAGGTTTATCTTCACCCAGGGAAAGAACGTAAGGACGATAAGAGCCACGTCCATGCAGCCAATTATCCGACGAGCCTTCCCCACTTCCGTCCCAAGAACCCCAGTCTTCGCAGTACCTTTTTTCGGGCTTGGAGCAGCGGCCGGTGACGCTGGCGCCGGCTGAGCGCTCCTCACTTCCGTTCCGCACCCAGGACAAAAACGGCTTTCATCTGGCACCCGTTTTCCGCAGTTGCTACAAAATGGCATATTTCACCTTTCTTCTCTTCTTGAGCCCCCACTAGGCAAAGTTGTCCACAATTACTTTGTCAACGATTTCACTTTTCAGGTGGTCCGTTTGCACGTCAAAGGATGCGAGCCTGATCTCCTCAATCCGTTCCTCGGAAACAGCGTCATATTCGAAGGAGCTTCCTAGAGTCATTTCGAATATGTCTTCATATTGATCATCCGTAAGAGAAAAGGGCGAATCTGCCCCGAACTCCCGCGCCTCCATGAGCGCTGCGAGAAAATAGCACGTGCTGAAATCTATTCTTTTCCCATCAGGTATTTCCAGCCGCTCAAAAATCGAGCTAGAAATATCTCCCCCCAGGAGTTCCTCTGATGAATCCCGAACGCTTGCGCACAAAATGGGCGGGCAATCACTCAACTTAAGAGAAATGATGGCAACCGGATACTCCCCATCGGCATCCCGTATATCCACATCCACTTTGCCCTTCCACGAATCAGGGAGGTTGAAAGCAAAGAGCCCTGTCTGAACGTCGTATGCGCTCCCAGGAACTTCGGCAGTCCCACTTTCAGGGCGACCATCGTCTACGACCTTTTTCAGTTCATTCCATCCTTTTCCGTCCAACTCGAACGGATAGCCAGTTCGGCCCAACCCGCAATCGCCCACCGATAAATAGTCGACGATCCTCTTTGGCAAGATATCCGTATCGAGGTCGGTAGAAATGGCCGCATCGAAAACAAGAGGCCCCCCATCTGGAACATAGTCATACTGCTCCTGGAGAAACGAGGCGTCTCCGCCAAACAACCCTTCATAAACACTTGCAACGTCCACCAACGATTCCGTATTCCACGGATATTCGACCGCAAACCCTGTGTGGAATTTGTCGCGACAGTACCTAGCCCCCGAGACAATCCGAGAGCGTCCCTCGTCCACATACTCATACGTCGTCAAAGACCACGGAAGGTAGCTACCACCCAAGCCATCATTGCTGCTGCACTCCAGCTCCATAAGAAGGAGATCATCCGGATTAAAGACCCTAATAGTGTTCCCAACAATCACGCCTTTATCGAACGTTAGCTCCTGCAGCCTATTTCCCCTGTCATCGTATGCGTAGTAGCAACCCGAAGATGGGTCTTCGCGGTTGCCCTGGAACACAGGATTCCCTGCATTGTCGTACCAATACGAAATCTCGTGGTAGTACTGCTGGCGCCCAGAAAGAACGTTTTCGTATTTCTCAAAAATCATGTTTCCGTTTTCATCGTACTCGTATTCGTACGTACGGTAATTCTCGTCATCAACATAGACTTCTTCATAGGTCTTGTTGCCATCGGCGTCGTACTCGCGAGTCACCTGAGATTTGAGGCTGCCGTCTTCACCATAGGCCGTATAACCAGGAAGCGGATTGGTGTCGGAAGAAACATATTCCCAGGTGTTTAGGACCGATTTGCTTTCCCTTGATTCGTCTCCCGCTAGATCGATCAGCCCGCATGGACGACCCAAATCGTCATAAGCTCCGATTCGCGACCCCCAGTATGTAAACTCCGAGCCATTGTCGTGTGGCGAGACAAAGATGCGCTCCGTACACGCACCCGAATCGTCGTAGCCATAATTGGTAACAAGGTTGTCGTTCCCCACCTCCTCGTTGCCTTCCCTGATGCAATACTCGCGAAGCAGCAATCCCTCTTCAGAGTATTCGTAAGTTGTCCAGTTATCGTGAAATGGTGGGAGGTCGTCCGTGTATTTCGCCACAAGAAGCCACTTCGGCGGCTCAGCCGGAGCTGCAACTTCTTTTTCATTGGATACATCTGACGCAGCGCCAACAGGAACGGAGCCGTCGTGCGAGCATCCTCCCATGAACGGTGCAGCGCCGAGAACCAGTGCAATTGCCATCAAACAACGTACCGCAGCCTTCCCAACCTCATGACCCCTTGACACAAAAGAGGCCGGAATCCGACTCGCAACCCCTATGCCCATCGCCTACCTCACCTGCTTCGGGGAAAAATCGACCTCTACGCCATAGGCTTCTTCATGATTCAGCTTCACTGAAAGATCAGCGTCCGAAGTGCCGTCATGGTTCGCAGTCTCGCTCCATTTGCCAAGCGCAAACTGGCTTTCCTCGGGTGGTGCACCATCGGACGGCTCAAACTTGCGCCAACAGTTAATTTCTCCTTGCGAATCCAAGTCAAACCGCATTTCAATTTCCGCGTACTCGAGCAATCCATCCCAAGAAGCGTCATGAAACGCGGGAGCAAAACAAAATCCCCACTCCCCGTCGGCTGACTCCGGAAAACCAAGCGGCACCCAGAATTCAAGCGTACTGTCCCGCACGAAAGCATTAATGTCTAAACCGATGGCCGTAGATTCGAAAACCGCAGCCGAACCCAGCACGCTTGCTAAGTCGCCATCGAAACGCAAACGATATCGCTGCACTCCCCCTTCAAACGGTCCCCTTTCCCACCTCAGCCCACTCACCAAATCATTCCAACCGTCCCCATCCATGGGGATCCCCAGAAACTTTCCGCCAGGCAAAGGCTTCGTCAGAGCAAAAGAACCGTCTTCTCTCACCTCGAAAGAGATTTCAACATCTGACTGGTTCACGACTACCGTCCAATCGCCCACTATTGGGTCTTGCTCCGACTGACTGGTGTCTGACCCCGTCAAAGCACGCACAACTATCACAGCAATAACCACTACGGCCAGCGCAATCGCCACAACAATCAAAGCCAGTTTTTTCCTTGAGACAGGCTTTTTCGCGTTATCGGAGGATGTAGATTCCGGCCCAGCAGCGTGAATGTCGCTTTCATGTCGCCGAACATCTTTGGAAACGTCACATATTACGGTCGATTCCGAATTGTGTGGTTTGGCGGACACTCTCTCGCCGCAGGCAGAGCAGAAAGACGCGCCTTCTGCAAGACCATTTCCGCACTTCTCGCAAAACACTATACCGACTCCCCTCTATTATTCCGCTGCGGCTTTATCGCCATGCCCAACGGCTAACGCGCGACCGCAATGCATACAGAAGGCGTCTCCCTCTTCGAATGGCTCTCCACAGTCGGAGCAGACCAATTGCATCTCCCCACCGTCTGAGTCAGAAGACGGGAGATTCGCCTTGCCCTCATTGGCGGGTGCCGCGAGGCGGAACCCGCAATCAAAGCAAAATAGGTCGTTCTTACCGACAGACGCCCCGCAGTTGGGGCAAGCCGAGGCAGTCGTCTTCGAAACGGAAGGCGCTGGGCGAGCCTTGTCGGCAGAGGCGCCGCATCCGCTGCAGAACAAATCTCTCTCGCTCATTTGAGAGCCGCACAGCACGCACGTGAAAGTCTTTGCCTCAAGCGCTTGCGCCCGTTCTGCAGCATCTATCTGGTCCAGTCTTTTTTGGCAAACCGCACGTTCGGCATCGCAGCGCCCTATCGCTTCGTAAAGCGACTTCTGCTCACCTCCTGAAAACGCCGGATCATCCTTCGTTGCGACATAAAGCGCAGCACCCAGCTGCGCCGCGAGACCTTTTCGCCTTCGTTCCAAATCGCTCAACTGCGTATTGATCCTCAAACGCTCAGCCGCGCGACCGGCAGTAGCCGTCCCGCGGTTTGCTGCCCCTTTAACGTTATCGAGTATTCCCATCCAAGCTTCTCCTTTGCCATCTCGCCCTGTAATCACAATCCCTCCAAACAGAGGACAATCACGCCTCTTCGAGCTTCGAAAGGGAATATGAGTCAGAAACATTGGCAACCAAGAAATTGAATACCTTGACCATGAGCTTCAGATTTCCCGAATCGTCATTCTCGAGATAGACCGTATAGTTATAGTCTCCGTAGTCTTTATCTAGTATTTTGTAAGAATTGCTATTGTCTGGCTCGAGGGTAATAAGGGCATCTTTAAGTTCTATGGTCGTATCGCCCTCAACCGAAGCAACGTCATTGTCCAACGTATCGTCGTGAGCATGCACGACAAACGAGAGGTCCGCTTTTGCCGTCAGCGACACGGGATCGACCTCTTTGAATGTAATCGACGGACTCGTTTCTTTTGCTGCATAGCATTTTCCTTCATGGCCGGCCGCATCCCACCATCCGGAGGTCTCAACAAAGCTTCCGATCCAAGTTCCCTCGTATGGCGAATAGTCCGCCTGGTAAGCGCCCTTGTCAGCAGTGCAAGTCACCTGCCAATCCGTACCCGTCCACGCAAACGATGCCGCAAGGGTACCTTGGTATTTCGTCAGACCCTGCTGGGCCGATACAGCCAAAAGAGCAGTACCATCCTCTGCCGTTTTATTGTCGATCACCTCGGCGGAAAAGCCCTCCTTGTATAAATCAAGAAGCCTCGTGTCCCTCTTTGACGATTCAGAATTCTCGTCAACCATTTGCATGAACGCCGTTGCCCGGGATGCCAGCAAATCATTCGGAATGCCACCAACCCACTCGATGCTTTCATCCATTGGATAACTATCAAGATGTTGCCATTGGTTTCCAACTAGCTCGAATTGGGTCACCCAATCGGACGATATACGAAACTGGCTCGTCTCGCACACCACCACCACCGTCGCCTCCTTGTACAAGGCATCATCAAGCTTCTGGTCTTCCACCCCTTCAAGGGTTTTTGATACAACCGCAGGCACTTCACTGGAACACCATTCGTCGGGCAGAATCACATGATCAGCAACATCTTCAGCATCAACGCTATCAAGGATTTCATCTTCCGACAACTGAGATGTCATTAGGCCGCCGCCACAACTCGACAAGCATGCTATTGCAGCAAAAAGAGCCACACAGACAAGGACAAAACAAGCTTTTTGCGCGCAACTAAGCGGCGCACAACACAGCGCTTTGCCACAACCAAACTGCGCCTTCATCGTACACACCCTTCCCCCGGCGCCTCGACCGGACCGTTCATCGCATTCGGTAAGGGAAGGCTGTGCAAAAAGGCACCCCATCCCTCGCTGCAAAACGGCATAGATAGGCATGGCGACATGCGGGGGCATGAATGCTCGGACAGGCGAAACGAGTCGCCTGAAAAGTTGGGTGAGCAATAAGCTATGACTATGGTAGGCCCGATTACCAGGCCCTATGACGTTTGGCAATTCGGAAGTATAGCATGCCTCCGCTGAGGGACAAACGGAAAACTAGAGGCAACTGCCTGCGGCTCGGAAATCGGAGTAGATTGGAATCAGGACCAAAGAAGCAATGACGATGGCTGTAGGAAAGAACCCCATTTGAGAGAGCCGCAAGATGAAAGGCACCCACCCGTCGTCGCCAAACGTCAAAAGCCATAGCAGCGCAGAACGCGCAGACCAAGAACCTTTGCGGGCAGGCGCCCTTCAGCCTAGGTTCTTGAGTCGAAAAATATACGGCAAGGCAAGTGTCGCCTCTATGACGTTTGGCAACGGCAAAGTATAGCACTCGCCGTCGATTCTCACGAGGGGACCCCGAGGGCCGCCGCCAATGCCCTTGTCCGGTTTCGCAGAAACTCCAAAAAGCCCCCAGTGCACAGGGTCGGCTGAAGCGGAAAGCCGCGGGGGCTTTCCCGCCCGAGGGGCGGTTTCGCCGGTGGGTCCTCTCTGTTTCGCCTCCGTTAAATCAGAGGGGCCCCAGCAGCGGCGCGCATTGGCGGGGCGTATCATAGACAAGCGTTTGAGAACGGTTTGCAAGCCAGGTCAGGCGCATTTTTTATGCCCGAAACCGGAAAGGGGAGCCCGCATGGCCAAGCACATTTTCGTAACGGGAGGCGTGGTGTCGTCGCTGGGAAAGGGCATTACCGCCGCTTCGCTGGGGCATTTGCTGAAGGCCCGCGGCTACAAGGTGACCATGCAGAAGATGGACCCTTACCTGAACGTGGATCCGGGCACCATGAGCCCGTTCCAGCACGGCGAGGTGTTCGTAACCGAAGACGGCCACGAGGGCGACTTGGACCTGGGCCATTACGAACGCTTCATCGACGAGAACCTCACCCGCGACTCCAACTTCACCCAAGGCTCCATATATAAAACCCTCATCGCCCGCGAGCGCCACGGCGACTTCCTGGGCGGCACTGTGCAAGTTATCCCCCACGTGACCGATGCCATCAAGGACAAGCTGCGCTCCATCGCCCGCCAGACGGGAGCCGATGTGGTCATCTCGGAAATCGGTGGCACCGTGGGCGACATCGAGGGGCTGCCCTTCATCGAGGCGGCCCGCCAGTTCAAAAAAGAGCAACCTGCCGGCAGCGTGCTGTTCGTGCACGTGACCCTGGTGCCCTACATCGCCGCCGCCCATGAGGTGAAAACCAAGCCCACGCAGCATTCGGTGAAGGAACTGCGCAGCCTAGGGGTGCAGCCGGACTTCATCATCTGCCGCTCCGACCACGAGATAACCGACGGCGTTCGCCGCAAGATCGCCTCCTTCTGCGACGTGGACTTCGACGACGTGCTGGCCTGCGAGGACTGCGATTCCATCTACGAGGTGCCCATCAGCTTGTACGAGCAGGGCTTCGATGTGTCGGCTTTGGCGAAGCTGGGCCTGCCGCCGCGCAAGATAGACCTCGCCCCCCTGCGCGGCTTCATCGACGCCAGCCGCAACGTGAAAGGGCAGGTGGACATCGCCGTGGTGGGCAAGTACGTTTCGCTGCCCGACGCCTACCTCTCGGTGATTGAGGCGCTGCACCATGCCGGCGCCGCGAACGGGGTGGCGGTGAACGTGCGGCTGGTGGACGGCGAAGAGCTAACCGCCGCCAACGCGGCAGAGGTGCTGGGGCAGGCGGACGGCATCCTGGTGCCCGGCGGTTTTGGCAACCGCGCCTTCGAGGGCAAAATAGAGGCCGCCCGATTTGCCCGCGAGAACAACGTGCCTTATTTGGGAATTTGCCTGGGGCTTCAGGCGGCGGTGTGCGAATTCGCCCGCCATGTGGCAGGACTCGAGGGCGCCACTTCCGCCGAATTCGACGAAGGGGCGCCCCATAAGGTGATCGACCTCATGCCGGAGCAGGAAGGGGTGGAAGACAAGGGTGGCACCATGCGCCTGGGGGCCTACCCCTGCGTGCTGCAGGAAGGCACCCGCGCCGCGGCCGCTTACAGCTCCCCGCTCATATCCGAGCGCCATCGCCACCGCTTCGAAGTGAACAACAGCTACCGGAGCCAGCTGGAAGAGGCGGGGCTCGAGTTCTCCGGCACTTCGCCCGATGGGCGCCTGGTGGAAATGGTGGAGCTGCCAAACCATCCCTGGTTCGTGGCCAGCCAAGCGCACCCGGAATTCAAAAGCCGTCCCACCTCCCCCCACCCCCTGTTTTGCGGCTTCATCAAAGCCGCCCGTGCGCAACAGCTTTAAAAACCTTTGGGGCATACGGTTCACCTGCGGCCTTCTGTCCTCACCGCCGGTGGGATATAATCCCCAAGGTAAATTTCAGCACTAGAAAGCGAGACGCCCATGCGCCAAGGTTTCGACAACGACAAGTACATCGAGTTGCAGGCGGAGCATATCCGCGAGCGCATTGCCCAGTTCGGCGGCAAGTTGTACTTGGAGTTCGGCGGCAAGTTGTTCGACGACTACCACGCCTCCCGCGTGCTGCCAGGCTTCAAACCCGACACCAAGATTTCCATGCTGCGCTCCATGAAAGACGACGTGGAGATTGTCATTGCTATCAACGCCAATGACATCGAGCGCTCGAAGGTGCGCGGCGATCTGGGCATAACCTACGCCGAGGACGTGCTACGGCTGATGGACATCTTCCGCTCCATGGGCTTCATGATCGGCAGCGTGGTGATCACCCGCTACGCCAACCAGCCGGATGCCGACCTGTTCCGCAAACGGCTCACCGCCATGGGCATCACCAGCTACCTGCACTACCCCATCCCCGGCTACCCCAACGACATCAACTTCATTGTGAGCGACGAGGGCTTCGGCAAAAACGAATTCATCGAAACCACCCGCCCGCTGGTAGTGGTAACCGCCCCAGGCCCCGGCTCGGGCAAGATGGCCACCTGCCTTTCCCAGCTCTACCACGAGAACAAGCGGGGCGTGCAGGCGGGATACGCCAAGTACGAGACCTTCCCCATCTGGAACTTGTCGCTGTCGCATCCGGTGAACATCGCCTACGAAGCGGCCACGGCCGACCTGGACGACGACAACATCATCGACCCCTTCCATCTGGAAGCCTATGGCACCTCCACCGTGAACTACAACCGCGACGTGGAGATATTCCCGGTGCTGCGGGCCACCATGGAGCGCATCTCCGGCCAGTGTCCCTACCAGTCCCCCACCGACATGGGCGTGAACATGGCCGGCATGGCCATCTGCGACGACGAGGCCTGCCGCGATGCCGGCCGCAACGAAATCGTGCGCCGCTACTTCGCCACCGCCGAAGAGCTTAAGCGCACCGGCAACGGCGAAGCGGCGTTGGAGAAAATCGAGCGGCTAATGAACAAGGCGGCCATCACCCCCAACCTCTCCCCTGCCCGCTCGGCGGCGCTGCTGAAAGAGGAAACCACCGGCGCCCCCGCCGGCGCCATGGTGCTGCCGGACGGCCGCGTGGTAACCGGCAAAACCGGCAACCTGCTGGGAGCGGCCTCGGCCCTGCTGATGAACGCCCTCAAGGGAGTGGCCAACGTGGACGACGAGCTGCGGGTGATTTCCGACGAGGTGCTGGAGCCCATCTGCCACCTGAAGACGGCGCACCTGAAGAGCCGCAACCCGCGCCTGCACTCCGATGAAACGCTGCTGGCGCTTTCCATTTCCTCGGTGGACAACCCGCTGGCGGAAAAGCTCATCGATAACGCCGACAAGCTGCGGGGCTGCGACGCCTACTTCTCGGTGATTATTTCCGCCGCCGATGAAAAGCTGTATCGCACGTTGGGCATCAACGTTTGCTGCGAGCCGAAATACGAGCAGCATCGCTTCTACCACAAGTAAAGAGCCGCCATCACCGCTGCCCGTTCAAGCCGCCCCGTCCGGGCGGCTTTCTTTTGCCCCAAAACAGCGCCGCCGCCCTACAGCGGCTTTTCGCGACCCGGTTCCACCGTCAGCAGAACGGGGCCGTCCTCGGTGATGGCGATGGTTTTCTCGAAGTGGGCCGACGGGCGCCCGTCCCGGGTGCACACCAGCCAGCCGTCCGGCATGGGGCGGGTTTTGTGGGTGCCCAGGTTGATCATGGGCTCGATGGCCAGCACCATGCCGACGCACAACTCGATGCCGGTGCCGCGGCGGCCGTAATTGGGCACGTTGGGGGGCTCGTGCATGGCACGGCCCACACCGTGGCCCACGTACTCGCGCACCACCCCAAGCCCGTTGGCTTCTGCCAGCGATTGCACCGCGTGCCCGATGTCCCCCAGGCGGTTGCCGGACCGGGCAGCGGCGATGCCTTCCCACATACAGCGCTCCGTCACGTCCAGCAGCCGCTGCTTTTCCTCGTCTATGACGCCAATGGGGAAGGTCCAGGCGTTGTCCCCCACCCAACCGTCCACAATGGCCCCGGTGTCAACGGACAACACGTCCCCCTCCGCCAGCTTCACCGCCCGGGACGGAATGCCGTGCACTATCTGCTCGTTCACCGAGGCGCAGATGGATCCGGGGAAGCCGCCATAGCCCTTGAAAGCCGGCACTCCCCCTTCGCTGCGAATTACCTCTTCGGCCAACAGGTCCAGCTCCCACGTGCTCACGCCGGGCCTTGCCGCCCGTCCCACCTGGCGCAACGCCAAAGCGGAAACGCGCCCTGCTTCCTTCATGGCCTCAATCTCGCCAGGACTTTTCAAAATGGGCCACTCGCGACGCCTTCTCATGGCTGCTCTCCTTTTCGAAAACTCCATGCCGCCGCGCTATCGCCGCAAACGGCGGGCCACCTTATCGGTGGCGGCCATCACCAGCGACGCCTCGGGCCAGCGAGCGGCCACGGCCGGACCGAAGGTGACCACCAGCGCCAACAGGCCGCCGGCCAAGATAAACAGCAGCGACTTGCCGATGCTGCCGTCAAGCGGCCCCAGGAAAAACTGCAGCCCCGCCAGCACGGCCCAGCCCACAGCGGCGCCGACGGCCCCCAGCGCCAGGCCCCGCAGCGTGCTGAGGGCCAAAGGCCCGAAACGGAACTGCGCGTAATGATGTTTCAGGTACACGAACGCCGCCACATCCCCCAGCAGGTAAGACACGATGGTCACCGCCGCGATGGACTCAATGGTTACCGGATAGCCGTTTTGCACCCCCCACGCGGCCGCCAGGGTGAGCAGCACCTGCACAACCACGGCAGCAAAATTAATCCACGAGAACAGCCCGATGCGGCGGATGCTGCTGAACACCTTGTTCAGGTAGCAGCTAAGACCGTAGAAGGGCAGCGCCACCGCCATCACCGCCAGGTAGCTGGCAATCTGGCCGATGGCATCCTGAGTGAACGCCCCCACGTGGTACAGCGTCACCAGCGGGGTGGCGAACACGATAAGGTACATGGTCATGGGCACCATGAGGAATATCACCTGGCGGGCGCCGTCCATGATGCCCCGCACCACGCCGTCCACATCGTCTTCCGCCTGCATGTCGGCCAATTCGGTGAACATGGAAGTGGTAACCGGCACCACCAGAAACGAATACGGGAACGTGAACCACAGCCGCGCGTAAGCGATGACGGAAGGGCCGTTGTCGGCGAAGCAGTAGCTGGCGGCGTTCTGCACCGACACCGTGGCGAACGCGCACAACGTGATGAACAGGGCGCCCACTCCCAGCGACACCGTTTCCCGCAGGGCCGGGTCGCGCAAGTTGAGGCGCGGCCGCAACCGGATGCCCTGCTTCGCCAGCGCCGGCACCTGGATGGCCATCTGCACGAACACCCCCAAGGGATTGCCGATGGCGATGACGAAGAACGCCATCTGCTGGTTGTGCTGGGCCACGAAGGCGTAGGCCAAAAACGACGCAATGACGATGACGTTGTTGAACACCGGCGCGATGGACGACCAAAAATACTCGCGGTTGGCGTTCAGCAACCCCGAAACGATGGTGGAGGCGCCGTAAAACACTATCTGGATGGCAAAGAACTGGAAGAAGAACACCGCCAGCGCCATTTCCTGCTGGTCGGAGTAGAACGTTTGGGTGAAGATCACTTGCGCCGGGAAGATCATGCACAGCACGCTCACCGCTCCCAGCAAAAGCACCACGATGGTAAGCAGGTTGGAGGCATAATCGTTGCCGCGCCGCTCCCCCAGCTTCTTTTTCGTGGACACGTACACCGGCAAAAACGCGGTTACCAGCATGCCGCCCATCACCAGCTCGAACAGCATGTTGGGAAGGTTGTTGGCCACCTGGTAGGCGCTGGAGGTGAAGGTGGAGCCCAAGGCAAAGGCCATGGCCCAGGTGCGGCCGAAGCCGGTGATGCGGGAGATGATGACGCAGATGCTTATGAGGGCTGCCGAAGACGCCGCGCTCTTTTGGGCCGGGGCCTGGGCCTGCACGCCAGCCCCTGCCCGCTTCGCCGCCGCACCTCCGTAGCGCGACAGGCGCCGCAGCTGCGCCTCCTCTTCCTCCAGCAGCATCTGCCCTTGGGCCGCTTGCTCGAAACTCCAGGAAGGGTTGGTGCGGTCCAGCCCCGCATGGCCCCCCACCACTGGAATGAGCCCCGTTTTTCCGGGGGCAAATTCCTCATGGGAGGTTTTTTGAACCCCGGCATGCCGTCCGCGCGTAGCCGGGCGCTCCACCGAGGGATTCTCCGAGCAGGGCTCGGAGGCAGCCGGGCGAGCATGACGCGCTCGGGACAGCTTGTCTGCCATAGGGGAAACCTTTTCTTAATCGGATATAATTGCCCATGATACCAAACCCGAAAGGCCCCCTTCATGCACATACTCATCGTGCGGAATAATTCCAATTCCAAAGCCCTCGACGCCTCGCTTTTGCTGATGTCCTATCTCAACTCGGTGGGGGCCAGCACCTACATGGCCGACTCCTCAGACCTGGGCAACAGCCGGCGCCGGGCCCAAATCGCCCAGCAGCTGCCGGAACAGCTGCAACTGGCCTTCGTGCTGGGGGGCGACGGTACCGTGCTGCACACCGTACACCTGTTGGAGGGGCGGCTGTGTCCCATTCTGCCCATCAACTTCGGGCGCATGGGCTTTCTCACCAACGACGACGAGGACGGCATCATCCCGCTGGCGGCGTCTGCCCTGGCAGGCGAGCTGGGGGAAGACCGCCGCGCCCTTTTGCAGCTGGAGGTCACCTGCCAAGACGGCGGCCCCGAGCACAACGGCGCCGCCCAGGCCGACGACTACGGTGTGAACAGCGAAGGGCTGGAGGGAAAGACAGTCTTCACCGCCCTGAACGAAGCCTCCCTCACCCGGGGCGCCATGGGACGCATCATCGAGATATCCCTCGCAGTTAACGGCATCCCCGTGTTCAAAGAGCGGGGCGACGGCATCATCCTGTCCACCGCCACCGGCTCCACCGCCTACGCCCTTTCCAGCGGCGGGCCTTTGGTGTCGCCCCGCTACAGCGGGCTCCTGGCGGTGCCCATCGCCCCCCATACCCTGCGGGCGCGGGCCATTGTCACCGACCCCAACGACGTGTTGGAGGTTACCGCCCGGCAAACCGACGAATTCCGCGACATCGCACTGTTCATCGATGGGGAACTGGTGCTTCTGCCCGGCCCCGTGCAAACCGTCATCGCCTCCCGCGCCGATCAGTCGGTCACCTTGCTGCGCCCCCGCCCCGACACCTTCTACCAGGCCATCGCCCAAGACTTCTTCGCCTAAGCAATCGGCAACCGCTTTGCCGCATAAAAAAAGCGCCCCGCACAGGCGGGGCGCTTCTCCGATAAGGGAATCTGGCTTATTCGGTCGACTCGGTATAAGCACGGGTCACCGAGGAATCCACCGGAACACCAGGGCTCATGGTGGAAGAAGCGGTGATGGACTTCACGTACTTGCCCTTGGCAGCCGCAGGCTTCATGCGAAGAATCTCATCGTACACAGCGCCGTAGTTCTCGGCCAGCGCCTCGGGGGTGAAGCTCACCTTGCCGATGATCACGTGAGCGATGCCGTAACGGTCGGCGCGGTACTCAACGCGGCCGCCCTTCAGCTCTTTGATGGCCTTGGCCACATCGTTGGTCACGGTGCCCAGCTTGGGGTTGGGCATCAAGCCGCGAGGGCCCAGGATTTTGCCCAGACGGCCCACTTTGCCCATCTGGTCGGGAGTGGCAACGGCAGCGTCGAAGTTGAACTCGCCCTTCTGGATCTGCTCCATCAAGTCAGCGGTGCCCACGATGTCGGCGCCCGCCTCCTCGGCGACGCGAGCAGCCTCGCCCTCGGCGAACACGGCCACGCGCACTTCCTTGCCCGAACCGTTGGGCAGGCTCACGGTGCCGCGCAGCTGCTGATCCGCTTGACGGGTGTCGATGCCCAGACGGAAGTCGCAGGTGACTGTCTCATCAAAGTTGGCAGAGGAAATCTCCTGCACCAGCTTCATGGCCGCCAGCGGAGCCAGCGGAGCCTCGGGAATCTGGGCTTCTGCTGCCCGGTACTTCTTGGATTTCTTCATGACTATCAATTCCTTTCGTGGTAATGGCGAGCGCTTGCGCTCTTCCACTTGTCAAACGCTTGGACTTTCCAAGCGCTAAACACTTATTCTTCGATGGTCTTGCCCTGCAGCATCGCCGCCACCTTACGGGACGGAATGTACTTCTTCTTCATGGGACGACCCTCGATGCGCACGCCCATGGAACGGGCGGTACCGGCGATGATCTCCATGGCCGCCTCAACGCTGTTGGCGTTCAGGTCGGGCATCTTGGTCTCGGCGATCTTGCGCAGCTGGTCCTCGGTGAGGGTGCCCACCGCCTGGATCTGCGGGATGCCGGAGCCGGAACTGATGTTCAGGGCTTCCTTGATCAGCACAGCGGCCGGAGGGGTCTTGCACACGAAGGTGAAAGAGCGGTCCTCGTAGATGGTGATTTCAACAGGGATAACCGTACCCGCCTGATCTGCCGTCTGGGCGTTGAACGCCTGGCAGAACTGCATGATGTTGACGCCCTTGGCACCCAGCGCGGGGCCTACCGGGGGGGCCGGGTTGGCCGCGCCAGCAGGAATCTGCAGTTTGACGAAGCCGGTGACCTTCTTGTCAGCCATAGCTTGACTACCTTTCAAATAAACCGTTTACATTCCCTTATCACAAAGCCCTTTTCGCCTTGGCGAGAAGCCCCGAGTCCACACGGGCACCAAGATGGGCACGTGAACGCTTAGATGCGCGTCACCTGGTTGAAGCCAAGCTCCACCGGGGTTTCGCGCCCAAAGATTGACACCATAACCTTAACCTTGCCGGCTTCGGGCGACACTTCGGCCACCACGCCGTCGAACTCGGCCAAGGGGCCGGAAACCACCTTCACCGACTGCCCCACTTCCAGGGTAGTGGAAGTCTTCTTGGGGGCCTCGTGGTTGGTGCGGCGCATGATCTTGTTGTATTCGTCGCGAGTGAGCGGAGAGGGGTTGCCCTGGGTTCCCACGAACCCGGTTACGCCCTCGGTGTTGCGCACCGCCGCCCAGCTGCGATCGTCCAGCTCCATGCGCACCAGCACATAGCCGGGGAACACCTTCTTCTCCGCCTCAACGCGACGGCCGCCATCCTTGATCTCCGTAACCATTTCGGTGGGAATCTCGATAGCGAAGATGTTGTTCTCCAGGCCCAGCGCCTCGATGCGCATTTCCAGGTTCTTCTTCACCTTGTTCTCGTAGCCGGAATAGGTGTGAAGCACATACCATTTCTTAGCCATTGTGAACCTACAATCCGGAAATACCGACCAGCACCGGGGTGATGATCAGGTTGTCCAAGACGGCAACGAAGATACCGAAGAAAAGAAGGGCAACGATGACGACGCCGCTCCAGCGCAGAACGTCAACGCGGGTGGGCCACGTGACGCGCTTCATTTCCGCTTTTACGTCGCGCAGGAATTGGAAGCGCTTCTTAGCGGGCTTTTCGTCCGCTTTCTTAGCAGGCTTCTTGGCCGCCTCGTCATCGGAATCGGCAGCATCCGATTTCTTGAAAAGAGACTTCTTCGGCTTCTCCTCGGCTTCAACTACCTCGGCAACCGGCTGATCGCCGATCTCCTCACGAGTAGCCTTGCGCTGCTGCCGGGCAGCAGAGGCTTTAGCGCGTTGGGTCTTGGATTTTTTTGCCATGGTCTTCCTTAAATGTTTTATGTCTTAACGCCAAACAAGCAGCCACACGGCTGCTCGTCAAACAAGCTGGCAGGCCAGGAAGGACTCGAACCCTCAACTTGCGGTTTTGGAGACCGCTGCTCTACCAATTGAACTACTGGCCTATGCCTGTTTATGAATCACTCGAACCTAGCGGGTCTCGCGATGCACCGTGTGGTGACGGCACCACTTGCAGTACTTCTTAAGCTCCATACGGTCCGGATGGGTCTGCTTGTTCTTTTTGGTCGTGTAGTTGCGGCGCTTGCACTCGGTGCAGGCCAGGGTGACCAAAGTACGCATGAATACTCCTTTATGCCAATAGGGTAAGACAGTTCCTTTTCATACACATGAAGAGAGCTGCCATGAAAAGGGAGCCCGCCTGTGGGGCAGGCTCCCTAGAAGGCAATCACCAGTTAATTTACTTGATGATCTTGGTAACGCGGCCAGAGCCAACGGTACGGCCACCCTCGCGGATAGCGAACTTCAGGCCCTCTTCCATGGCGATCGGGTGAATCAGCTCGCCAGTGATGGTCACGTTGTCGCCAGGCATAACCATTTCGGTGCCCTCGGGCAGGTGGGCAACACCGGTGATGTCGGTGGTGCGGAAGTAGAACTGCGGACGATAGCCATCGAAGAACGGGGTGTGACGGCCGCCCTCTTCCTTGGTCAGGATGTAAACCTGGCCCTCGAACTCAGTGTGCGGGTTCACGCTACCGGGCTTGCAGAGAACCTGGCCGCGCTCGATGTCCTCGCGCTTGATGCCGCGCAGCAGGCAGCCGATGTTGTCGCCAGCCTCGGCCTCGTCCAGCAGCTTGCGGAACATCTCGATGCCGGTGCAGGTGGTCTTCTGGGTTTCCTTGATGCCCACGATCTCCAGCGGATCGTTCAGGTGCAGCACACCGCGCTCCACACGACCGGTGGCAACGGTGCCGCGGCCGGTAATGGTCATGGTGTCCTCCACAGCCATCAGGAACGGCTTGTCCACGTCGCGCTCGGGGGTGGGGATGTAGCTGTCCACGGCGTCCATGAGTTCCCAGATCTTCTCCTGCCACTCCTTGTCGCCCTCCAGGGCCTTCAGAGCGGAACCACGGATAATCGGGGTGTCGTCGCCCGGGAACTCGTAGCTGTCCAGCAGCTCGCGAACTTCCATCTCAACCAGCTCGATGAGCTCCTCGTCGTCCACCATGTCGCACTTGTTCAGGAATACCACGATGTAGGGCACGCCCACCTGGCGGGCCAGCAGGATGTGCTCGCGGGTCTGAGCCATGGGGCCGTCGGTGGCGGCGATAACCAAGATGGCGCCGTCCATCTGAGCAGCACCGGTGATCATGTTCTTCACGTAGTCGGCATGGCCGGGGCAGTCAACATGAGCGTAGTGACGGGTGTCGGTCTGGTACTCGATGTGAGCGATGGAGATGGTAATGCCGCGCTCGCGCTCTTCGGGAGCCTTGTCGATCTGATCGAAGGCGGTGAAGTCAGCAGTAGCGGTGCCGTGAGAGCCGTCGTTCTCAGACAGGGTCTTGGAAATGGCGGCGGTCAGGGTGGTTTTGCCGTGGTCAACGTGTCCGATCGTACCGATGTTTACATGCGGCTTCGAGCGTTCGAACTTCTCCTTGGCCATGTTTCATCCTCCTTAGAATGAATTCACAACTTAAAAAAACAAACAAAATAAATGCGCCCACGAAGGACGCTTGAATTGGTATGGTAGCGGTGACTGGATTTGAACCAGTGACGCCACGGGTATGAACCGTGTGCTCTGACCAACTGAGCTACACCGCCATCTTTAAGGCTCCCATGCGCACCGATTGCCGCATCAGGCTTCGCCACTCACTCGGTCACAGCGCGAAGGCTGCTCCCTCGTTCGCGGCTTCGCCTTCCTTGCACTCGGCACATCTGGAAACCTTAAAGGCCCGATACAACCGAACAGCAATCGCTTGCGGAAGCGTTAAAAATAAATGGAGCCTGCGACCGGACTTGAACCGGTGACCTCTTCGTTACCAACGAAGTGCTCTACCGACTGAGCTACACAGGCATGAGGCGAAGCAGATTAAAAAGCTTCAAAGATGAAATGGTGGGCGCGCTAGGATTCGAACCTAGGTAGGCAGAGCCAACGGGTTTACAGCCCGTCCCCTTTAACCACTCGGGCACACGCCCATTTCGGCAATGAAATTCATGTGTACTTTTCAAGCTGCCGCTCAAATTCCCCAGGCGGGGTAAGTGAGCGAAAGAATAATACGCTACCCCCAAAACGCTGTCAACACCCGACACGCCACCGGGCGTATCTTATCCACAATTCCCATATCAACGGTTTTCAACGGCAGGTCAACGGCGCATATGGCGGTTTTCGAGCCCGCTTTTCCTGCTTATATATATGTATAGGCGCTGGCGGCGAGGAGTTTGGCGAGTCCCTAATCACTGAATCACCAAAAACCTGATTTTAATAAGGAGTAATATATGTAGGCATCGCGGACAAGCTGTGAAGGCCCCTGGGCCGTGATAGGATGATACGCAGTTTGCATACACACTCCGTGCTCGAACAGAAAAGGATCTTCGTTTAATGAGAGAGCATCAAACCTTACTCAGCAGGCGCGCGTTCGTAGGGGGCAGTGCCGCCATCTTCGGCACCGCCATCCTCTTCTCCCCCGCCGTGGCTTTCGCCACGCCCTCCGCTTCCGACAAAAAGGCAGAGGCGGAAGCCGCCGCCGCGGCGGCGGCCAGCAAGAAGGCCGAGGCCCAGGACGCCTTGGTGCAGCTGGACGCCCTGCGCGACGAAAGCGATAAGGCGGCCGCCGATTTCGTGGAAGCCCAAATGGCCCAAGAGGCGGCCCAGACCGCCATGGACAATTGCGCCAACCGCATTGAGGAGATTTCCGGTGAAATAGCCACCGTGCAGGGGCAACTGGGCGACCGCGCCCGCTCCATGTACCGCTCCGGCAGCCTCACCTTCCTCGATCTTCTGCTGGGGGCCACCAGCTTCAGCGCCTTCACCCAGAACTGGGATTTGCTGAACCAGATGAACGAGAACGACGCCAAACTGGTGCAGCAGACCAAAGACCTCAAAGCCGAGGCTGAAGCCCAGCACGAGGAATTTGCGAAGCAAGAGGAAATCGCTGCCCAGAAAGCGGCCGAAGCAGAAGAGAACAGCAAGAAGGCCGACGCCGCCGCCGCTGCCATGCAGCAGGTATATGACGGCCTGAGCGCCGAGGTATCCGATCTGCTTGCACAAGAAGAAGCTGCTCGCGAAGAAGCCGATCGCTTGGCCCACGAGGAGGAAGTGGCCCGCATGCAGCGGGAGGCCGAAGAGCAACGGCGCCGCGAAGAGCAGCAGGCGTCCCAGAACAACTCCAACAACTCGAATTCCGGCAACTCCAGCAATTCCGGAAGCAGCGGCTCCAACTCCGGCAATTCCGGCTCCTCCAACAGCGGCGGCAACTCTTCCGGCGGTTCCAACTCTGGCGGCTCCAGCTCCTCCGGCGGATCCAACTCTTCTAGCGGCAGCTCCTCTGGCGGCAGCAGCTCTGGCGGCTCCTCCGGCGGCGGCTACGCCGGCGATAAATATCCCAGTCCGGGCCAGGCGGCCGTCAACCGCGCACAGGCGGAAATCGGCAAACCCTACGTGAGGGCCGGCGTGGGCCCCGACAGCTACGACTGCTCCGGCCTGGTGAGCTACTGCATCACCGGCAAGCATCAGCGCGTGGGCACCACCTACACCTTCATCGGTTGGCCCCGTGTATCCAACCCGGTACCGGGTGACATCTGCACCAACTCCACCCACTGCGGCATCTACATCGGCGGCGGCAACATGATTCACGCGCCGCAACCGGGCCAGAACGTGAAAGTGGGCGGCGTGCAGTACCACAAGGGCATGTTCTTTGTACGCCCCCCATGGTGATAACCCGTACCATCCACGGCTTTCCGACGGCTCGCCCTCACGGCGGGCCGTTTTCCGTTGTAGCTCAAGGCCAGACCCTAGAGAAACCCTTTCCCTGTTAAAAGTTTCTGAACATCTTGTAGGCACGGTTCCTCTTTCCCCTTTTGGCAAGTAATATAGGCAAACCGCGCCAACAGCCGCCTGCGCGGGGGCTTTCCGGTGCTACCATTACAAATAAGTTTGCTAACCACACCACACGCTCGAACAGAAAAGGTTTCCCTTATGAGAGAGCAACAAACGCAGCTCAGCAGACGGGCCTTCATCGGGGGCACTGCGGCCATATTCGGTACCGCTATCCTGTTCTCCCCCACCGCCGCTTTTGGCGAACCCACCTCTGCCGACAAGAAAAAAGAAGCCGAAGAAGCCGCCGCAGCGGCCGCATCGAAGCAAGCCGAAGCCAACGAGGCCATGGTGCAGCTCACCGCCCTGGCCCAAGAAGCCGACAAAGCATCGGCCGACTACTTCACCGCATTGGATGAGCAGCAAGCGGCTCAGGACCGCATGGATGCCTGCCAGGCGCGCATCGAAGAGATTTCCGGCGAACTGGCCGCCCTTCAAGAGCGGCTCGGGGATCGCGCCCGCTCCATGTACCGCTCCGGCAGCCTCACCTTCCTCGACCTGCTGCTCGGGGCCACCAGCTTTAGCGCTTTCACCCAGAACTGGGATTTGCTGAACAAAATGAACCAGCAAGATGCCGACACCGTGCAGCAGACCAAAGACCTCAAAGCCGAGGCGGAGGCCCAGCACGAAGAGTTCACCAAGCAAGAGCAGATTGCCGAGGAAAAAGCGGAGGAGTGCGAGCGCATCGCGCAGCAGGCCCAGGCGGCCCAAGACGCCCAAGAAGCCATCTACAACAGCCTGAGCGCCGAGGTTTCCCAACTCCTGGCCCAACAGCAGGCAGCCCAGGAGGAAGCGGAGCGTTTGGCCGCGGAAGAGGAGCTAGAGCGGCAGCGGCGCGAAGCGGAAGAAGAGCGCCGGCGCCAGCAGGAAGCCGAGCGAGCGGCCCAAGCGGCCGAGGAAGCCAAGAAAACCTACGGCGGCGACGATTTGCCCGCCGCCAGCAACAGCGTGGTGGCGCGCGCCTACGCTGAGATGGGCAAGCCCTACGTATGGGGCGCCACCGGCCCCAACAGCTACGACTGCTCCGGGCTCGTGGGCTATGCCCTCACCGGGCACCACAGCCGCATCGGCACCACTTATACCTTCATGGGCTGGCCCCGGGTTTCCAACCCGCAACCGGGCGACGTGGTTACCAACAGCTACCATTGCGGCATCTACATCGGCGGGGGCCAGATGGTGCACGCCCCACAGCGCGGTGACGTGGTAAAGGTGGGGTCGGTGTTCCGCGACATGATTTACGTGCGCTACCGCGGCTAAGAGCCCGCGCGCAAGAACCATAAAGAAGGGGCGACTCCGCGGGGCCGCCCCTTCTCATTTCCCTGGTCGAACAATCGCTAGCGGGCCTCGTCATGCAGCGGCCCTATGGCGGCCATCACCGCATCGCGCACCGCGTCCAGCCCTTCGGGGGTTTCCACCCACTGATGAGTAATCACCCCGCAGGGAAGCTGGAACTTGCAGGCCTCCAAAGCGGTGGCCACATCCTTCGGCCCCGCCTGCATCCATCCGTACGAGCCAAACGGAATACCCACGCGCCCCTCTGGCGCCAACCCCTTCATGTAGCACAAAAATGCCGCCACCGTCGGCATCATCTGCTTGTTCAGCGTAGGGGAACCCACCGCGACGTAGCGGGCCGAAAGCACCTCAGTCATGATGTCGGACATGTGATTCGCCTTCAAATCGAACAGCCGCGCGGGAATTCCCATCTCCATGAAAGCCTCGGTGATGGCGCGGGCCATGGCCTCGGTGGTATGCCACATGCTGTCGTAAATCACCAGCGCGTATTCTTCCGCCTCCCCCGAGCACCACAGGGCGTACTTCTCCAGCACGTCCTTCACATGGCTGCGCCAAATTACCCCGTGCGAAGGGGCAATCATGTCGAATTCAAGCCCTGCAAGCCCGTCTAGCGCCGCCCGCACGTTCTTGCCGTAGGGCATCACGATATTGGCGTAGTACTTCTTCGCCTGGGCCATCACCTCCGGCAGCCCCACCTCATCGTCGAAGCGCTTGGAAGAGGCGAAGTGCTGTCCGAAGGCGTCGTTTGAGAACAGCACCTTGTCGTAGGCGGAATAGGTAACCATGTTGTCGGGCCAATGCACCATGGGGGTGTGCACGAACTGCAGCGTGCGTTTGCCAATGGAAAGGGTGTCGCCCGATTTCACTGGCAAGAAGTTAAAGTTCTCGCCGTAATGGGCTGAAAGCCCCCTCAGCCCCTGAGGGCCGCTGCACACGATTTGGGCGTTGGGGCACGCCTTGGCCACCACTGGCAGCGCGCCGGAGTGGTCCATTTCCACATGGTTGGCGATGATGTAGCTGATTTCCGCCGGGTCAATGATGGTGCGGATACGTTCCATCATTTCCTGCGCGAACTCCCCTTTGCAAGTGTCCACCAGAGTTGTCTTTTCGTCCAAAATCAAATAGGCATTATAGGTAGACCCACGCTCGGTGGTGTATCCGTGAAAGTTGCGCTCATTCCAATCAATTCCCCCAACCCACCAAACGTCTGGCTTCACCTCGGCAGCTCGCAACATGGCCATCATCCTTCCTCATCTTCACTCCAACGTTTCTTCGCAGCATATTACCCTGGCGCCGCTTTCTAGCATAGGAGGCCCATCTTGTTACCCAATCTTCCCCAAAGCTCATAAAAAAGGCCGCGATGCGCATCGCGGCCTTCGAGGAGCATGCCTGAACCTTACACGTCGGCGTCCATGTAGGTATCGAACTCGTGCAGCACTTCTTCGCTGGGCTCTTTCGTCAGCAGCGACACCACCACGATTACCAGCAGCGACACCAAGAAGCCAGGCGCCAGCTCGTAGATGGCGAACCAGCCGCCCAGAGGGGCGATGAGGTTCTTCCACGCCACCACGGTAAGTGCGCCGGCAACCATACCGGCAGCCGCCCCTTGCATGGTGGTACGGCGCCAGTACAGCGATAGCAGCATCAGCGGGCCGAACGAGGCGCCGAAACCGGCCCACGCATAGGACACGATGTTGAATATGGAAGAGTTTTGGTCCAGGGAGATGAAAATGCCGAACAGTAGCACGCACACCAACGTGATGCGGGCCACAATCATCACCTCACGGTCGGTGGCGTTGCGGCGGAACAGGCCCTTGTAGATGTTGTTGGCCACCGCGGAACCGGAAATCAGCAGGTACGAAGAAGAAGAGCTCATGGCCGCCGCGAAGATGCCGGAAACCACCAGGCCGCAGAAGAACGAGGGCAGAAGCATCTGGGACAGCACGATGAACACGCTCTCCGCCGCCGCTTGAGTGGCGAAGGCGGTGGGGATGACGGCGCGGCCAATGAGGCCGATGCACACCGCGCTGGAAAGGGACACGAACAGCCAGATCATGGCGATGATACGGGACTTCTTGATATCGCTGGAGTGGCGCACCGACATGAAACGAATCAGCACCTGGGGCATGCCGAAGTAGCCGAGGCCCCACACCAGGCCGCTCACGATGGTGATGAGTCCGTAAGTGCCCGCCGGCCCGAACAGGGGCTCGTTGCCCTCCATTATCTGGTTGCCCAGCTCGTCGGTGACGGGGGTGGCAATCTCGGTGCCCGACAGGAACCCGGGAATGCTCTGCAAGAACTGCACGGTGTTCTCCACGCCGCCGGCCGCCGTCACCGACCCAATGAACACTGTGGCCAAGGCGAAGAACATGATGGCGCCCTGAATGAGGTCGGTAGTGCACACCGACAGGTAACCGCCCATGAAGGTGTACAAGAACACGATGAGGGCTCCCAGCACCATCATGGTGGTGTAATCCCAGCCGAACAGCGTTGCGAACAGCTTGCCGCATGTAACGAAGCAGCTACCGGTGTAGATGCAGAAGAACACCAGGATGATGATGGCGGCCATGGTCATCAAGATGTGCTTCTTGTCATGGAAGCGGTTCGAGAAGAAGTCGGGCACCGTGATGGAGTTGTTTGCCACCTCCGAATACTTCCGCAGCCGCTTCGCCACGAACTTCCAGTTGAGGTAGGTGCCGATGAACAAGCCGATGGCCGTCCACATGGCATCGGATGCGCCGGTGAAATAGGCCACGCCGGGAAGCCCCATCAGTAGCCAGCCGGACATGTCGGAGGCCTCGGCGGAAAGCGCCGTCAACCACGGCCCCAGGCCGCGGCCGCCAAGGAAGTACTCTTCCGACGAGGAGTTGGAACGCTTGGTATAAATGAAGCCAATTACCACCACTACCACGAAGTAGAGCAGCATGGCCAGCATCACCAGCCAGTCGTTGTTGATCATGTGACGCCTTTCCGGAAACTTGGGACCCACCTCCGCCCGCGCGGCGCGCCGCCGCCAGTCAGAGCCAAAGCCCCCTTTTCTCTTCAATTCATCGATTATAGGGGTGATTTGCGCTATGCTCATGTACTCCAGGGCAATAAAGCGCCTGTCGCGGCGAAAGGACGAACATGGCTCGCTACAACAGCTTCACCTCTGAGGAGATTTCGGCCGAATTGGCCGCAGTGAACGCGGCTTACCAGGGCTTCAAAGCGAAGGGCCTGAAGCTGAACATGGCCCGCGGGAAGCCCTCGGCCGAGCAACTGGACCTTTCGCGCCCCATGCTGGAAGTACTGGGCGAAGAGGCCAACCTCACCAGCAGCGACGGCACCGATTGCGCCAACTACGGCGGCCTGAGCGGCATCCCCGAGGCCAAGCAATTGCTCGCTCGCCTGCTCAACGACGATCCGGAGAATATCATCGCCGGCGGCAGCTCCAGCCTCACCCTGATGTTCGACGCCATTGCGCGACTGTGGACCTTCGGCACCGAGGGCAATGCCCCCTGGGGCACGTTGGAGCGCGTGAAATGGCTGTGCCCCTCCCCTGGCTACGACCGCCACTTCGCCATTTGCGAAACCTTCGGCATGGAGCTCATTCCCGTTCCCCTCACCGACGAGGGCCCCGATATGGACATGGTGGAACAGCTGATTGCGGTCGACCCCTCCATCAAGGGCATTTGGTGCGTGCCCCAGTACTCCAACCCCACCGGCATCGTGTACAGCAGCCAGGTGGTGAACCGGCTGGCATCCATGGCCTGCGCCGCTCCCGACTTCCGCATTTTCTGGGACAACGCCTACAGCGTGCATCACCTGTATCCCCAGCATCCGGTACAGGTTGCCGACATCGCTGCCGCATGCGTCGCTGCCGGCAATCCCAATCGCTATTTGAAGTTCGCCTCCACGTCGAAAATCACTTTCCCCGGCGCAGGCATCTCCGGCCTGGCCGCCAGCCCCTCCAACATTCAGGAGGCTCTGAAGGTGATGGGCATCCAAATGGTGGGACCCGACAAGCTGAACCAACTGCGTCACGGGCGGTTCCTCTCCACCGACGAGGCGCTTCAAAACCACATGGCCTCCCATGGCAAACTGTTGGCCCCCAAGTTCCAACTGGTGGACCGCAAGTTGTCCGAGGGACTGAAAGGCACGGTGGAGTGCAGCTGGTCTTCGCCTCAAGGCGGTTACTTCATTTCCTTTGAAGCGCCCGCCGGAACCGCAAAGCGCATCGTTGCACTGGCGAAAGACGCCGGCGTTCAGCTTACCGGAGCCGGAGCCACCTGGCCCTACGGCCAAGACCCGAAGGATTCCAATATTCGCATCGCCCCTTCCATGCCGCCACTGGACGAACTGGACCAGGCGATGGACGTGTTCGTAACCTGCGTCAAGCTGGCAGCATTGGAGCAATTAGCCGAGTAGGGCACCACCGCCCGTCCCGATGAAGCATTTGCGTCCAGCGCATGGGCGCAGACGCCGCGCGCCCTCCCAGTCCCCATCCCCGCACCCGACGGTTCACGGTGCATTTACCCCGTATCTGCATGCAAGTAAATCATTGTTGAAAAAAATCCCTGCGTCAGTACAATACGGCTTGAAGACAGAGAACTTCTGTCCTTCAGTTCGCAATGGGCGGGATATCGAAATTGCGCACTGGGCACCACCACGGGCCTCGCTTCAAGCCGGCCCCCTGCTCGATCCCCTCCTCGCGCCATCGAAGGACAATGCCGCGGAAGGAGGCGATATGAGCGATTCCCATTTCAAGATTGGCTCCGAAAAACCTTTGCTCCATGAGGCTGGCGCTGACGCCCCGCCTCTCCAGGGCCGCGCCCTCATCTCGCGCGACATGCACGTCCTGGCGGCGGCTCACCAGTTGCCCGTCCACAATGCCAAACTTCTCGATCTCTTGGCCATTGCCCGCACATACGAAGAGGAGCTGCTGCTCTTCAATCCAAAACCGCCCGAGGAGTTCGCCAAACTGAAGCACCTGGCTACCGAAGTGGCCGATTACGCCTGCCGCGACAATTCCTCCCTCACCCTATCGCACCGCCTTTTCCTCTTGGCAGATTCGGGGCTAGAGTCCGATAAACTTGCCCGCCAGGCCAATGGCGGCCTGCGCAGCTCCGACTACGGCACCGACCTGGGAACCTATACGGTGGCGCGAAAGCTCAGCGACGATGAAGCCCGCGCCGTCTTAGAGGAATACCTCGATCGCGCCCCCAGCCCAGGCGAGTGGCGGCACTTCTGGGCCATGGTGGGGCTGGCCGCCTGGTGCAGCTACGCGTGGTGCATCATGGAGGAAACTCGGAATCAACGGCCTGTTCCAGCTCGAAAGCAGTGCCATCAGCTGGCCGAATCCCATCTGACCAAAGCTCTCGGCCTTTATGGAGAAGACTGACGGCACACCAGGCTGCCGCCCAAAACAAAAAAGCCCCTTGAAGGGGGCATTCGGTGCAAGAGCGAAGAACTGGCAGCGCGGTCGCATTGGCAACCGCAGACGGGGCTGAGCCCGGGGCTTCCAGGCGCTACGCCGCCGGCTCATTGAGGCCGCCCCCAAAAAAAGCCAGGAAGGGCCCCGGAGGGCCCTCCCCGAACGCAAAAAAGCATCCCCTGCGAGCAGAACGCCCTATCCTCCCACGGCCTGGCGCCGCAGTACTTTCGGCGAAGAGGGGCTTAACTGCCGAGTTCGGAATGGGATCGGGTGATCCCCCTCTCTGTGGTTCCGCTCGCGGGGGATGCTCCCCGCGGCCATCTATGGCTGCCTGCCAGGGCTCCCTGGCGGTTGCATGCGCGCTCCATGCGATCGCGACACGTCCGTAAGTGCAGATGGATAAGCGAAGAGCTCGGGCTATTAGTAGCGCTCGCCTGAACGGGTCGCCCCGCTTGCAGCTGCGCCCTATCGACCAGATAGTCTATCTGGGCCCTTACCGGAAAGGGAACTCATCTCGGAGGCGGCTTCCCACTTAGATGCTTTCAGCGGTTATCCGTGCCGGACGTAGCTAGGC
>Ga0073908_1001214_pt1 | contig 37656 bp, 44 predicted proteins | sample MucameincwithD2O_FD_65484 | JGI IMG/M metagenome (GOLD analysis project Ga0073908, IMG submission 65484) | Mouse cecum microbial communities from Vienna, Austria - Mucus amended microcosms incubated with D2O | ecosystem: Host-associated > Mammals > Digestive system > Large intestine > Cecum... | reverse complement strand
TCCAATGATGGGCTTCCTCCTATGGTCAAGCGGCAGAGATATTATGAAGCTCTGGATACTGCTGCTTAGGCATTGATATCCTTGCAAAAAAAGTGTCAACCAATATTGACAATATCAGTATTTATATCTGCACCACCTACGCCCATAATTCAAAAGCCTGCTCAGACCACCGTATTTTCTACGAGGATTTATACAATGCCGTCCTTGCCGATATCCAGTACCATGCCCGCCTTGCCTATGAGGACAGGGACAGAGCGGTGGCTCTGGCGGTGAAGATGAACACAAAGGCGGACGGGAGCAGGGGGAAATCCAACGAAAGCAGGCTGAAGCAGGCGAAGAAACGCTATGACGAAGTGACGAGGTTATTCGACAGGCTTTATGAGGATTCCCTTTCGGGGCGTATCTCTAATGACAACTTTGCCCGTCTGATTGACAAGTACCAGACGGAGCAGGAACAGCTTTTAGGGCAGATACAGAGCCTTGAAAACGCCTTGCAGGAGGTCAAGGACAGCCAGACTAATGCGGTGCAGTGGGCGGCTCTGATGGCGGAATATGTGGGGATACAGGAACTGACCGCCGAAAACCTCAATCTCTTGGTGGAGCGCATTGAGGTGTTTGACCGCACACAAACCGAAGCAGGAACAGAGCAGGCAATTAAAATCTGTTACCGCTTCGGCGGTTACATAGGGGAACGCCGCTTCAAGGCAAAGGTTTTAAGGAACACGGGCGGCTGGGAGATGCGCCGCAGAAACGAGGGGAAAGACAATGGAAAAGTATCATTTGTATCTTGATGAAACGGAGCGGCGGGTGATAATCCTCTGCTTAAATGATTTCCGAAACAAGCTGATTGCAGAGGGCAGGTATACGGACTGCGTGGACGAATTGATTATCAAGTTCGCCCATGCAAAGACGGTCAAATTAAAAATACGGAGGTAGAAAGACATGGCAAAGACAATTTTTGAGGAACTGGGCGGCAGATATGAGCGGCAGGGGGATTACCTTATCCCCTGCATTACATTACTCGCCGAAAAGGAGCAGCCGATTGGCTTATTCGGGCGGCGGCACTTGGACTATCTGAAACAGCACCGCAGGGTTACATACCTCAATCTTCTCACAAGCGGCAGGCTCAATTCCTACCTTGCCGACATTGACAGGCAGGCGCAGGAACGCCTTGAACGGCTCATAGAGGGCATGAAACAGGCGCAGGGTATCACGGAACGGCTAAAGGCTGAAAACGCCTTAGAATGGGTCGGGAGGATGAATAACATACGGGCTTGTGCGAGGGAAATTGTGAACGAGGAAATTGTCTATATGGATTAAGTTTTATGTTTCATTGTAATAGGTTAATAAAACGATTATACTATACATACCCCATGAAAATACTGTTGCAACTTCAAGTTGCGGAAAAGCACGATAAAGTTGGTAGAATATGTTCATAAATTTTTTTATCATAGAGTTATCAAATTATTCAAGGAGGAAGGGTTATGGCATTTGCAGACACTCTACAACAATTAAGAAAAAATAAGGGCTTATCTCAAGAAGATATAGCCGAACGATGCAATGTATCAAGACAATCTGTTTCCAAATGGGAAACGGGCCAAGGTTATCCCGAAACGGAGAAGCTATTGATACTTTGTGATTTATTGGATACGGATTTAGACTATCTTTTACGGGATAAAGCCCAAAAAATGAATGTGGAGCAAATAGGTTCCACCTCGGTTTGTGCTCCGTATTTGGGAAAATGGGTGAAAATATTTTTAAATGATAGAGAATTCCAGGGATTATATTGTATCGCTATCGTTGCCGAAGTAGAGAATTTCTTATTATTTATTGGTGATAAAGGAAAAAGAGGGTTATTAAATATCTCTGCAATTTCAAGTATAACGGATGCAGATAAGGAGAAATATAAGGAACTCCCCAAAATTCCATCTGAGGATGTTACTTTGAATTTGGCAGATTATTTTACCGATATGAAATGCAATCTAAAAAAACGGCAGCAACTACCTTTTTCTGTTGTTAAGCCTATCAGCTTCTGTTCTGTGACCATTGATGAGATTAACACAGAAAAAATAGTCGTCCATGATAAAAAAGGTAAAACCTATACAGTGGCGGCAACTGAGATGCTCTATATTATGGAACAATAAAATATAAAGTTTGCTCACCGAATAAAAAAAACGATGTTCGGTGAGCTGCTATCCCATGCTTTGCTATCCCTCCGACTTCGCTTTTTGAAGTTTGGAGGGATTTCTTTTGCCTGCAAGCAGCTTTCATTTGCATTTACATATATCATTTAGAGGATGGGTGGATGACCTGTTAAAAAAATCCTCGCCATCGCAAGGGGGCTTTGTACCTCAAAAGTAGAAGTCAAATCTCTACATAATAGAAATAAATTCTCCTTAAACCGTAAAGGTGTGACAGCCTTTGCGGTTTTTCTTTTGTCACTTTTTGCAGAAATGCGCCGTAAAGCGGTTTCTGGCGTAGGCTGCCGTTCCCCGCATCTGGATTTTAACGATTTTCAAAATTCAGATTGGAGGTGTCTACGGTGAAATACGCACCGAGAAAGGTATATATCAAAGAGAATGGCAGCTATGCGGAGTTGTCCTATATGGATTTTTGCCGCCGCAGAGAAGCAGACCGTACATATTCGGACAAGCTTTTTATCCCTGTGCAGGGCTGTCTGATTGAGGTTGTGCGGGAACAGTACACGGACTTCTATCGGGATAAAGAGCGGTGGCGTTATCTTCAGAAACTGGATACGAAGAACAGCCTGCTTTCATTGGACGGCTTTGTTGACAGCGAGGGTAACGCTCTGGACTTTATCGCTGATGAAGCGGCAGGCGTTGAGGAAACAGTTATCCATTCCATGATGTTGGACAGGCTTAACGCCGCCCTGCTCTTGCTGTCGGACGATGAGCAGGCGTTGATACGGGCAATCTTCTTTGACGGTGTTTCCTCGAAAGAGATTGCAAGGATGAAAAATGTAGACCAGAGTACGGTAAACAGACACAAGCTCAAAATTCTGGCAAAGCTCAGAAAAATAATGGAAAGCAGATTTTAAGTGCAAAGCCCCCTTTGATTTTTCCTTTGGGAAATCGAGGGGGCTTTCATACTGCCCTCTCAATCTTGGATTTATGGGAATCCCGATTGGAGGAAAAGAAATGGCATATAACCACGGGCGGGAGGAACGCAAATGGCGTATCTGGAAAGAAGCTGAGGAAAAGATTTTACGGAGGTGCGGTGTTGACGAGGATACCATTGAGAAAATCCGTATCTATGACAGGGCGGATTTTAATGCCGCCAGACGGTTTTACCGCTATCTGAATGATGTCGGGGAATACCTTGAGGGAATGGCGGACAGGGAGAAGCAGACGGAGGTTAGAACGGTGGCTGATTTGCTGGACGAGATTGAAAACGAAAATCTGTACCTTGCATTGGTTACAGTAGACAGGCGCACTTTGAAAATCGTTCTCCTAAAAATGCAGGGCTATTCCACAAAGGAGATTGCCCCGATTGTCGGTCTGACAACGGGGGCTGTCTATGCAAGGATGGGACACCTGCGGAAAAAGCTGAAAGCCTTTAAGCGGTAAGGGAAGAAAAACACATTCGCCTGCGGGCTATGGGGTGAGAGGTCAAAAACCTTTCGCCCTATTTTTTCGCAGGAGGAAAAACATAATGGCATACCGAGTTAAGACATATACGCTTCGGGAGGAAGCGGCAGAAAACGGCACAAGGTATTTTATCAGCTTTAAGGACGGGCAAGGCGGCTATCACGAATTAGAGGTATCCGAACAATTCTTTATAGAGTTTCAGCAAATGGAGCGCAGAAACCGTAACCTGCTGCAATCAGATGAACGCCACAAAGAATTTCTTGAGCTTTCCGATGAAGCCCTTAACAAAAGGGCAAGGGTTACGCCGAAAGGTGTTGACGAGCTGATTATTGAGCAGGAATGCTCCGAACTGCTCCACCGTACCATTGCCGCTCTTCCAGAGATACAGAGGCGGCGTTTCCTGCTCTATTACGAGTACGATTTCAATTATTATGAGATTGCTGAAATGGAGCATTGTACTGCTTCTTCGGTGGGTAAATCTATTTCTATCGCAAAAGAAAAGATAAGGACGCAGATGAAAAAATATCTCTGCCCTTAATAGTTTGATAACGCTCTTGTATCTTCGGGTATGGGGGCGTTCTTTGATATGTTCTCTAATGGAATTTGGCAGATGCCATCGGCCCGCGCTCACAGCAACATGAAGAGTCAAATTCCTCTGATTCTGTTGTGTTTGTATGCTGAGAAGAATCTGAAACATCCGTGTTTGCCTCAGATACACTATTTGGATGAGGCCGAGCTGTATTTCGATTATAGTTTCTGTTAAAATTCCTTCCCATGCCAAACAGATTCGCCGGATTAAATATCCAATTAGCATTATAATTATTCAATTAAAATCACCTCATTCCTATTCGGTACTGAGTGATAATACATTTATCATCCCCTCTTACAACCGCTCCGAAGAAGTGTGTCATGCTGGATTTCCGGAGGGTATAATAAATTATATGCATAAAATATAATTTTGTTTTTGAAACTGAGCGATGATTCATTTCGCTGCAGTATCTGCGGCTGTCACAATAACTTTGAATTGACATCTCCGCTTCGCCCGATATCTGAAGAAACATTTTTCTTCCTGCCACTTGTATTTCTATTCTGGTACCCGTTCCAAACGCCATACTTAATTACACAAAAACCGAGCCCTCCAAAGAGGCCTCGGTCTAATCATTTCATTCTATAATTTTATACTGTTCAGGTCAGTTTACAAGGAACTAAATATACGCAGGCCCTGAAGATTTCAAATATCAGAAGCAATCCCTTTTCTTTGATCGTCCACATGAACATATAGACGATCAGGATACCCTGTTTTATCTATGCCCCCAAAACCTACGATGATTTTATCATCAACTGCCACAACGCTATAATGCGTTTGAAATGACAGGTTCCATTTCTCCAGATTCATTTGTCTTGTCTGCTCATAAACTTACTTATCCGATTTCGAAAAAACGCCCCATAAAGAAAATGCAATACCTGTTATAAGCAAAATAGCACCTGTCACGAACACAGGGAACAAGCCTAGATTAGATACTGTTTGCCAAAATCTTCCCAATTGGGTATTCCACTCTGTTGTATTTTCTAAACTCATGCTCGCTATTAGAGACGAAAATAACAGCATCAATACTCCTGTAATTTCAAATCCTATTCCTGCCAGTATTTTTTTCATAGTACTCCTCCAATAACTTCTCATAACAACTTCCGATTAATCGCTCTGTCTTCTCCATTATAGCACAAATCCGAGGGCGTGGTAATATAGAATATTCGTCAAAATCCCGCTCAAAAATGCATAGACCATCACAAATCCCAGATACACAGCAAATTTCCATTTCCCCAGCACAATTTTCATTGCACCCAGATTCGTGATTTTCGTAGCTGGTCCGGTAATCATAAATGCCGCCGCGCTTCCCATACTCATGCCATCATACAACCATGCCCTTAAAAGAGGGATGGTTCCGCCTCCACAGACATACAACGGTACTCCTATCGTTGCTGCCATCAGCACACCGAACCCCTCGTTACGCTTCCCGAATAATTCCGCAAACTGATCCGAAGGAACATATCGCTGAAATAAGGCAGACAGCAAAACACCAGCCAGAAAATAGATTCCCGTTGCTTTTACATTCCGGCCAAAGTTTTTACAAAACCTCAGAAAAAGATGCGGATCGGTATCGCGGCTTACATCTGCGTGAAATCCGTCAAAATTGAAAAATGGTTTATCCTTATAAAAGAAATGAACCAACAAGCCGGCAGTAACACCGCACAGAGAGCAGGAAACAATCCTGACTGCCAACGCGCCCATGCCAAGTGCTGTACTGTATATCATAAGCTGTGGGTTCAGCAGAATGGATGCCATCATGAAAGCAGCAAGCCAGTCATCCCGCATTCCCTTTTCAGAAAAGCATTTACCCTGTTCTGCAAGGATTCACTTCCCTCCGCAGCAAATGTCAGATCAATGCTTGCCTGATCTATGGCAACTGGATCGGTGGATGCCAGAATCCCGATGTCATGAATGTCAGGCTCTGCCGGATTTCCGTTGCAGTCACAATCGATGGATATATTGTTCAGAACATTGACATAAACAATATTTTCTCCCTGATTCAGATAATCAGATACGGATTTCCCCGCTTCTGCCATGGACTCTGTAAATCCGGTCTGGTCCCCGCCCCATGGACTGTCATGGCTTTCGCCAGCTGTATGGATTAGACATTTTCCTTCCTGAGACCCAAGGCCAATGGAAATATTTTTAATTGCTCCGCCAAATCCTGCCATAGCATGGCCTTTAAAGTGAGATAGCACGAGATAGGAATCATAATTTCCAAAATGAGAACCCACCAGATTTTCCGACAGTCTCATACCGCCTTCTACCGGCAATGACCTAGACCCTTCCGCATCCAAAATATCCACATCTGCAATTGCTGTAAATCCATGATCCTCGGCTAACTGCATATGCATGGCTGTTTCTATTCTGGCACCGCCATACGCCGTGTTGCATTCCACAATCGTCCCATTTACTGACTGTATCAGCTCCTTAATCAGCTCAGGATCCAGATAGTTGCTGGCCGGAGGCTCCCCGGTGCTGAGTTTTACTGCCACCTCACCTTTCGGTGTCCAGCCAAGCGACTGATAAACGCTCATCAATCCTTCCGGGCTGATGTCCGCCGTCATGTAAACCACTGATGTTTCCTTCGCGTTATCATTTTCTGCCGCACCGGCATTTACAAAACTTCCGAAAGCTACCGCCATTGCTGCTATAATGCAAAAAACTTGTTTTTGTCTCATTTTCACAAACCTCCTGTTCGCTCCTTTGCTTGTTCGTAACTGTAAAAAATAATCGGTCTTTTCGGAAGTTCCATTTCGTTATTCAGTATATACTTTCAGGTTCTCACTCTGTTTTTCACCAATACCGCATACAATTCTTATTAATACACGCTTAATTATTGCTGCCAATTCCGGTATTTCTTGTGTTTTTCCCGCATTTTTGATATAGTGTACACAGCTAAAGAGCAATTTTTCATACTCATCTGTTCTCCTTCAGAACAGATGAAAAACAGCATAGCATAATAATAAAGCATATTTCTATTTTGATTAGGAAAAACCGGTGAGGAGCGTGATTTTTTGATTGAAAATCTTGTTGGGCTTTATGAGACTGTAAACTATAAAAAAGACACACAGATGCGACTTCAGATAAACGACTGGTACGAAAACTTTCCTCCGCACTGGCATACCCCGTTCGAATTAATTATGCCCATTAAAAGTACGTATACGGTACGCTGCTGTAATACGGAATACATACTGCAGGAAGGCGAAACAATCATTATCTGCCCTGGCATTATTCATGAACTGTTTTCTCCGCCGGAAGGCGTGCGGATCGTCTTTCAGCCCGCTATCTCTCAGCTTCCGTTCCAGGAACTTGATCTGATTATCTCCCGAATCAGCCCCGCGGTTGTCATCAGTGAAAAAGAAACCCCGAAAATTCATGACCGGATACGGCAGCTGATGCTTGAAATTCAGGAAGAATACTTTTCCAGCCTTCCATACGCAGAATCCGCTGTTTACTCAAAATTTTTAGAAATTCTCGTGCTGGCAGGCCGCCATTATCTGAATGCTGCGCACCCGAATCTCAAAGCTCCGCAACAGACCAGGCAGAAATACATGGAAAAGTTTCTCTTTATCTGCAACCATATCAATGAACATTTTGCAGAACCGCTCACATTGGAGAACACGGCTGCCATGGCGGGATTCAGCAAATATCACTTTTCGAGACTGTTCCGCCAGTATACGGACACGACTTTTTACAAGTACCTGAACCAGAAACGTATCGCACATGCAAAGCAGCTTTTGCTCGATAACGACCTCCCCGTATTGGAGATCGCATTCCAGTGCGGTTTTTCCAATTTATCCTCTTTCCTGCGCATGTTCAAGCTTCTGACTGGTTACACGCCCTCCGAACTGCGAAAAATGTACCGCGGAGATTTTTAGCCACGGCAGTGACCAGACCGCTGTTCCTGATTTTCTGTTGACTTTTTGTATGTATGCCATTGATTTTGTGGCAGAACGGAGTTTATTATGACTGACATTTCTTCTAAAACACTGTTGACAGAAGGCGCTATCTGGAAAAAAATGATCCTTTTTGCGCTTCCTCTTTTTTTCGGAAATCTGTTTCAGCAGCTATACAATACCGCCGACTCTCTGATTGTCGGCAATTTTCTTGGCAGTAATGCATTAGCTGCCGTTACCTCCTCTGGTAGCTTGATTTTTCTTCTTGTTGGATTTTTTAATGGAATTGCAATCGGCGCAGGCGTTGTGATCGCCCGATATTATGGCGCCCGAAATATTGAAATGTTACATAAGGCTATTCACACCACCGTTGGCTTCGGTATTGTGTCGGGAGTCCTTCTGACGATATTTGGAATCTGGTTCACACCGCACGTTCTGATCTGGATGAAAACACCCTCTGATGTACTGCCGGAATCCATTACGTATTTTCGCATTTATTTTCTCGGTTCTCTGGCGTTTGTCCTGTACAACAATTTTGTCGGCATTCTGCAATCGGTCGGTGACAGCCGTCACCCGCTGTACTACCTGATCTTTTCTTCCGTCGTAAATATTGTCCTTGACCTTCTGTTCGTCGGTGTATTTCATCTCGGAGTCGGATCAGCGGCAGCGGCAACGGTTATTTCGCAGTTTGTCAGCGCTGCTCTTTGCCTGTATCATCTGACCAGAAAATGCCCCGCAGAATACCGTGTATCGCTTCGTCGCATTCATCTGAACCGCTTTATGCTCAGACAGATCATCCGGAACGGACTGCCCGCAGGCATTCAGAATTCTGTTATATCAATCGCAAATGTAGTCATCCAGTCCAATATCAACCGCTTTGGGAAAATTGCGGTTGCCGGGTGCGGCTCCTATTCCAAGATAGAAGGCTTTGCATTCCTCCCGGTTACGTGCTTTTCTATGGCCCTGACCACCTTTGTCAGTCAGAATCTTGGAGCAGGTAAATATGACCGTGTGAAAAAAGGAGCACGCTTCGGACTTACATGCGGTGCCCTTCTTTCTGAACTCATCGGCGTTGCAATCTATTTTTTCGGCCCTTCGCTCGTGGCTCTGTTTAACAGCGATCCGTCCGTTATCGCGTATGGCGTGAAACAGGCGCATATTGTCACATTATTTTATTTTCTGCTCGCGTTTTCTCACTGCATGGCAGGTCTATTGCGCGGCGCAGGAAAATCCTCTGTTCCAATGCTTGTCATGCTGATCTGCTGGTGTGTTATCCGCGTATCGTACACGACCGTTATTGTACGGTTTTTCCCCGTGATTGAATCTGTACTCTGGGCATATCCGCTGACCTGGTCGCTCAGTTCGGTGGCGTTTGGATGTTACTATTTGAAATCAGATCTGTATCACATCCACAAAAACGGCTCCTGATTCATACTAAACGGAAGAAATTTAAGAGTTCAGTAGGTAAACAAATCATAGAGTTCCCATGTTCGATTGTAAAGTATTCATCGGTACAAAGTATATTCCTTAAGTGTTATCTTTTATTTATCAAAAAAGGAGGAACATAGTAATGGAAGCAAACGAATTAGGCTTATTTATTGCCACACTTAGAAAAGAAAAGCAAATCACGCAGGCCGAGTTGGCAAAGCGCTTAAATGTAACGGATAAAGCTGTAAGCCGCTGGGAAAGAGGTCTGGGATTTCCAGATATAAACACATTGGAACCACTTGCAGATTCCTTAGGTATTAGCTTATCAGAATTGATGAAATGCGCGAGAAACTATGAAGCAAATAAGTCCTCAGACGATTCAGATATAGGTATTTTAGCAAGCATTGATATTGCAAAGAGTCAGAGAAATAAAATGATTAAAAAAATATTATTGAGCTTTTCTTGTACTATCATTGGTTTGTGTGTGGTACTGTATGCAGTATATCTTTTCATAAATGGTACATGGTCAATGATATTTCACGGCAACGATGGAGCGACTACAGCATTTATCTCGGGGAAGATCGGTGTTTTACCACCGATCATTATGATGGGAGTTGGTAGTGTAGTATTATTCATTGGAGTATATACTTTAATCCACTTACTAAATAATGATAAATAAAATAGAGTGTGTCAAACTGTTTCTGTAAATAGTGTTATGAGAGGTCTTCTATGATAAAATAAATTATCATAAGGAGGCCTTTTATTATGGCGAGAGAAAAGAAACCAGTACACAGAGTACAAATGACAGAAGGAAAACGTAACATCATCCACCAGCTCTTGGAAGAGTACGAAATTCGGACTGCCGAAGATATTCAGGATGCGCTTAAGGACCTGCTCGGCGGCACCATTAAGGAAATGATGGAGGAAGAGATGGATGAACTCCTCGGCGATGAAAAGTCTCAGTGTTCTGACAGCAATGATTATCGTAACGGATACAAGACAAAGCGCGTAAACAGCAGCTGCTTCCATGGAAATTGATGTGTAAAGGCATCCTGATCATCTGCGCAGATGGACTTATCGAAACGCAGCATTCCAACAGACCGAATATCAGCACTGTATTCTGCATCAGGTGCGCAATTCGCTGAAATATCCGAATTCCATGAAACATTGGAAAGATAACTGGGATGCCATTTCGCCAATCTTCAAATTTTCCATAGCTGTCAGAAAGCTGCTGACTTTCCTTCTGCAATACCTTTTTTTCTTCCTTCTTCCCTTGCTTCCTCTTTCCCGTAATACCGCTCTTCCCAAGCCTGCATATATTTCACTCCAATCTCTTCACTGGACTTTACCTTACGTACCCGCTCATGTATTCGATGGATTCTTTCACTCTCTGAACCATTTGCCGCTGTGTCTGTCGTATGTTCCAGATAATACAACAAATCAATTAATTCTTCTGAGACCTTCTCCGCATTTTCTCCACGGGTATTCAAAAAAATCCGAACAGCTCCGTCGTTCAGTCCGAACTCCGGTACCTCCTCACGTTTCTGTGTTATAATTGGTATCTGCCTACCGAAAATAATGCTCAGCATATCCTGCTGCGCCTGTGAATCCTCTATGACTTCATCAAACAGAAAACATTTCGCATACCGAATGCGGCCCAATTTAGCTGAATATCTCCATTTCACGTACAGAAAAGGAACGCAGCTTTCACAAGCCACGTCCCCTTTTTCTTTTACAGAATATATTTACGCAACGCATCTGTAAACTCGGCAATTCTCTGGTCTGCCAGTTCTTTCAGCGTAATATTTTTCATACTCTCCGCATAACCCTGTTCCTGTCGGTACAGCCATCTTGTATCAGCCGGACGAATCTTTTCGTAGTGGTTGGCAATCAGCCAGTCTTCATAACTGATCGGCAGCGCATAACCCAGCTTTTCTTCCAGCAGTTCCCGGAAATCAATCTGATCTGCACGTTCTGCAATTCCGCGCCAGAATTCCAACACTTCTTCTACATGTTCGTGAATCTCATAACGACGCGCACCGCCATCATAAATAATACATTTTTCAAAAAGCGGACTGCACATGGACAGTGTCTCTCTTCGAAACTCCGGCGCCACAATCCCGCCCTTCCAGTAAAAATCGACATCCGGCAAATTGATACCTGATACGCCCTTGTCCTGATAGGTGGTAAAAATTCCTTCATAATAGATCGTAATAAAGCCCTCAAAATCAGGCCAGAACTTGCGAATCTCCCGCGTCAGATCCTCCAGAATCTCAATCCCTTTCGTACCGCCAATCGTAAAAATGATGATATTGCGCAGCTTGGCTCCATGTTCTCTGTAAAAATCAATCACATAGCGCATACAGTGAATCAGCGTCTCGCCGCTCGCAATAATGTCTCCGATCATCAGCGTACTGTCTGGAACCATCGTAAGCTTGCTGTATTTGATCTCAAGCCCCACGATCTCCTCCTTGTCAAATACACGCTCGCTTGACAGAAAGCTGATATCATGCACACGGATATGCTCTCTGTAGCAGCTCTCTTCCAGCGGATAATTTAACGCCCCCCGCAGGATCGACAGAATATTCGCTGTCGTCACTTTTTTCTGCTCTTTCAGATAATAAAGCATCTGAGAGGTGGACGGAATCAGACAGTTATACACCTCATACCCCACAATCTCCGGTGTGTTCAAAAGCTTTCTTGTCTCTGCCTCCGATACAATATAATACTCATTCAGATAATCTCCGCCATCCAGCCGGTAACAGGCAACACCCTGCTCGTCAAATTCCGGCACCAGCACTACATCATTCCAGGTTTTCATATGTAAGTTCCTCTTTTGCATATATTTTTGCTTTTATCCAGCTTCTCCTCTGTCTATATTACTGATATCCTGGATGCCAGTCAAGATTCTTTCTGTTTTTCTTTGAAAGATTCTTTTTCAGAATCAATTCTTAACCACCTGTTTACAAAGATATGCCCCGCAACCGCGACATCACATTTTGTACCTCAAAAACCGCACGCTCTACCTGCTGCGCTGCATCTGCAATTTTAGACTGAACCATAAAATCAGCGATAAAACCATCAAAGAAAAAATCAGCAAAAGTAAGGAAATCACCAATTTCTATTTTCAGTTCACTTTGCAGCGCCAGATCCCGCAATTCTCCCTCAAAAGCCTGCAGGTCATTTCGGGCAGCTTCCATATACGAGGAGGCCCGATTAATTTTTGAATGTTTCAGCATACTTACAAAAAAGCCTCCACCTACTATATCAAAAATGCCCCAGTTTCTTGCCCTTCGCAGTTCCTCCCGCGCAGCATAAAGACTTTTCAGAGCCTGCTCGCCTGCATATAAGGCTTCTTTCCATTCCTTCTCCATTCTTTTGTCCATGTCCATAAATATCTCTCCTCTCTTTCTGGCTTCCGGCACGCAACAGCAGCCACAACTATATAAAAAAGAATGCGAAAAACGCCTTAGCCCTGACTGCTGCTACTATAAAAATCAAGATTTATTGTTTCCTCCACGCAGAAGGCGTCATCCCGTATGTTCTGGCAAAATTAGAACTGAAATGGCTGACATCCCGGTATCCCGTCATCTCCGCAATTTCTCCGATGGAATACCTGGGATTTGCCAGAAGCTTTTCAGCCTCCCGCATCCTCACATTTGTAAGATATTCCACAAAATTCATGCCCATCTCTTTTTTAAATAATGAAGAAAAATAATTGGGACTGATGTAAAAATGCCCGGAAATGCCCTCCAATGACAGCTTTTCGCCATAATGCCCCTCGATATACAGACATGCATTACGCACAAGGCCTGATACGAGATTTTTGTTCTCACTGCCCTTTTGGGTAATACGCCGAAGCGCATCATTCAGCTCCTTTTTTTCTATCGGTTTTGGCAGAAAATCCTCCACGCCAAGGCGCATAGCCTGACGTGCATGTGCAAAATCCGTGTACGCGCTCGTTATCAGAAAATAGGGCTTCAAACCCATCTCCAGCACTTTTCCGATAATCTCCAGACCACTGTAATGCGGCATTTTAATATCAGTGACCACAATGTCCGGCCGCGTCTTTTCAATTAAGGACAGCAGCTCTTCCCCGTCTCTCGCCTCACCCTCAAGGCTCAGACCAAGCGCCTCCCACTGCGTGTATTTACGCAGCATAAAAAGCGCCATTCTTTCATCATCTGCAATCACTGTCTTCATAGCTACTCCTTTCCCCCCTCATCCGGAAGCATCTCCTGGGCTTTTGACGGAGCCATGTCAATCAAAGGCATCGTGAACGCAATCCTGGTGCACACCTGCGGTTCACTTTCCAGTTCAAATGCAACGCCTCCATCCATATCCCCCTTGATTGCCCGAAAAAAAGACTGCAGCCTTTGATACGTATTAACGATTCCGATTCCTTCCGTATCATCATAGCTGTCTGCATGTTCCAGCCGCCCGCGAATTTCCTGCAGCCGCTCTGCTTTCATGCCTGCCCCATTGTCTTCCACCGCAACAGTCAGCCGTCCTGCTTTCACGCCCGCACAGATCCGGATAACCGTTGTCCGCTTCATGGATTCCATTCCGTATCCCAGTGCATTCTCGCAAAGCGGCTGCAAAATCATGGACGGAACAATCGCATTTTTGCTTTCCTCTTCCATCTGGAACTCCAGCTCAAAGCGCTCCTCAAACCGTGCTTTCTGAATTTTCATATAATCCTTTGCATGGCCTGCCTCATCTTCCAGCCTTACTGCTTTATCGAGACAGACGAGAGCATAGCGCAGATACCTTGCAGTTTGTATCACCATATCTGTCGGCTTCTCCGCTTCCTCCTCAGCCGCAAGACCTGCAATCAGATTCAGTGTATTGAACATAAAATGAGGATTCACCCGTGACTGCAAAAGCCGCAGCCGTGTCCGCGCCAGCCTTTCCTCCAATTCCTTTTGCTTTTTCAAACTGTCATAATTTCTGTTGTTTGTCTCCACCATCCGATAAAAAGAATTATTCAGTATGTCCAGTTCATCCCTGATCTCCGGATGATATCTCATCTCAATCCTGCGGTTGCCGCTGATAATCTCTTCTGTCTGCATGGTCAGTTCCTGCACCGGCCATGTTATCTTTTTCGCCAGACGGCGCAGCCACAGTACAATCAGAGCAAGCATCAATGCTTCCAGCGCCATTACACCAATGTTCAGATTTCTCCGCATCTGCGCGAGAGTTTCCTGCTTTGTTTCCAGGTATTCCTGCATCTCCTGATACAGCGTATCGTACAATCCGTCCAGAATCCACTTATACCCATTCAGTGTATTGTACCGTGCGGCGCGTTCTTCCGTCCCTGCATTATCATCCAGAATCTGTTCCCCAGCGTCCAGATATTTCTCTGTCAGGCGCCTTAAATCCTGCATTTCATGCGCCTTTTGCACCCCTGCGAGCACAGACGCATGCTCCATCAGTTCCTCCAGCTGCTCTCGGCACACTTCTTTTTGTTCTTTCACGGGAGTTTGCACATAGCTGTACAGCGTGCGGTCCGCTTCCTGCATTTTGTTCCAATACCGCGAAAATCTGTTATAATGGTCAGAGACAGCTGCACTGTTTTCCTGATACCGCTGCTCTAACTGCTGCATGATAAAAAATACCGCCAAAAGCCCCGCCGTCAATACGATACTAAAAGAACGGAACTTTCTTTGAATGGACCGAAATCCCCGTTTCTTCACACACGATATCCTCCCCGATTTCCCTGTGCTGCTTTCTTTTCGCAGAAATACCTGCCCGCAAAATCAGCCTTTATGTTCTTTAGTTTGATTTATTCCCGCGTTATAATTCTGCAAGGAACCGCCCGCTCTTCCTGACCCATTTCCTGTATATCATCGCATGCTGCTATCCGAAGCAGAAAATCCACACATTCCCGGCCGATTTTTTCTGCCTCCTGTTCAATGACTGCATCAATTCCGCCCTCTTTCATTTCACGCTGCACCTGCTCCGTCTGATCGAAGCAAATCACATACACCTCATCCGTCCTGCCTTGTTCTGCCAGAACTTTCGAGGCAATCACACCGGACGCAGAATCAAGACAATACAGCACATCCATCTGTGGATTTTCCTCCAGGTACTCCCGGACACTTCGCATGGCCTCCAGCGTATTTGCCGTACAGATAAAACGAGGAATTATTTCAATACAATCCCATCCCTTTGCCTCTTCTTCAAAGCCTGCCTGTCGTTCCTGTCTGCTTACCGATATATTGCCACCCCGGAAGGAAGTGGCAAGTATTCCTGCACAGTGTTCTCCTTCTATACCAGCAACAAGCCGGGCAGCCTGTCTTCCGGCGCTTCGATTGTCTGCACCAATGCAGGCGCTGAGCTCATATGCCGAAGGCTGTCCGTCTACTGCGAGCACAAAAATCTGATTTTCCTGCAGTTCTTCCAGATTATCTTCATCCAGATCACCCGACATATTCGATACAATCATGACATCCATGTCCAGCGCCGCAGCCGTTTTGACCTTATAGTCAAGTGATTCGTACAAATCGGATGGCAGACAGTACACACTCAGCAAAATCCTTTCATCCGTTCCCAGATGCTCCTGAATGCTTGAAGTCACACGAAAAATCGTACTGCTTACCCCATTTACGCTGGAATAAAATGCAATACACCGAAGCTGGCCTGCGCCATTGCCTTCCTTCTTTTCTGCACATTCTTCCATCCCGTAAACCACTCCCGCACATCCCCCACAGCACAGGACAAACAGAAGAAGAAAAAGAATCCCCCGGCACATGCTGCGAAACCATTTCAAACTGTCCCTCATCCAAAACCTCCCAGCATAAATTCTGTCTTGCAAAACCATATTTTTATCATATCACAAATCGTGTTTTTAAGTAATATACTTCTACGATAATTCGGTATGCTATCCAATCAGTACCTAAAATGAGCTGAAATCTATATCTGTACATGATAAAATATAGTTCAGCAAGGGGGATTTAAATATGGAGTGGAACGAAAAATTACAAAATATTATTGATTACGTTGAAAATCATCTGCAAAGAAAAGAAGAACCTATCAATAATAATGAAATAGCAAAAATGGCTGGCTGTTCTTTTGGCTTTTTCCAAAAAGTATTTTCTTATATGAATGGTATCAGTTTTGCTGAATATGTTCGTTCCAGGAAATTAACTTTAGCCGGATATGACTTGAAAAGTACAGACTTACGTATTGTAGATATCAGCTATAAGTATGGTTACAATTCGCCTACTTCTTTTACAAAAGCGTTTCAGCAATTTCATGGTATTTCACCGAAAGAGGCACGGGAGAAAAATATGGAATTAGCTGTCATGCCAAAAATGCAGATAGGAGATAAACAAAGGTATTCTTGGAGGTTAGAACGAAAGCCAAGTTTACGTTTGGTTGGAAAAAGTATCAAAGTTTCATGTGTAAATAATGAACATTATTCAAAAATTCCTGAATTTTGGAGTGATTGCCAGAGAAACGGTATTTTTGCAAAATTAGTATCTCTGGATCATGGCAATCCTAAAGGTACCTTTGGATTATTTGATTATTATGATGAAAATTCCAATGAAATAGAATATTCTATTATGGTTATATCAGATGTAGATGTATCAGACGAATTTACGGAAATTGTGATACCGCAAACGACTTGGGCAATATTTGACTGTATTGGTATGATACCACAGTCTATTCATAAAGGCTGGAAATATCTCAATGAAGAATGGCTGATCAAATATCCTTTTAAACACGCCCCTTATCCAGAATTAGAATGGTATAGTGACGGAAATACTTATAATGCCAACTATTTAAGTCAAATATGGATACCGATTATAGAGGAGGAATAGAACAATGGTACATTTAGTTTATTGTGATAACGCAGGAAAAAAAGGAGAAAAGGTATTAGACAAAATTCTTGCAGGAACAAAGACTATGGTTATCCGCGGCGCCTCAGGCAGAAAAATTCCACATAGCAGGGTCTTTGAGGGTGAGCGGCTTTATTTCATGGAAAAAGGAAGTGCCTTGATAACGACAACGGCAATTGTAAAAAACGTTCAAAATTTTGTGAAGCTGGCTGATGATGAAATCACAAAAGTTCTAGAAGAAAACCAGAGTAAATTAAATTTGTCAGAAAAACAAAAAGTAAGGTGGCATAAAAAATGCTTATGCTTAGTGGAGTTCGAAAATGTCACACAAATAGAGCCCCTTAATTTTGAGCATCAAGGTAATATGGACGATTGGCTCATAATAGACAAAATTGAGGATGTCGTTGTTGGTACAAGTATTCCATACAATTACGAAAAATCAAAATTTTAAAAAGTAATCCCGGAAACGCCCATTTATCAGCATTTCCGGGATTTTTTCCTATTTTATTTTTCCTGTTTTGTTGCCCTTATTCTACTGTACCAGTACCGGCAGTACCAGAGCTTCCTGCTCTCCCTCTTCGGTAATCGGAATCAGCTGAAGCATCGCCTTTCCTGCACGGTCTACAGATGTTGTCAGTGTCCAGTCGTTAAAACCGTCTTCTCTTGCCTGCACTTCACTTTCAACTGCCAGCGGCGTTCCGTCTTTTAACGTTAATTTGTACTCTTTCACATCCGCAGACGCCTTGACTGTGACAGTAACCGGCTCTCCCTTCGCTGCTTCCAGCGTATATTCCTGGATGAAGCTTCCCTGCGTTTTGTATTCGATCTCCTGCGGCTCAAGCTGCGGCGTATAGTCCTGGTTCAAAACAATCAGTTCGCCAGTTTCCGTATCTCTTGCGTACTGAGACATAAAATCCCATGCGTTCTGCGCCATCGCCTGCGTCATCCAGTGAATCATACCTTCCACATTGATGATCTTGATCATATTTACGCCGTCTTCATTAAAGAAATCAGCCGTATAGAATTCTGTTCCCTCGTAATACTGCGTGTAAAGCCTGTCTGCTTCCAGACCAATCTTCTTCTGCACCGGATCTTCGGTCGTATCAACAAGCTCCTGGCAGCCTTCCAGCGTTACCTCACGGTCAATTCCATTGATTTTAAACCATCTGTTCAGCGCATTCGTTGCATCCTCGCCCGTTACGCCAAGGCCGTACGGAAGCTTCACACGCATCTCGTTATCGCCCTCAAGCTGCAGAACCGGCGTCTCTTTCAGAGCGTTCCACTCTTCCTCAGGAAATACGTAAGTCTCTCCCTGACGGATTCCTCCGAGATTATGGCCGCCTACTGTGATAGCCGCGAACAGCTGCGGGTGTTTTACCGTCTCACGAACCGTAGAACGGCCGCCCAGAGAATAACCGCACGCATAAATCCTGCTCTCGTCTATAGGATACTCTGCACGAAGCTCTTCCATAATGCGGTCCATCTCCGCATCAAGCGTTGTTCCCTCTTCCTCATCCTTAGAACCGCCGTTTGCCGCCCACGGCATCACGCAGATAAAACCTTCCTCTGCCGCCAGCTGCGCATAACCGTAAGATTCTGTAACATAGATTGGATTGTTGCCGCCATGGAACACAAACAGTACCGGCCATGTTTTTCCTTCATTTTCTTCCGCATACACATCCATTGGTGTGAAAGTCGCCCATTTGCCCGCCTTATCCGAAAAATCATGCATTTCCTTGCGGATTCCAAGGCTTTCCCAGTAAGCATACTCATCCTCACCGTATTCATCGGAATACAAAATGAAATTCTTCGTATTCGTCACAAGGCTCTCGCCGAGCGGACTGTTGACAAACGCATCAAAATCAAACTCCGTACCGTCAACCGCTGTTCCGCCCATCTTGCTGTGGTGGTCTGCAAGGCAGCCATAATTATCCCATGTAAAGCTTTCCGTCGGAACGTACCACAGATACTTGTTCTCATAATCATATACGCGTTCTTCCTGTGCCTCCGCTGCGCAAACACCCGTCAGGGCTGCAGAAGCTGCCATAAGTGCCGCCATCGTAACAACCGCTGTTTTCTTCAGATACCCTGTTCTTCTTTTCATATCCTCGTTCTCCTTTCGTCTGACCTTTGCTCTATTTCTGATTGCATGCATCTCACTTCGTCAGTACGGTTCCGATTATAGTAAACGAAAAAAAGACCGTCAACGAATCCGGCCCATGAGCGTAATTAATCCGGTTTTTTCGTAAAAAAACCGGATTATTGACTAACATCATATTCCTCTATAAGCAAGTATTATCTTGCAAGTTCTAAAATCTTTGCGGAAGTCTCAATCTGTTGTGCAGTTATCTCTTTGGAGGCGATATAAAAGGTATCATAATGGCTTGCATGACGGATTTCCTCAGCCTTTACAATTTTTCTTCCCAACTCACGCGGAAAAATCTCAGGCTGTACATAGTTCTTATTAAAGTAACTTAAAGTATCCTTGTGTCGATTAAAAGCAATGCCTTCTTTAGCAAGTACTGCACAAATACTATGAAAGATACTGTAATAGGCACGATTATTGGCTGCACGATATTGTCCTGCCTCAAATGTAAGATAAGCAGTATCCAGATCTTCTCTTGCAACATTGAAACGATGACGAACTACATCCATTTTTGTTCCAATATCTAGTGAATCAGGCTGATTCATATAAAGTAACTCCTTCCTTCTGTACATTGGTATAGAATGGATATGCCGCTACCCATTGTTTAAAATGCTGAAGATTTTTCACAACAGGCATCATCCAGATATTATAGTTTACATTATACTCATATCCCAATTCTGACAAAGCATCCGAGTATACATCCGCTTCTTCCGCTACCAGATCCACCAATAACATGATATCAACATCTGAATCAGGGGTATAATCACCTCTTGCATAGGAACCATATAAAATAACACTTTTTAGATGTGCGCCATAAATCTTTTGTACTTCTGATAAATATTGAGTAAGCAGTGTATGGATCATCTGGGGCATACCATCGTTCCTCCTTTTATACAAAACTACAAAATTATAATAATATATCCTTTACAATAAATCAAATTGTGGCCACCCGTAAAACGCTAACTTCCCATAGGCAAGCATAACCTTCTGTTTTCCTTTCATCCCTCATCCATTCGGTCTTCCGGGAAGCCGAGCCATGTCCTGCGCCAGTTCTTCCTGCCGCGCCGGGCTGCGCTGCTTTTGTGCTTCCATAAAACAGACTGTCTTTTCCCTGCATTCCAGTACCGCGTCCTGGCATTCGTCCAGTTCTTCCTTTCCGATGCTGATACTGTCGTCTCCCGGATAACGTGTAGCAAAATAAAGTCCGTCTATAATCCGGAGCTTCTGCCTGTCCACTTGAAATTCCGGAAGATTTTCCTGTATATAGCGCATAAGCCTTGTAAGGCTGTGCGTACGGAGCACCCGTTCTTTCTCATTGTATTCCTCATCGCTGTCCGGAACTACGTATTCTTCCACTATGTGCTTCATATACTTTTCACAGATTCCCTGGGCAATGGCTCCCATCTGATTAAATACCATGCCGGCTTTGTAGCATTCCTGAAAATACATGTAATCATTTTCTGCAAAATCAAAGTAACTTTCCAGTTTTCTCACCAAAGCTTTTTTCCCTCCTTCCGGATATTCTGATAATACGTCATATTATTTTCCTTCCAGTCATCTCCAAATACAATCTTCAGATCCACTTCCACCGCGCCGGGCACGTCCCGGGTCACCTGGCTCTTCAGCATATGAATTTCCCGCCTGCATTTCTTTTCCACCTGTTCATCCAGTGTCAGAAGCAGGTCCACATCGCTGTTCCATTTATAATCACCGCGGCTGAAGCTTCCATACAGATACAGCTCCTTCACATAACCTGCCACCGGCGATTCTGCAATCGTTTCCATCGCATATTTCAGCGCCTCGTAATGCCGTTCATAACTCGACATACCTACCTCCATGCATACAGACTGTTCCCTGTTTCATTTTGCCAAAAAACACTCTGTAAATCAATAATTTCATTTTTACAGTGTTCCTCTGTCTTTTTCCAGATAGTAGCTTACGATTTCCTGTTCCAGTTTTACATTATGTTCTTTCATGTAATTTAAAACCCCGCTATAGGAAGCATCCCGCGTGAGCGTTTCCAGCCTGCTTCGGTCAGAATCGGTTAACGCTTTCAGACAATTTTGAAAACGCGCATCTTTCAATTGCTCGATACCCATGCAGTACAGCGCAAAATCCTGTCCTGTTTCCCTGCACAGATGTCTGTGAATCAGGAAACCGCCCACATCAATATCCCCGAAATGCTGATATTTTACATCCGGATTATCGTGAATTACCTTGCGCAAAAACTGTATCTGATGACGGCCGGCAAACCCGCCGAGATACATCATCGCACAGTCTGTCGGCTGTATGCGCTGATACGACGCCTTATTTTCTACAGTCAGCACTGCGGGGGACGTGACGGTGATTCTCTGAATGCGCTGCAGATCGCCTGACGTGATTGCAAGCCCGCCCTGCAGCTTTGAGGTCTCCAGGCTGTACTGCTCCCACGCGATGTTCCAGCTGCCTTTTATGAAAATCTCCTGTTCTGCCGGTGCAATGTAAAAAAGTCCCAATATGGCGTCGTTCTTTTCGCTGTCCTCCCTGGGTGTTTCTGTCGCGCCTCTTAAGAAGGTACACACCTCCTCACGGTTATTGTCTTCAAACCACTTGGAATCGCCATACACCAGCATGGAGGCTTCGCGCGCGTACAGATTCTCCTGATTCTGCTCCAGAAAATCAATCATTTTCAGGTTCGCCGCAATTCTTTCCGGAACCATTGTAAGCCTCGGGTCCTCTGCCTGTCTGAGAACTTCCTCACAATATCTCTGTACCATAGGGCCGCCTGCCACACGGTACTTTTTTACAGTCTCCTGTATCTGCCTTGAAACAGCGCTCTGAGGGACAACCTGATATTCCTTTTTCAGATACTCATAGATTGCATCCAGCTTTTCTTCGCACAGATATATCTTTTCGATATCCTCGCTGAACTTCAGATAATCCACTGCCACAAATCCAAGCTCAAGCAGGCTGGATGCTGCCTCGTTCAGGCATTGTTTTTTAGCTATTTCCGCATTGTTCTGCGGATAATTCTTATATATTTCTGCGGGCTTTACAATAATTCTTCTGTTTGTATCAATGTTTTTTGCGGACCGGCTGTTGTATTTTTTCAGCAGACGGTCAAGGATCGCCTTTTTCTCATCCTTACTGCTCATGGAATCTCACCTTTCCGATCTGCATATTGTCATTGCTGATTTTGAGGACCGGAATAATCACACCGCACTCGCTGCCGATAGATTCCAGCTTGTTCGGCGGCGCGCAGAATATTACCTGGAAATTCTGGTTTTTAAAGAACTCCAGCATCAGCTTTATATTGTGGTCGCTCATCTTCTCAAACGGCTCGTCAATAAAAATCAGCCTCACGGAATTTACCCTCACATTATACAGCATGGACAGGGCAGCGGAAAGAATCAGCGTATACGGGATCTGTGTTCCGGCTCCTGAATTATAGCCTACCTGCTTGGACAGTTTGCCGTCCTTTACCTCCGCATTGTTGATTATGATTTCATAGCTCATATAATTCCGGTAATCTGCAAACTTCCTGATCTCCGCAATGTCATTGTGATCAATAATCTTATTGATGATATCCCTTATTTCCTTCTCTCTCGTCTCCACCTCGTCCTGTTCATATCCCATCAATCCGGTCAGCGTCATCTGCCCGTCGGACATGTTGTTGGTTTCCTGCAGATATTCCGCATAACGCAGGATTTTTGCGTAATCGGAGCTGTCGCTCAGCATTTTCACATCAAACTGATATTTGGTGGAAAACTGAAGCTTCCGCAATTCTTTGTTGATATCAGAAATATCGCTTCTTGCGTCCTTCGCAGTCTCATAAATATTCAGGACAAATTCCCTTTTGAAAATTCTCTCATAGGTGATGGTCTGCTCTTTCAGCTTTTGCTGGATTCCCTGCAGATCATCAATCCAGATCTTGCCTCTTCTTTTCTGGTAAGCCGCCTCGCAGTCCAATCCCATGGGCAATTTGTCCACTTCCTGCTTGCGGTTGTTGTAGGCCTGCTGCTTTCCATTGATATTGGCTTCCAGTTCCCGGACCCTGCGGTCTGTCCTTGTCTTCGTCTCATACTGCATCAGTCCGCCGTTTGGATAAGCGCCGGATAAAAATCCATCGTACTCCTCCATGGCCTTTTCCACCGCCAAATGGCTGCATGCGCGTTCTTCCTCCAGTTCCGCCTGCCTCGCCTCTGCTTTGAATTGGAGTTCTCTGATTGACTTCTGTTTTTCCGATACCGTTGTTTCCAGAATTGTCTTTTTCGTCACACATTCCGTGCGGAGCTTCTTTTTGGAATCCAGCTGTTTTCCAAGCTCTGTCACCCGTTCGTTCAAGGCCATAAATTCCGCATTGTTTTTCTGTGCTTCCAGCAATTCCTGATAATGGCCTCGTTCTTCATTCAGATTTTCCGCTGTTTTTGCCGCCTCCCTGTGCGCGTTCAGGTTGTACTCTTTAAAACAGTCCAGGCCGGCCTGCAGGCGGTTTGACTGGTCACGCAGACCCTTTTGCTCTAAAAAGATCTCCTTTTCTCTGTTTTCCAGCTCGCGCAGCCTTTTCTGGGCAGCCCTCTTATTTAATTCAACTGCCTCGCTGCCCAGGCAATAGCTTTTTATTTTTCTTGTATTGATATAAGTGACTGCCATGTTGCGGCTCAGCTTTCCTTCTTTTGACATGGCATTATCGAAATCCGGCACCCGCCCGATCTCAACCGCGTGGATTCTTCCCAGCCAGAACTTAAAATAATTCGCCGCTGTTTCATTCTGGATATGAAGATAATGAAAAACCGAATCCTCCTCACATTCCATATCTCTTGCCATCAACCGCTTCGTATTGACCAGCTCTACATAGCGGTGCTGCGACTGATCCAGGACGGCATTCGCCACGTCAAACGCTTCTCTGGAAACAAGAATCGCATAGCGGTGCATGCCCAAAAATGCTTCGATCGCATCCCGCCAGGCTTCATCCTTCAGCTCTACGACATATTCGCATGCCATATGGGCTTCTTCTGAAAGCCCTTGTTTCTTGAATTCTCGGTTGATCTCCTTAATCAATTCCATCTGTTCCTGAACATACGAATAATCCGCCCTGTTTTTATTGCAGTTTTCAATAATTTCATTCTGCCTGGTACATTCCTCCTGAATACCGCTTAATTCTCTTTCCAGCAAGGCATTCTCTGCCACCAGTCTGTCGCGGCATTTTCGTATTTCTTCTTTTAACAAGTCAAGAAATCTCTGCTTCTCGGCTATTTCCGCTTCCTTTGACGTCAGCCGGCCGGCCATCGCGTCATCCTGCACCTTGGCCCCGGCAGCTTTCAACAGCGAGAGCATCTCCTGCATCCGTCTCTGAAAGCTTTCCAGCCTGTCCATTTCCACGCGCAAAACAGCCAACTGCTCCTCATACGTATGCAGCACATCCTGCGAGGCTCGGATTGCTTTTGACACATCAAGGTCATGCAAAGCCCGTTTTGCCTCCGAATAATAGTTGTCAATCTCGTCGATCTCCTGTTCCTGCTCACGGATTGTCTTTGCCAGTGCCGCGCAGGTGATCGTATTCTTTTGAATGATTTCCTCCGCTTCCCGGATCGCGTCCTGATACTGCACCAGCTTTTTATATTTCGCTTTAATATCGTCGATCTTTAACCGGAACGCCTTTTTATCATGCTCGTCATAATCCGCCAATATCGAATCCAGATCCTGCAGCTCCTGATTGATCTGCTCCAGGCTGTTGTTGATCTGCTCGATATTCTTTTTGGCTTCTTTTAACTTGTCAAAGTTCACGTCATGCTCTTCCAGCACGGACTCTTTGATAAATTCCTGAATTTTCGCAGCCGGATTGTATGCCATAATATTCCTGAGCTTCCGCTGGTATTTCGGCACCTCCTGATAGGGCAGCTTGAGCCCTGTCATCTGCATAAACAGCGTAATGCCTTCTTTTTTATTTTTCATCTGCACCCCGTGTTTTTTCTGGAAGCCGGATGCATCATACGGCTTGAGCACAGAATTCTCTTCATATACGAAAGAAATATCCGCAAGCGTTTTCCCATCCATCGCGTACCAGTACGTTCCCCTGATATCCGTTACCGCCGTTTCAATCACCACGCCCAGCACAAACGGATGCTCATTGATCTGGTCAAAATATTCCAGCGCAATATGCGTGTACACGACCGGTATCTTATCTGCCGGCCTCGCATAAATTCCGGCGCTCGCATCCACCAGGCAGCGGGTATACGAAACGAGATTCCGTTTTCCCACCCCGGTATTATAACCGCTCGTCGCCTTATTGAACTGCGTATCCCCCGTATACGCGTATTTCACTGCATCCAGTATCGTGGATTTCCCGCATTCATTCTCCCCGGAAATCAGGGTCAGATTTTCCGCAACCGGAATTGTCCTGTTGCTGAACCCATACCAGTTTACCAGCCGTATGTTCCGCAAAACCGTCTTATTCATCCGTACCCTCACCTTCCAAAAATGCGTCCTGCTCCGTATCTGAATTATCTATTTCCGAATTTTCCTCTTCCTGGGCATATTCTGCCATCACCTGTTTCAGCTGGCCGATATCCATACAAAACTGCAGGGAAGGATAGAGCCGCACTCTTCCTTCTTCTGTTGTAATATCGTCGCTGTAATCAATGAGACTGAATCTTTTAAAGATCCGGTATGCCTCTTTAAAATCTCCTGGCTTCATATTGATCTGGTAGATTCTGCATTTGTCGATAATATCGCCAACCGTGATATGTACCGGGTCCGCATACCCCATACGCTCCAGAAACAAAAGCCAGAGCACCATCAGAAGCTTCGTCTGCTTTGCATCAAAGCGATATAAATTGAGGCGCTTCAGCCCCACGGTTTCCACATCCTCGTCCGCCTGCTGCAACATTGCCACATTCATCCGTTCTTCCACAACCACCTTATATCCGATTGCAGACAGATACGTATTGACATCATACTGATGCGACTCTGATGCCAGGAAATCATACAGCTTTTCATCTTTATCCGCCACAATAAAGGTACAGTCCAGCATTTTCCGAATGCATCTTTTAAATAAATACGCGTCTTCTTCACTCATTTTCTTCATAAAACTGAAATCATACATAAACAGGCTCCTTTTATCTGCTGACCGCCTCTTTTATCTGCTGATCACATTGCTGTTCCCGGGTCACTTCTTCTATTCTTGAACTATCTTCTCTGCTTTTTGACTGCTTTCTCGGTTCTCAGACCACTTTTTCTGGCCACAGTCACATTCGTAATATCCGCCAGCAATGTTTTTACTGTCTCATCCGACCACTGAAGTTCATACGGAAACTCTTTATTTTCTGCATATAGCATCGCCGCCGCATACATCAGAATCTCTTCTTTGGTCTGAATCATTTTTTCCTTCACGCTTATTCTCTTTTCGCTGCCCAGCTGTGCATCCAGAAAACTGCCTACCCTTTCAACGGAATACCGGTTGGGCGAGCTTTGATACAGTCTTTCTGTCTGTATCCTTTTTTCTTCCTCTGACAGTTCCTCAGTGACAAGTCCGATATTTTCGCCTTCATTTTTCACCCGCTTATTCTTTTCGAATGATTTCACCCCAACGTATTTCTGGTTCATAATACGCATACAGTCCGCCACCTTTTCCATGGCAGCATCCTGCGCTTCTTCCGGAAGTTTCGATATGGTGTTTAAAAAATCATTGAGCACTGCTTCTAATCTGACGCCGTTGCTTGCCATCAGCATAATTCTTGTATTGGCAAGATTGTAGTAATTATTGATCCGGCTGTCAATTAGCTCCATATTGGCCTCGTATTCAACGCTTAAAAAATATTGCAACTCCGCGAAATATGCTTCCACACGCTCCTGTGCCTCTTCATGGCCCAGTTGAAGCTTTTCTGCACATTCCTTTACCATCTTCCCGCACAGCTCATCCTGCCTCAGTATGCGCAGCTTTGCTTTTATGTACGAAATCTGCGTGGGAATCAGGCCGTTGTTCTTCACAAAAAAGTATTCGCTGAAAAAGCGGTCCAGCATCTCGTCTTTCATAATAAATTGCCCAAAGCTGTTGATATCCTGAAACACAATGATCGCTTTCATAATGCCGGAGATACTGTCCTTCAAATCAGTAAGCTCGTTTTTCAATTCCGTTTCATTGTCAATTAACGGGACAAGAATATTCGTATACGGCCTTTCCTTTCGTACAGAATCCTCCTCAAAGGCAGACTTTACAATTTCATACATGGAAAAAATACGGTTCGACATCATGCCTTCCCCTGTCTTTTCCGTCATCTTTCTCAGGAAATCCATAAAACGCCGGCAATCCGTCGAAATATTCACGACATACTCTCCGTTTCGTCCGATTTCCCGCGGAAGAACCCACCCACATTCGCGAAACAAAGAAAGAATCTCCGGCGCCTGCAGCTCTGCCCCGGTATCTTCCGCCGGTACGGTTTCATCTGATATCGCATTTGTCTCGGATGTACCTGCTGCTAGTCTATTCAAACTGATCGATGTATCTCGATTTGTCCTGTCGATCTCTGCATTTTTCAGATAAACCGTAATACTGTCTTTTGCATCCGATTCGTACAACACAGGCAGTTCTTTCATCTTTTCAATCAGGATCTGAATGCAGTCGTAGTAGATTCTCCGGTACTTCAGAGTCAATGGCTTAAAAAACGAATCATTTTTTATGTAGTCAAAAAAATTCACGGTTTCACCTCATATTTACAGGGTGATAAATATATTTTTGCTATATAATCACTCTTATTTTTCAAATTCTCCACTGATATACATCCTTTCCAGATTATATCCTTCTCTTAGCGTAGTTTTACTAAATACAGTCAAGTTTCCTTCCCGCAATAATATAATTAAACAATCTGGACGCATGACACATCAGCTTTTTGTCATATCAGCGCTGATAAATTGAGTATAAATGAAAAGGCAGAGAACGTCACTCTCATTAATGGACAATTCTCTGCTTTGTCTGTAGTCTAAACGTTTATTTTGAAAAGCTTTATTTATTCAAATGAACTTCTTATAAAAACTTCACAGCTCTATTGTTTAAACTAAGTATTTCTGATTCTTAGCATAATCATAAAGCAATCTTGTTACTCCTGATAAAATATAGGAAACTTTGGTTTCCCAATTAGAAAATTCTTGTGCTGTAACCCCTGAATGAAAACTTCCATGAGCTATCGAATTTCTTCGATTTACCAATGCATCAATATCACTTTGAAAATCGTCAAACAAATATGTTGGCAATCCTATTTTAAATAAATTTTTCTGCAACACTATGTACCATAGATTAGATTCCGTATCTATTATTTGATCGTCAATATTTAATTCTTGTTCTTTAAAATTTTCAACCTTTTCCATAAAATCAACACGACGATATAAACGATGCAAACGAGCATCATCTGGCAACTCTCTACGAAAAATTTCACATTTTCGATCTAAGTTTTCATAAGCAATAAATTCTTTATGCATACTTGCTACTATTAGGCCCGTATTTACATCTTTACGATTTAATTTTTGTGAATTTATATACTGTACATATGTTTGCAAACAAATTTTTATATATCCTTCCATATGTGAATACAGTATTAATACTAAACTTTTTCTATATTTATTTTTATTCTCTTCTACAATCTCATTTAATTGATTCTTGAAAAAAGCAAGTTCCTCTTGTCTCCAAGCCAACTCAACTTCAAGAGCTGCCCTTAATTCATCTGCCGTCAAGAATCCTCTCCACTCCTTCCGTAAATAACTTTATTCTCGTTTTTACTCCACTGACACTTCCGGTTTTATATGATTGAAGCTCAGTTCCGAATTTAATTTCATTAATGGCTTCTACTATTTCTTTATTACTATTATATGCCAGTACTCGTTCTATCAAAGTCGCAATTGAAACTGCAATTCCATCAAAATAGTAAAGCACAAATTCATTTTTTATAGTTCCGTTCGTTGTTTTTCCTGAAAAAACTTTTTCTCCCCAATTGTCGTTTATAAACTTGAATGTTTGTTCAAAAATCTTTTTCTCCTTTTCATAATCAAATTGGATTACCTTAGTTGTTATTTTTTCAAGATATCTTGTTAAAAATTCAGTTACTGGGTATTTATAATTTTCAATATCATTTTTTATTGCAAAAAATCTTAAAATTAGTTCTTGGTCATATCTTGTTTTTCGTTTATCTGCTGCTATCCTATTAATAACAGATTTAAAATCATCATTTTTGCTGCATTCCTCTAAAAAATTAATTCCACTCGATCCCAATAATCTAATTGTACAATTTCGTATTTCTTGAGCAGATAAAAGTTCACCGCCTGTATTCAATCGCTTGAACATATGATACTTTAAAGAAATCTCGCTCTCTTTTTTAATAACTTCCATACGTACAAAGCTTCTTTTTATTTTTATCTGTAAAGCCTTAGGTAATTTATCAAACGTTAGCCCATTTAAGTCATCAACTATATCACATCCTTGTAATTCTAAAAAATTATCTTCCGTCTCACCTAAACGTTCCCCTCTAAAATGTAAGTAACTGGATATTCTCTGCAATCCATCAATCAATTCATAAACCCCATCATCTGTCTCTATAACAAAAATCGGTGGTACAGGCATTTCTAAAATCAATGATTCTACAAATCGTGACTGCTTTTCTTCTCCCCATCTAAAGAGTCTTTGATAATCCGGCGAAATAGTTAATTCTTTATTTTGATACATATCATATAATTCATTAAATGATACATCTAAACTTTTTGTCCTAATCTTAATAATTTGACTATCTACATTTTCAATTAAATTTTCTATTGCCATACTGTTACTCCCTATTTTTTGCTTTATAAATTTGCACGATTTAATCCATTATCCACTAAACCAATTTCTTCACTTATCAAGTATCATATGTAACACAAATCTCTTTCAATTTTCTATTTTTATGTCATCCATAATACATTGAAATTACATTTTTAAGAGACGCCAAATTGTATATATTATTTATCTGAACTGTTCAAGCCATATATCATTAGAATATAGTATAAACGAACCTATGTTTCTCCGCAACTATTATCCGTAAAAAAATTCCGGTATACTTTATAATCTCCAGATTAACATCTTTTAATCCAAAACCGAAAAGAGCCCCATGCATCATCCGCACAGGGCCCTTCTCATTTTTTATTACAACAAATTTTTTAAGAAAAAGAAAGTAAAAATATCCAGCTCTTATTCATGAACCAGAATATCAATCTGACGCCAGCTTGTATTGCCAATTCCGTCTGTCACATAACACAGCACTGTATAAGCGCCGTCTTCACGATAAGTATGTGATACGCTCTGTCCGTTTGCAAAGGACAGATCATCAAAGAACCACTGGTAGTCGCCGATGCCGTCTGCATCTGTTGCCTTTGCTTCAAAGTATACCGTTCTGCCTTCGCCATTTGTCGAAACTACATAGTCAAACTCGGGAGCCTCATTCAATTCTTTCGGCCACTGTTCCAGAATAATTGTGCCTTCTGTATCGCTTGCCGGAATGGTCCACACACCGTTTTCAATGCTTCCGCCATATGCTTCCACTACCTGTCTTGCAGCGTCCATATTCGCTTCAATTGCCGTATTCAGTGTATAATCCGTGTACTCAAACTGCATGCCATCCCAGTCAATCGCGGACGTCCATTTCTCTTCAAATGCATCATATCCGTAATAGCATCCCAGAATACCGCCTACTGATGCCGGGTTACAATCGCTGTCACCGCCACAACGCATAGAAATATATATGGACTGTTCAATATCTCCCTCGCCATATACAAGACCAAGTGTAATCCATGCGGAGTTTATTTTCGCATCAATATTAAACTTGTCTTCATTGTACAGACTGTTCGGGCAGCGCGGATTCGAATAGTTGTCTGCAACATACTCTCTTGCCTCTTCCCAAGTCATGCCGTTTTCCCTGCACTCCAGTACAGCGTTCTGCGTCTGCCAGAACTGACTGTCCTGCGGAATTGCATTCATGCCGGCCTGAATAATCTCCTCAATGCTCGTCGCTGTAAACGCCTTAGCATACATGGTAGAAACAAAAACGCCCCCGTATACACCATCGCCATAATTCATTACATGACCGATCTTCCATGCCAGATCCTTTGCTGCCTCCGGCATGGCCAGACATGCCATTCCGATGGCATCGCACTCAATCTGCCAGTCAATATCATCGGCATGTAGTGTGTTCGAATAGTGGCCTGACCAGGGCGCGTCGATTCCCGCACGCACGTTGTCACGTCCCCACCGGTTTGCATGCCACAGACGGTACTGGGATTCTCCGAAATACTTTCCATACACACTCCAGTCTGTCTGTGTTCCGTTCTCTTTCAGGCAGTCTAGAAACGTTACGTCCACATACAGGTCATCCTGGTTAAACGCATCATTAATCGTCTCAGGTGTCCATTCCGGTACCAGGTCATCTGGAATAATCGTCATATCCGGATCAATCTCAAAAAACTTACCGAAATCATAAAATTCCGTCGGGGCCGCCCACGTCACGCCAGCCATCTCGCCGACCCAGCCGCCTTTCATTTTGTTGAGAATTTCTTCCTCTGAAAATGTAATACTTTCTCCTGCTGCTTCCTGTGCAAATGCCAGCTGCGGCATACCCATACAAAGTGCTGTTGCCATGAAAATACTCATTGCCTGTTTCCGTTTCATCCTGTTTCCTCCTTCATAAGTTTTCATACTCGATTAGGTCCTCAAAAGCTGTTTCTTAACGTTAAGATCTCTTTCATGACTCTATTTTAGTTCAAATTTAAAGAAAAAGGTTTTCAAATGAACGTATTTTTGTTTAAAATTCCGGAATCCTGCATATTTACTTTTCCGCTACATTTTCCTTATACTGGCTCGGCGTCATTCCCATGATTTTTTTGAATACCACACTGAAATACTGCTGTGATACAAAACCACACTGGCCAGCCAAAGACGAGCTGCGTATTTTTCCGTCACTCTGTTCAATCAAGCGGGCCGCATACTCAATCCTCTGCCGGTTCAGCAAATCCGTAAAACCAGTTCCCACGTTCTTTTTCAGAGTTTTGCTGATGCTGCTCTCTGATATCTGCAAAATAGCCGCGCAGCTTCCCAGTGAGAATCCCGTATCTGCCAGATTGTCTCTGATACACGACATGATCTCACCGGCCAGAGAGCCGTATTCATGGCGTTCCTGTGTGTGCTGCAGCTGTTTCAAAACCTCATCCATAACCTCCTGAAATTCTTTCTGCTGTATCGGTTTTAATATGTACCGGAACACATTCAGGCAAATCGCACGCTGCGCATAGGAAAAATTATCATAACCACTGACAATCACAAAAATAATACCGCTATCCTGATACTTTTCCACAAAATCCAACCCATTCATAAAAGGCATATTAATATCCACAAATACAAGATTCACCGGGTTCTGTTCCAGAATTTCCATCGCCTGCCTGGCATAGGCTGCCTGGAAAATACATTTTACCGGATAACCATATTTCCGTATACGTTTTTCAATCCCTTCACGTACCAGTTTTTCATCGTCTACAATCAGTATATTCATCCCTGCATCCCCCTTCGTCCTCTTCCGTTTTTCCTATGGACGGCATGATAGTTCCCCTTCTTGTAAAATCGGATGCCGTACAGTTACGCATACCCCATTCTCAGTACCACAAATCCGCAGGCAGCCGGTCTTCCCAAAATGAAGCTTTAATCTGCAATTCACATTGTACAGCCCATATCCTGGATACTTTGACGCATCAACATCTGTAGAAAACAAGTCATTGAGCCATTCTATCTTTTTCCTGTCGTACGTCTCGCACGTATTTTCCACCTTGATTTTCAGATATGCGCCTTCTGTGGTACAAAAAATACGTATTCTCTCTTTCCTGCTGCTGCGCTTCACCCCATGATAAATAGCATTTTCCACAATCGGCTGAAGGGTAAAACGCATAAATGGAATCGTATCCCCGGCCATATTTACGATTTCATAGTCAAACTGTTCCTCATACCGCAGCATCTGTATTTTCAGATAATCCTCCACCTGATGCAGCTCAGCCTGCAATGGCACCCAAAAGCGGCCGTGATTCAGACTGCTCCGGAAAAAATCCGCCACCAGCCCTATGGCGTTTTCCACTCTGTCATCCTCGTAATCCAGGCACATCGACTGTATCGTCTCCAGTGTATTATAAAGAAAATGCGGTTTGATCTGCTGAATCAGAGCTTCATATTCTGCGTCTTTCTTTTTCAGCTCCTCCTGCTCCAGCTTTTGCATCAGATTCTCTGTATTCGCCACCATCCGGTTAAAGCTTTCCGCAAGCTGTTTGATTTCCAGCGTGTTCGCACTTCCTTTATACTGTTCTAGCTGACGCAGATTTCGGTCTTCCATAGCCTCAGTAAGACGCTTCAGCGGTACCACAGCCCTGTTGGTAATCCGTTTCAGCAAAAAGATAACGACCACCAGAATACAGACTGCCACGCACACGACAGCTCCTGTCAGTATATTCATTTCCCGGAAGAAAAAAGAGGAAGGAATTTCCAGCACAAGACTCCAGCCTGGCCATTTTTTTACAGGCTTACTGTACTCCTGAACCTTCTCCTCGTCTTTAACAGATTTTCCTACCTGCACTGCCGCGTAACCGTCTTCATCGCGCACAATCTTTGTACAGAAATCAAACGTATTCGACTGTTCCATCATCTGCCTGACTGCGGTAACGGAAACTGCGCCCAGAATGTATTCCATATCCTCCGTATCATTGCGAAGCGCTGCCAGCATGACAATATAAGTTCCGTCCGTATTCTTCATCTGCATCGGCGCAGAAAGCACACGCGTAAGGCCTTTGCGGACTGCCTGCTGATAGTAGCTCTCTCCGGCTATGGAAAACGAATCGCCGCCTGTTGAAAAGCACGTTCCATTTCTAGCTACAAGGCCGATAATACCAAATTCTTCCTTCACCTGATTCGCGGTCCGCAGTTCACGTATACACGCTTCCCTGCCATCCCACGTGTCAAGCATTTCTCCAAATTTGATCAGCTGACTCATCTGAGCGTCCAAAAATACAGAAATACTGTTTGCCTTCGACTCCAGCATATCCAGGCTGAGCTCCTGAATCGTTGGCTGAAAAGCGCCATGAATAAACACTTCCATAAGAATCATCATCAGTACAATTGCGCCCACCCAGAGCATTTGCACCGGCTTTGTGATCCTGGCATACAACGTTTTTTCCTTTTGTTTTCTCATAGCGTTCCTCTTTTCTGATCTTTGCAGAAATGCTGTATCTTTTTTATAAATTTATTTTAAGTTTCCGCTCAAATCCCCGTCTGTAACAAAAATCACAAAAATTCCCCGATCTTAACACCAAGACCGGGGAACAATTTCTTTCTCCATAGTTTCTTCATTTTTTCTCAAATAACGTGCAATCCAAGTTGTCGCTCAATCCCCTGTTTCACACCATTTTGCAATCTCTGCAATGAATTCCAGAGGCATTGGCTTCTCATAAGGAAACTGGATGGCACCTTTGCTTGTTTTATATTCCATGAGCCTGTCTGCAAACTTTTCTACTGCCTCCGGCCCGGGATACACCCCAATGTGCTTTTTAAAAGCTGCAAACTGAATCAAATTGTGTCCTTTCCAGTAAGTAGGCATGCTCCATGCTATTTTTTCAATTGCATCGGGAATTGCAGCATGAATTGTTTCCTTTATTTTCCACAGATATGGCTGTACCTCCTCTGACTGACGCTCGATATATTCTTCAATCGTAGCCGGAGCCACACCACAATAATGATCCTGATTTGTATGTTTAAACGTACGGCCGCATTTCGGACATTTCCACATCATGTTTCCTCCCTGGTCATATCTCAACAGCCTCAACTGTAACACAAACCGTGTCACCAGGCTGTTTTCCTATTTTGTTGCGAATATCTTTCCGGATTCCGATGATATAACAGACAGAACCATCCTCGTTTTTTACCCCCATGTTCACAATACTTCCACAGTATGCCTCACCATCAAAGGTTACATTTACCTTTACTCTCCCTTTCCCAAATTCCTCCCGTATATCATACGGAAAACGGATATATGCACCGCCTTTATCCGGTACAGCTTCTATCTCTGCCTGAAACTCATATCGTTTTCTCTCCATAACCGCAGCTTCTCCTTCCAATCTTTTCAGATTCATTTTCTAGCTTTCTATGCGTAAAATTTTATCCATCGTCTTTCCCTTTGCCAATTCATCCACCATCTTGTCCAAATATCTGATTTCCTGCATAAGCGGATCGTCGATCGACTCTACGCGAACCCCGCAGATAACTCCTTTTATCAACCTTCTGTTCGGATTTAGTGCAGGGGCATTCTGAAAAAAGTCCCTGTAAGCAACTGCCTCTTTGATTGCATGTTGTATTTCTTCTTCATTATAACCAGTCAGCCAACAAATAATCTCATTTACCTCATCTGCAGTCCGTCCCTTTCGCTCTGCCTTGGCAACCAGCAGCGGATAAACTTTGGCAAAACTCATTGCGTATACTTTTTCTGAATTCATAGATCGTTCCTTTCTCCTCACTACAGCATCTATATGACAGATAATAATCACGTTTTCTTTCTATTCCTATTGTCAAATCATCATATCCCATACCATGCAATTTAGCAAGCTCTCCGTCGGTTTTCGGCTGCTGAATCATCCAATATTTTTATTCATTCAAAAACTCTGTTACAAGATTTGCAAAATTAGTTGCATTGGAAATCATTGCTGGGTGATTCCCTGATTTGAATATATGGAAGCAAAATGATCAAGCGCAAATTCTCCCTCAAAGCTATCTGCAACTATTTTATTTACTAAATCAGGACGTTCAAGAGCGACATTGATTGCAACTAACGCACCGCCGCTCGTACCTATCAAATTTACTTTTTTGTAATTCTTGACTTCAATTAACCTGATTACTTGTAAGGCTTCCTCATACCATAAATCTGTTGGAAAACAACCAAGCCTATCAGAATATCCATTCCCGGCAAAATCCAGAAGAACTACATGGAAGTTTGATGAAAATAAAGGAGTTATATTTGCGAACATTTTGGAAGAAGCAGTATTTCCATGAAGAAAAATAGTTGGAAATCCAGTTCCCATTTCTTCATAAATAAATTTTATTTAAATCGTATTCAAAATATGGCATATTGCTCTCCTCTCTTTTTTTGATAAATACATTATATTTTTTATAACATAATAGGCCTACCACGAAATCCTTTCAGAAAAAAGGTGTGCCACATAAATATGGCACACCTGAAATTATTTCTGCTTTTCCTGCCTGATAATTCTCTGGATACTTTTTTCAACGAGAAAATATTTATCTGCTAATTGAGTAAGTGACATTCCATTTTGATAGTCTTTATAAATCTGAATGTTGCGCTCAGAAAACACTTTTTTACAGTCTGTCTGTTGCCCCCAAAACTTTCGATTTTCTGGTTTTCGCGGAATGTACATATATTCTCCATCAATATAATCTTGCAAAATTTCCAGTATTTTTGGCGGCAAAACATCCGTTGCTTTGTAATAGCCCAATGTGCACCTCCTAAGATTTCTTTAGAATTAGCAAAGGCTATATTAGTTTTCAGACATAGCCTTTGCTATGCATCTATCTTATTAACTGCCATAACGTGTTATCTCCTTTACTTTAATGTTATAAGTATAGTGCTCATTCATATAAAAATCAATCATGTTGGAATCTGCCACTGCAATCAGCTGATCCCCTCCTGTCTCCTTGCCCTCGAATTTACCACGGTTTTCTGAAACAGAACAGCGACACTGCCCCAACCACCAAAAGAATCGGAAGCGCCACTACTAACAGCCCGCCTATTACCAGTCCAATCAAAATGAGCGGCAACACTACAACGCTGCACACCAGCTTTGTAATCCCCCAGCTTGCTTTGATTCCCCACAGAAACAACTTTCCAAATACTACGATCATAAGAAATGCAAACAATGCTGTAAACATATTTTTCCCCCTTTTTTGTATACTGGTTTTATTTTCGCAGTTTACCTTTATTCTACGGGATTTTCAAGTGCCTTTTTCTTAAGTTTTTTTGTTATTTCCTTACTTCCTGATACCTTCATACGTATAAGCCAGTGCCCCCTCAGCCAAACCTTCTGTTGTACTTCCGCCTTCCAGCGTACCCTC
>Ga0073908_1001212_pt1 | contig 37742 bp, 30 predicted proteins | sample MucameincwithD2O_FD_65484 | JGI IMG/M metagenome (GOLD analysis project Ga0073908, IMG submission 65484) | Mouse cecum microbial communities from Vienna, Austria - Mucus amended microcosms incubated with D2O | ecosystem: Host-associated > Mammals > Digestive system > Large intestine > Cecum... | reverse complement strand
GCTGCTGACAATCGGAGCGGTAGATTTTGACTATTCGGGCTATGACATGATAGTGCGCGGCGGGGTGATCTACGGACATCTGTCGAATTCTGACAGGATCACCGCCTACAATAAGAAAATGCGCAACGACTCTCCTTCGCCGAAAACCAATGTGGCATCCGATGCCATATCGGCCGGAGTGGAAGCCGGTTATGACATTTTTGCTCCGATAAAGGTCAGGAAACAGAAGTTCTATCTGTTTGCCCGCTATGATTTCTATGATTCCATGCTGAGGACGGCCGGAGGTATTCTCCGGTATGACTGGTGCGGACGTCATCGCGTTGCCGCCGGAGTAAATTACTATCCTATTCCGCAGATTGTGGTCAAGGGGGAGTATTCGGCCGGGATTATGCGCAGGCCATACAACAATGAGCCGTCTGTATCGGTGGGGGTGGCTTATACGGGATTTTTCACTCGTCGGAAATAAATTTAATAACCAAACATATTTTATACTTTTATGGTAAAGAATCATTATTTTGTCCTGGCTGCGGCGATGTCGGCAGCAATGCTTGTGTCATGCTCTCAGGATGATCCTGCGGATGGAGGATCGTATGCGGCCGACGCACAGGAGATCGCTTTGCGCCCTGTGGTGGAGGATTATGTGAACAATACGGTGGTGCCTACCTACCGGGGTCTGGCCGATGCGTCGCTCCGTCTGGCGGCGAAATGCAATGAGATGTGTGTGGCCGGCGTTGGCAATCTGACGCCGGACATGGTAGCTGAAGCCGGCAGGCTATGGATCGAAGCCCGACGCTACTGGGAGCTGAGTGAAGCGTGGCTTTTCGGCGCAGCTGCCGACTATAACATTGATCCGCATATCGACACATGGCCGCTCGACAGGACCGCTATGGAAGCCATGCTCGGCAATCCGTCGCAGATGGCGCAGATGCACGACCGCGAGAGTGCGGGAGAATATGTGGGTTCGTCGCTGGGTCAGGGACTGCTTGGGTTTCATGCGATTGAATATATGATTTTCGAGCCGTCGTCGGAGTCGGCCGCTGTCACGTCGCCACGTCCTGTGGAGCGGTTTACACAGAATGAACTGTATTATCTTGCCGCCGTTGCCGATGATTTGCGCAACTGTTGCGTGCGTCTTGAGGCTTCGTGGGCCGATCCCGGCACTGTGTCGGCCGAAAAACTCTCGATACTTGATGATGCTGAACTTAGCTATGACCGTAATTACGGAGCATATATGAAGAATGCCGGAAAAGCCGGCAGCATGTATGTGAGTTATGCTCAGGCGGTGGAGGAACTGATTGTCGGTGCCCAGGACATAGCCGACGAGGTGGGCAATCAGAAGATCGGCAATCCGGTAGGTTCAGGTCTGGCGGCGGATCCGGATTATATAGAGTCACCATACGCGTTGAATTCCATTACGGATTTTGTCGACAATATCCGCTCGGTGCGTCATGCCTATATGGGTTATCAGCCAGCTGAAGGCGAGACTGAAGATTACATCATGCCGTCGGCACATACTCTCAGCGATTATGTGGCTTCTGTGGATCCCGGTCTTGACCTGAGGGTGAAAGCGGCCATAGACAGTGCGGTCGATGCCATATCGCGCATGAGGGAGCCGTTTGCGTCCACTTCGCAGGATGTGTCCATGCACGATGTCAATTTTGCCGCAGTGGATGCCTGCAATGATCTTGTCGACGTGTTTGATGAGGTGATATTGTTGATCTCAGATAATTGACACAGTTGATTATGAAACAGTATTTATATCTGCCGGCCGTTATCATTGCGGCGACGGCCGTGACCGCATGTTCCGCGGAAGAGGAAAAGCCCGGCGATCTTTCCGGAACGCATGATCCGGAAAAGAACGAACGCCCAGAGTGGTATTATGCAGGCGGGGAGTTGGGCACGTCGTTCATAACCACTTCGGCTGCATTCGAGCAACCTACAAAAAGTGTGGAGCGCGGCGGACTGCTTGCTTCGTTCAAGCGCGGCGAGCAGTTGTTTGAGAAAAATTATGTGTCTAACAACAGCGGAGTGAGGGGAGGGCTGGGACCGGTCTACGTACGCTCGTCGTGCATGCACTGCCATCCGGGCTACGGCCATGGCAAGTCGCAGCCAGACGGACCGTTCAGCACTAATGATCCTGGCAACGGATATCTGCTGGTGGTGTATAATCCCTCGACCCAGGCCTATGTCAACTGGCTTGCAGGTATGCCGCAGGGCCATGCTGTGGCTCCATTCAAAGCTCCGCTTGACGAGAGCCGCGTGATGCTGAAATGGCATGAATATACCGATCGTTTCGGCAACCGCTTTGATGACGGTGAGACGTATGCGTTGCGTTATCCTGAGGTCACGATGGAGCCTTCTGCTGTCTATGCCTATAATCAAGGTGTGCTTACGGAGTCGCAGATGGGTGACTATGAGGTGCGCCTTGAATCGACCATCGGCATATACGGGACAGGTTTGCTCGATGCTATCTCTGACGAGGATCTGCGCAGGCAGTATGAAGAGGAGGAGAAGGACGGATTTTTGCCAAACGGACTGAATCCGGCGGTTTTCAAGGGCGGAGACTGGACGGGACTGTACACCTCGAAGGAACAGAGTTCTGACGGAGCCGGATATCCGTTCCGTTACACCTACGCGCTGTCGCGCGGTCCGCTGCAGGATGCCGCCGGGGCCAATGCGTTCTGGAATATCACCAACGTGACACGTTCTGACCGTCGTTACCACTATAAGGATGCCGGAGGATTCTATGCCGTGGCTGCTTCGCGTGATCCGGAAGTGCAGGCTGCTTTTCCAGCCTACATAGAGTCAGTGGATCCTGACCGTACACATCCCGAATGGTTTTCCGGTGATGTCGAGAAGGATATTCTGGCATATATCAATTCGACGTCGCTGCCAGCCGAGGCTTCAGACCAGAATTATATAGACATGATGGTGTGGCACCGGGGGCTGGCCGTTCCCGCAGTGCGTGATATTGACAATCCGTCGGTGGCTCGCGGCAAAGAGCTATTTCAGGAGATAGGCTGTGCCTATTGTCACCGTCCTTCGTGGACTACAGGGAAGGATGAAGTGAGGGATCCGGCACAGTTTTTCAATGGAAGTGGCGGACGGGATCTTCCGCGCTATCCTGAACAGAAGATATGGCCTTATACAGATATGGTGCAACATAAATTAATGATGGTGAATGATATACGCAACGGATGGTGCCGGACTACTCCTCTTTGGGGCCGTGGTCTGCATCAAAAGGTGACCGGAGCGGAGTATGCCGACCGTCTTCATGACTGCCGTGCGCGCACCACGCTGGAAGCGATCATGTGGCATGGAGCTTCTGAGCAAAGCGATGCGGCATATTCCGTGGACCGTTTCCGTGCTCTGTCAAAAACAGACCGTGATGCCGTGGTCGCGTTTTTAGAAGCAATTTAGAATTAGGAATTAGGAGTGAGGAGTTAGGAGTCGGGTGTTTATATTCGATGTTTTTGCTAAATTTGCATTCCTGACTCCTGACTCCTAACTCCTAATTATAAAACTACTATGCCTTTCATTATATTGGCCTTGATGGTGGTGGCTTTGGCCGCCGTGAGTTTTTTGCCTGATGCGGAGAGGATTTATACCTCTCCGGTCTTTGTGGCGGGGTGGGCTGTATTGGCCGCGTGGTCGTTGTGTGTCATTGTGAGACGCAGACTATATGTGCGTCCTGCCGTGTTTATGCTTCATGTCTCTTTTTTGGTCATACTTGCCGGGGCATTGGTCACGCATTGCTGCGGCACGTCCGAGAAGGTGCATCTGAGGGTGGGGGATACGGTGTTTGTAGGAGCGTTGCCTGTGACTCTCGATGAGTTCGTTGTGGAATATTATCCTGGCACACAGGCGCCTTCGGACTTTGTGAGCCATATTACGGTGGACGGCACAAAGGAGACCGTAGCGATGAATAAAGTGGTGACGGCGGACGGTTACCGTTTTTATCAGTCGGGCTATGATGCCGACTCTCTCGGCTCTGTGCTTACTGTCACCCATGATCCGTGGGGCATCGGGGTGACATATTCAGGATATTTGATGCTACTGGTGTCCATGATATGGATATGTGTGCCGGAGAAAAGACGGAAAACAGTGGCGGCGGTCGTCGCGGTTATCGGCTTTTGTTCGCCGGCTCTCAATGCCGCGCCATCGGTGGTTCCGGCCGATGTGGCTGAACGGTTCGGAAATCTGTTTGTGTATCATAACGGACGTGTGGCCCCTTTTTCATCGCTTGCGCGCGATTTCACAGTAAGGCTGACGGGGTCGGCGACGTATCGGGGGATGAATCCTGAGCAGGTACTGTCGGGATGGCTGTTTTATTATGACTCCTGGAAGGACGAGCCGTGTATATATATAAAAGGTGTGGCGTCTGATGGCGGAGACCGTGCGTCGCTTGCCGACTTTTTTGATGAGAGTGGCCGTTATCGCTTTTCGGATATGGGCCATGAGGAGGAAAATGAGAAATTCTCGCTGGCGTCAATGGCGTCGGCCGGATCGCTCTGGAAAATATTTCCTTATACAGGATCGGGGAATATGGTATGGTATTCGCCTGTGGACGATATGCCTGATGCGATGGACGTGGATTCATGGCGCATGGCCCGGCATAGTCTCGGCTATGTGGCGGAGTTGGTGACCGTCGGCGACTGGGAGGGCGTGGCCCGGACTGTGGACAAGATAGCGAGCTATCAGCATGCGGTGGTGCCGGAGGTGTTGCCGTCGGCCGCAAGGACGTGGGCCGAGCGTATGTTTGTGGATTTGTCGGCTTCGTCGTGGCCCGCGGCTGTCATGGTGGTTGCAGCGGTGGCGCTGTTTGTCTGTCCGTGCCGCCGGGTGGCATGGGCGGCGGTAGGTTTGTCGGCCGGCTATGTTCTGTTTCTCATCTCGCTGAATGCTGTGGCGGCAGGACGGGTTCCTATGGCCAACGGATATGAGACCATGCAATGGATGGCCGTGGGCGCATGTGTGGCTGCCGCTTTGGGCGCACGGCGCACTCCGGAGTTGCTTGCTTTGGGGCTCATGGTGGCTGGACTGTCGCTGATGGTAGCCATGATAGGATTGCGGAACCCTCAGGTCACACAGATAATGCCCGTGTTGCGGTCGCCGCTGCTGAGTGTACATGTTCTGGCTGTGATGCTTGCCTACGCTCTGCTGGCGTTGATGGCGCTGTGCGGTGTGGCGTGGCTTTTCGGTAGGCGCCATCTTCTTGCCGAAAGCCGGCGTATGCTCAGACCGGCGGTGTTTTTGCTTGCCGCAGGTATATTCATTGGCGCTGTGTGGGCAAATATGTCGTGGGGGCGCTATTGGGGCTGGGATCCGAAAGAGGTCTGGGCACTGATAACCATGCTTGTATATTCCTTGCCGTTACACCGACGCTCGTTGTCGTGGCTTGCGGACGACAGGGCTTATGCTATATGGTGTGTGGCGGCTTTTGCTTGTGTGGTCATGACCTATTTCGGGGTGAATTTCATATTGGGCGGTCTGCACAGTTATGCATGAATAAGAGAAAGGAGCTCATCACTGAGCTCCTTTTCAATAGGTTTCCAATAGGTACAATTTCTAAGGTAAAAAAGATTGTTACAGGTTTCTGATGCAAAGGTGGCTGTTTTTATCCGTGCGTGCAACTTTATTTATATGTTATTTAACATCGTTTAATAACTATGTTTAATCGCATGTGAGGTAATTTGCGTTATATCAGCTGTTTGTGTGTCTTATGCCTGCCGTTGCATGGCGCCTGTATTTACTTCCCGGTGTTGGAAAGATCGTTTTTTACCTCTAAATCCACCCGATGCATGGTGAATTTCGTGCCATCGAACGTGCCGTAGCTCATATTGGTGATCCAGTCTCCGAGCACTATCATTCGCGCTCCTTCCACCTTGCGGTCGACCACGGTGTGGTAGTGTCCGAACACATAAAAATCGACCGGAGGTACCGGACGGGTGAGTTGATTCTCTTCAACCCATTGCACGAGTGGCTCTACGGGCAGAGGGCGGGCTGCCGGACCGGTGTGGTGGCGTCGTCTGTTGTATGCACTCCACCAATGGGCGAATCCTACTGTCCAGCGTGGATGAATGGCGGCGAAAAGTATCTGACACAGTCTGTTGCGGAACAAAGTGCGGATAGCTCTCATGCCTGGGCCTATCCGCCCAAGGCCGTCGCCGTGGCTTATGATGAATCTTTTTCCGTCGATGGTTTCATCCAGAATGCCGTCGACCACTCTTATGCCGAGTTCCGAAGGAAGATAGTCGAATATCCAGATGTCGTGGTTGCCGATAATCCACGTCACCTCCACCCCGGAGTCGGCCAGTTCTGCCAACGCGCCAAAAAACCTTACATAGCCCTGTGGCACCACATGGCGGTATTCATACCAATAGTCGAGAATATCGCCTACCAGATACAGCCGCCGGGCAGTCGGCCCGATTGACCGGAGCCAATCGGCCACAGCCTTCTCGTGCGCGCGCGGTTCAATAAAATATGCGGCGCCCAGATGCAGGTCGGATATGAAATAGTCGATCTTCCTCATAGGTTAATGCTTACAGGAATCCGAGTTCCAGCTTGGCTTCCTCGCTCATCATGTCCTTGGTCCATTCCGGCTCGAATACGATGTTGATCTCCACTGATCTGATTCCGGCGATGGTCTCGAGTTTATATCGCGCGTCTTCCACTAAAAAGTCGGCAGCCGGACAGTTGGGGGCTGTCAGGGTCATGTCGATCTGGAGTACGTCGTCATCAGTCACTTCTATCCGGTAGATAAGGCCGAGAGAATAGATGTCTACCGGGATTTCCGGGTCGAATACCGTGCGCAGCAGTTCCACTGCGCGCGTCTCAACATTGAGTTTTTCTTCTGCGTTCATAATAATCCACAAAGTTAATGCTTTTATCGTCTAATTTCAAAAAAATAGCCTACGGCCTGAAAATAGTGAAGAATTCACATGATTATAGGCCTTTTTTTTGATAGTTTAAAAATAAGTGGTAAATTTGCCCTGTATTTGGGGTGGACTATGCCCCGCTTAATCAGTGCAATAAACTAAACTACAATTAACCATTATTTTTTAACTAATTTAATTCACAGACATTTACAAGTATGGAAGCTAACAACTCCCCCGTGGCAAAGCCCGTAAAGGGCGGCGCTCCCGTGAAATCTTCGGTTACCGGCGTTAAGAACGCATTTCTGGTGATCTGCTGCTGCTTTGTTGTGGCAGTTCTCGCGTTCCTATTCTTCTTCGGCGCTCCCAGCCACTTTGAGTTTGAAGGTGAAGCACCCGCATCAATGTGGTTCTTTGAAGGTGATGCACACCCCACAGACCTTATCGGTACCATTTTCAAGGGTGGTGTGATCGTGCCTATCCTGCAGACTCTCTTCCTCACCGTTATCGTTCTCTCCGTTGAGCGTGCCATCGCTCTGAAGAGCGCCAAGGGCACCGGCAACATCGCCAAGTTCGTTGCCGCTGTCAAGGAAAAACTCGCTAAAAACGACATCGCCGGTGCTCAGGAACTCTGCCGCAAGCAGAAAGGTAGCGTTGCCGCTGTTGTTTCCGCAGCCCTCGTTCGCTACGAAGAGATGGACAAGAACACCATTCTGACCAAAGAACAGAAAGTTCAGACTCTCCAGAAGGAAGTTGAAGAAGCTACCGCAATGGAAATGCCCTCTCTGCAGCAGAATCTGCCCATCGTGGCAACTCTCACCACTCTCGGTACTCTCGTCGGTCTTCTCGGTACCGTTATCGGTATGATCAAGTCGTTCCAGGCTCTGTCCGCATCCGGCGCTCCTGACTCGACCGCTCTGTCAACTGGTATCTCCGAGGCTCTTGTGAACACCGCCTTCGGTATCGCAACCGGTGCATTCGCTGTTATCTCCTACAACTTCTACACCAACAAGATCGACAACCTCACCTACGCTATCGACGAAATCGGTTTCTCGATCGTGCAGACCTTCCAGGCTACACACTAATTCCCCATTACTTAGTTTTAAACCAATCACATTGAATCTAAAGTAATATGGGAAAGCCTAAAGTAAAAAGAAAGAGTACGCTCATCGACATGACGGCGATGAGTGACGTGACCGTTCTTTTGTTGACTTTCTTCATGTTGACTTCAACGTTCCTCGCCAAGGAACCCGCCACGGTTATCACCCCGAGCTCCGTGTCTGAAATCAAAGTGCCCCTGTCTGACCTCGTTACCATTCTGGTCAGCGGAGCCGAGATCAAGAGCAACGGCGATATCAACCGTGCGGTGGAAGGCAAGGTGTTCATCGGCATCACCGGTGACGTGGACTCCACCTACAAGAGCGAGAATGTGCGTCGCGACCTCATCATCGAGGCTGCACGCCTGTACAACGAACGTCATCCCGACAAGAAGGTCAGCTTCACCGCCTCTCAGGTTTCGGCTTTCTCCAAGCTCGGCATGTTTGGTATGCCCATGAAAGATCTTCCCGCTTTCCTGGATATGCCCACCACCGAGCAGGACAAGGTGATGAAAGAATTCAACCCCAACGTGGTCGGAATTCCCATCAATGATAACCGCGACCTGAACAACCTCAATGAGTTCCAGATCTGGATGGATGCCATGCAGCGCGTGGCTCAGAACTATCGCGACAACGGACGCGTGAAGGAAAACGGCGAGACCGCCGCTCCCAACGACAAGTTCTATGCCGCCCTCAAGCGCACCGGCGAAGGCATTGCCGTGAAAGCTGACAAGGACACCCCTTACAGCACCATTCACGATGTGCTCGACAACCTCCAGACGATGAAACTCAACAAGTTCACCTTGATGACTGCTTTGAAATCTGAAAACGACTAATCATTATGGCACAGATAGAACAATCCGACAAGGGCAAGAAAAAGAAAGGCGCCCAGAAAAAGATGTCTATCCACGTGGACTTCACACCCATGGTGGATATGAACATGCTTCTGATCACGTTCTTCATGCTCTGTACCACGATGATCAAGTCGCAGACATTGCAGATCGCCCTTCCTTCCAATGAAAAACTGGAAGAAGCGCAGCAGAACAAAACCAAGCAGTCAGAAGCAATCACACTGATCCTTGATTCCGAACGCGATGCACAGGGTCATGTGAAGACTGAAACAGACGAAGCCACCGGACAGACTTATCCCATGCACGTGATCTATTATTACGAGGGTAAGCCTTACGATGTGCCCGCTGACCAGATCGACAAGAATGGCGACGGATTCATCGACAATGACGGCACTCTGAAACTTAAAGAAGAGCGCTTCCGTGGTAATCTTGAAGGCCGGCAGAACGGCATACGTGCCATCCTGCATGCCCGCAACGAACAGGTACTTGAAAGGATCGACGCCCTCAAGGCCCAGTGGAAAAATAAGGAGCTTACAGACTCCGCTTTCCAGGCGCAGGCCAAAGAGATACGCAATGACTCCACTCTGACCCGTCCTGTTGTGATCATCAAGGCCGGTCCGGATGCAAGCTACGAAAGCGTGATTTCCGCTCTTGACGAGATGCAGATCAACCAGATCTCGCGTTATCAGATCGACAACATCAACTCTGTCGACTCCATGTTGATTCTCTCGTACAAGCATGCCCATGGCAAGCTTTGATATATGTGATGTTTGAACTTGTTTAACCCTTAAAACAGAAAGAAATTATGGCAAAAGACGTAGATCTTTCATCACATGAGTGGACTGACATAGTCTTTGAAGGCAAGAACAAAGAGTTTGGTGCCTATCAATTACGTAACTCAAGTGCAAAGCGCCACAACTGGGCCATGCTTTCGGTGGTGGTGGTCATGATTGCCGCATTCCTGATTTCTCTCGGTGTTTCCGCACTGGAACGCGTCGAGGAGGAAGGACCTCTGGCTGAAGCCGAGCAGGAAGTGGTGAGCGTGGACACCTCTGTCGACGAGCCTGAAGAAATAGAAGAGCCCGAAGAGCGCTACGAAGAACCTGAAGTGGAAGAAGCCCTTCCCGAAGAAATCCTCAACACGGTGAAAGTTACCGAGCTCGCCATCGTCGATGACGACCAGGTGACCAAGGAGGACGAAATCAAGAACCAGGATGAAATGCGTGAGACCGAGACCGCTTTCGGTTCTACGGACTTCGACCAGGGTACTGATGACGTTGCCGTGATCCGCGAACACAAGGAGGAGATTATCGTGGAAGAGAAAAAAGAGACCAACGAGGTGTTCAAGGTTGTGGAACAGCAGCCTCAGTTCCCCGGCGGTATCGAAGCTCTTTATAAATTCCTCAACGACCACATCCGCTATCCGGAACAGGCCGCTCAGAACAATATCCAGGGTCGTGTGACCGTGCAGTTTGTTGTTGAACGTGACGGTTCGATCGGAGAAGTGAAAGTGGTGCGCGGCAAAGACCCCGATCTGGATAAAGAAGCTGTGCGCGTGGTTAAATCACTGCCCAACTTCATTCCCGGTAAGAACAACGGTCAGGCCGTGCGTGTGTGGTACACTCTTCCCATCAACTTCCGTCTGGCAGGTTAATTTTAAAATACCGGTCTCTGACGAGATATTATCTTAAACAAAGCGCCGTCCTGGATCATACAGAGGACGGCGTTTCGTTTTTTTATAAATAGGATGCGTTTAAGAAATAATAAATAATATATGAGAGAGATGATGGGAATGGTTGGCGCCGTTGTGGCGTTGTGTGGCATGTGGTGTTGCCGTGGGCCGGAAGGCCGTGGACTGGAAACGGCTTTGCATGCGATTCTGGCTGATGCGCCCGCGCAGGTCGGCGTGGCAGTGATAATCGACGGCAAGGATACCGTGGTGGTCAACAATGATGTGCGTTATCCATTGATGAGCGTGTTTAAGTTGCATCAGGCCATTGCTGTGTGCGGCGCTCTGGATGCTTCGTCGAGAGATCTTGATCTGATCATGCCAGTGGCAAGCGAAGATCTTGACCGTAATACCTGGAGTCCGCTTGCCGAAAGTTGTCCTGAGGGAAATGACAGTCTGACTGTGGGCGAGATGATGGATTATCTGTTGCGTTTCAGTGACAATAATGTCAGCAATATACTGTTTGACCGAATCTGCACTATAGCGGAAACCGACAGTTTTATAAGACAGGCGGGTGTGGTCGGAGATTTTCGTCTTGAGGTGACCGAACGGCAGATGCATGCCGACCACGGACTCAGTTATCGCAACTGGAGTTCGCCGCTGGCTTGTGCGGTGTTGGTCGACAGAGTGTTTACCGATTCTTTGGTATCGGCGGAAAAGCAGGCTTATATCAGACAGTGTATGGAAGAATGCGACACGGGTAGGGAGCGTATTGCCGCCGCACTCACAGGCAAGAAGGGGGTGGTGTTTGCCCACCGTACCGGCTCCGGATATGTGAATGACAGGGGACAGGTGATTGCGGTGAACGATGTCGGCTATGTTAGTCTGCCTGATGGGCGTGGATATGCGATCGCGGTGCTTGTCAGGGATTATGGCGGTCCGCAAAGTAATGCCGACAGTGTCATTGCCGCGATTTCAGCGGAGGTATATGATTATGTCTCACTGCAAGTGAGGTGAGGTGGAGAGTATAAAAAATACACGTACGCAGTGGCAATTGAATCCGGTGCGTACGTGTTTTTTTGTGGGATATATGCTTGTTATGCGGGATTACAGGCGGATTTTAATGCCGTTGTGGATGTATATCCCGGAACGTGTGGGGCGGGCCATGCGCATGCCCTGCAGGTTGTAGTAGGCTTTTTCAGTGTCGGTAACGTTGGTGTCGATTTGTGAGATACCGGTTTCTATGTGTTGTTTGGTATAGTCGAGTGTGATGGTATGGTTTTCAGGGTCTACAGTGATTTCGGGATTGGCGTTTCCGGCATGTGACGGAGCTGAGAAATCGTCATATACCAGAGTTGTGCCTTTGGGCACGAAGAATGTTCCGCCGGCGTATACGGAGCGTATGCCTTTGTTTTCGGGATGGTTGAGTGTGAGACGCACATCTTGTCCGACTTCAGCTGCCGGAGTGGTGCCGGTCATGCTCACGGTGTAGATGTCGTAAGTCTCGAGATCAGAGTCATTGACACGTGTCAGATAGTAGGAATTGTCGGATGCTGATGATTTGCCGACGTAAGGGCTTTCGTTGCCGTCGTTGGAATAGTAGCTCCATTTTCCTATGGCATAGGCGCCGTCGATTGTGGCGGATGCCGTTACTGTGGGGTTGGACGACGGGAGTGACGCACGTGAGGAGATGCAGTTTTCCTGTATGCCGTGGCCGTTGAGTGATGTGAACTGATAGATGTTGCCTTTGACGGTGATATGAACCCAGGCTTTCGGGGCGTCGGAGGGTTTGGCCGCGAATTTGAGAGCATAGTAGTTGGTGTTGCTCTGACGGTATTCGTTCTCGGCGTTGAGTATATGGTGGGTGCCTGCTGTCAGGTAGCCGTTGAGGTCGTTGGCCAGCTCTATCTCATACCATCCTGTGGTGAATTCCGATTCGGCGAATTTACCGTTGTATTCCTTTAATGTAAACTGGCATCCGGCGTCTTCACGGTCGGGGGCCGAGGTGCCGCCATACCAGTTGTAGACTTGGTTTCCGTTGAGAGTGGTCTGGTTGAGCTGGCATGAGGTCCCGCTTTGGATCACATACATGCCTACGGTTGAAGCATGGCTTATGGTCCAGCCTGTGGATGGTTCGGAAGCGGATAGTTTGATCTGGGTGTTGTGTGATGCGGCAGGGTTCATGTATGACCCGTCGGCGGGGCTTATGATATTGAATGTGCCGTCGGTGCGGGTTTCGAATTTCCACACTCCGGTGATGTCTTGCTTGTCGGCATTGCCTGTGTAGCCGTAGAGTCCGGTTGGTGTGGCTGTGGTGAAATAGCTGTTGCGCAGCGAGGAGCAGATGGTATATAGGTATTGTTCGGCATCGGTGGACGGTTTAGGCTGGTTGATGCGGGAAAGCAGTGAGTTGATGGCGCTTTCGATGGCTGTGGCCGTCTTGGATGCTGCCGCGGGGTCGAAATCGGAAGCCTGGAGTATCTTGGTGGCTTGTTCTACGAGTGCGTCGACAGCAGGTTTTTCTGATTCGGGATACTGGCCTATGCCGTCGCCGTATGTCAGTCCGGCGGCTGTAGCTATGGCGTTTGCGAGAGTGTTGCGCGCTGTGCGTACGGCATATATGGTTTCGAATTCTTCCAGCGATACCGGATCGACGTTTTCTTCCTGAAGATATTCGGCCAGAGTGTTGGCCACTTTGATGTAGCCGCGTCCGTAAAGGTAGTCGGAGGTGATACATTCAGGATCTGCCGTTCCCGATGAATTGAGCAGGGGAGTGTATGTGTCGACGTATGTGGCGCCCTTTTGGACGGCCAGATTCTGCAACTGTGAGTTGAAGGAGACAACGGCGTTGTTATTAGTGCCGGCCATAGGTATCTGCGCCATGATATACAGTTGGGAAGCAGGCGACAGACGTTTTGCCTCGTCGATCAGTGCGCCGTATTTGGTGATGTTTTTATCGGAAGTGCCGCAGTAGAAGAATATTTTGGCGGGGTTCTGCTTGTTGCCGTTGCCGGTCAGAATCGCAGTGAGTTGCGTTTTGTGCTGGTCGAGTGACAGACCTCCGTATCCCCATCCGGTGCCGCGGCTTTTGATTCGGGGTGAGCGCAGCAGTTCATGCCATTCGCCGCCGTGGATCATCTCATCACCCACGATAATTACGTCGTCGGTCGTCAGAGGAAGCATGCCGAAATAGCTGGACCGCATGCCGTTGCTGTTGTTCATTCCGGAGTTGATGTTTGAGTAGGAGTCATGATAGACGCATTCGGCGTTTTCATCGACATAAGGCGCTATCTGTTTGCACCATATGCGATAGCCGGCTGCATACAGGTGAAGGCCGTCGGCCGACCATTCGCCGTAGTTGCGCACTCCCAGCAGGGCGTCCCATAGGTCAAGGTATGTGACGTCCAATTCCGCGCACAGGGCCTTAAGCATTTCGTTGGCAGCCTTGTTGTTGGTGTTCTGGGGTTCGTGGACTCGCGGCAGGATGCTCTGTATATGGATTTTGGTCCGGGGAGACTCCTGTTGTATGCGGGTGATGATGGTGCGGATATTGCTGACTACTGTGGCAGGAGCGATTCCGGTGCTGATGTCGTTTGTGCCGATCATCAGAAACAGTTTTTCCGGTTTGCCGTCAATGAATGATTCGAGGTTTTCAAGTATTTCGTATGAGAATCCTCCGGATGTGCCGCGATTGATGATGCGATGGTCAGAACCGAAGGCTTCCCACCATTCGTGCATATTGGTGATGGAATTGCCGACAAACACGATATTTTCGGAGTTTATCGGCGTGGATTTAAGCGCGTCATAGCGATGTAGCCGGAAAGGTCCGTCGGCCATTGCCCATAATCCGGACATAACGGTCAGAGCCGTTGCAAGAATCAGTCTGAGTTTCATGGATAAATTGAATTGGGGTATTTTATTGCAAATATATTCGAAATTACGGTTATTGCCAAATATATATGGATTATAGGCCCTTTTCAAGTTATCAATAAGTTGATTAAATCAGATTCAATTGTATGCAGAATAGTATTTATTGTATGTAAGCGCGGTCCTAAATTTGATCTGTTTTGTTTCTGTGGAGTGTAGCGACGAATTTTGGATGGTGCTGTAAATGACAAGGGTGTGCCGTTCATAATATAAAATACGGCACACCCTGTTCTTTTTTACCTTTTGCAGAGTCTATATGGGAATGAGGTCGTTTTGGTTATTTGGATGCGGGAGCCTGGGGGCATGCTGCGTTTGAAGCCGCAGGGCAGGTGGCGCGCATTGCACGGTGGTGCTTGCCCGGTTTTTTCCATGATCCGTGGCCAGATACGGCAATGTTTTCCAGATAGCTGACATACTGTTCGGGAGTGAGTATGGCTTTGACTGCGGCAAGGTGTTCGGTGCGCATGGTGCGGCTGCAGCCCTGTTTTGCCTGTTTGCATTCCTGGCGTTTGGCAGCTTCAGCCTTGTGCAATTCTTTGAGTTTATTTTTTTGTGCGTCGGTGAGGTTGAGTCCGTTAAACGGGCACTGGCTCTTTTTTGCGCAATTTTCAGGCTGGCGGCAGTTTTCGGTCTTGTTGGGGCAGGGGGCACAGCAGTCTGTATCTGTTTTTGTGTTCTGGGCCGATGCTGTGAATCCTGAGATTGTCATGGCTGCCACAGCCATTGCGATCATAAACTTTTTCATTGTCTGTTGTTGTTAATTGTGTTTGTGTTGTTTACGGTTATTATGACAGCGGACCGTCGGTATGGTTTAACAGGTTAACATTATTTGACAATATTGGTCATAGATGTTGCATTGGTGAACAATCCGGCCTGTCGGTTTGTTTGTAGTTACGCATTATGCGCCATTTTGTCAGTTTCTATGACAGAGGAGCGCTTTGGCACGGAGTATGCAGTGTAAACAAGTAAACAAATATAACAAAACATATTTAACCAAAATAAATTATTCAAGTTATGAATATCAAACCCCTGGCCGACAGAGTGCTGATTCAGCCCACACCGGCCGAAGAAGTGACAATGGCAGGCATTATCATCCCCGATTCAGCAAAGGAAAAACCCCTTAAGGGTGAAGTTCTTGCCGTGGGCAACGGCACCAAGGACGAGGAAATGGTGCTTAAGGCAGGCGACAAGGTGCTGTATGGCAAATATGCCGGCACTGAGATCGAGCTGGCTGGCGAAAAGTATCTGATCATGCGTCAGTCCGATGTGCTTGCAGTGATCAATGATTGAAATTAAACCGAATTTTCTGACTTGACAATTAAAATTCCTACTTATGGCAAAAGAAATCAAATTCGATATCAAGGCTCGTGAAGAGCTGAAAAAAGGTGTGGACGCTCTGGCTGACGCCGTGAAAGTGACACTCGGTCCCAAAGGCCGCAACGTGATCATTGATAAAAAATTCGGAGCACCGCATATCACCAAGGACGGTGTGAGCGTGGCTCGCGAAGTGGAGCTTGAGGATCCGTTTCAGAACATGGGTGCCCAGCTCGTCAAGGAAGTCGCTTCCAAAACCGGCGACGATGCCGGCGACGGCACTACCACCGCTACCGTTCTGGCTCAGTCGATCATCAACGTCGGCCTGAAGAATGTGGCTGCCGGAGCAAATCCCATGGACCTCAAGCGCGGCATCGACAAGGCCGTGGCAATTGTGGTGGGCAGTATCCGCGAGCAGAGCCAGGAAGTTGGCGATGACCTGAAAAAGATCGAGGACGTGGCGCGCGTTTCGGCCAATAATGACGAAGCGATCGGTGCTCTTATCGCCGAAGCGATGAAGAAAGTGAAAAAAGAAGGTGTCATCACCGTAGACGAAGCCAAGGGCACGGAAACCACAGTGGATATTGTGGAAGGCATGCAGTTTGACCGCGGCTACATATCACCTTATTTCGTCACCAACACCGAGAAGATGGAGTGTGAGATGGACTCGCCGTTTATCCTTCTCTTCGACAAGAAGATATCCAGCCTTAAGGATATGCTTCCCATTCTTGAAGCTACCGCACAGAGCGGACGTCCGCTGCTGATCATCGCTGAAGACGTTGACAGCGAGGCTCTTGCTACTCTGGTAGTGAACCGTCTCCGCGGATCGCTGAAGATCTGTGCAGTGAAGGCTCCCGGATTCGGCGACCGCCGCAAGGAGATGCTTGAAGACATTGCCACTCTGACCGGAGGTGTGGTTATCAGCGAGGAGAAGGGCATGAAGCTCGAAGGTGCCACCATCGACATGCTCGGCCGTGCTGAGAAGGTTACCGTAAACAAGGAGAACACTACTATCGTGAACGGTGCAGGCTCTTCCGACGCTATCGCAGCCCGTGTGGCCCAGATCAAGACCCAGATCTCCAATACCACATCCGACTACGACAAGGAGAAACTTCAGGAACGTCTGGCCAAACTGGCCGGCGGTGTGGCTGTGCTCCATATCGGCGCTCCTTCAGAAGTGGAGATGAAAGAGAAGAAAGACCGCGTGGACGACGCTCTTTCGGCCACACGTGCGGCAATTGCCGAGGGCATTGTGCCCGGCGGCGGTGTGGCCTATATACGCGCCATTGCCAAACTCGAAGGAGTAAAGGGAGTGAACGATGACGAGACTACCGGTATGGCTATTGTGAAGCGTGCTATTGAGGAGCCGCTGCGTCAGATCGTGCACAATGCCGGAGAGGAAGGCTCTGTGATCGTGCAGAAAGTCAAGGAAGGCGATGCCGACTATGGCTACAATGCACGCACCGGCGAATATGAACACCTGCTGGCCGCCGGCGTGATCGACCCGGCCAAAGTGACACGTGTGGCTCTGGAGAATGCTGCTTCTATCGCCGGCATGTTCCTCACCACAGAATGTGTCATCGCCGAGAAGAAAGAGGAAAATCCCGCACCTGCCATGCCTAACCCCGGAATGGGTGGCATGGGCATGATGTAAATCGAGAGAGATATATTTCTTCCAATAAACACGAGATCACGCCGGACATTTCAGGTCTGGCGTGATCTCGCTTTTTATCTATGATCTTCAAGATGATAAAACTATAATACCTAATTGTACAAAAAGTAGACCGTTTTCAATAGTGTAGAGCGGCGGACTAATCGTTCTGCATTGTGCGTGTGGGGAGCATGTTTGAGATTTCATCATAGTCTGTGATCAGCAGCCGTTCGTCAAGTTGTTTTTCCTCCAAAGAACAGACGTCAGCAATCAAGACATTTATGTAGAGTGGGGGTAGAGCTGTATAAGCCATAAAGAGCAGCCCAGCCGTGCGGATAGGTGCATGACTGGGCTGCTTTTATGTAGATTAATAAGGTTTGTGGCAGGAATGATCAGGCAAGGAAACCGAGCAGCACACCGGCTGCTACTGCCGAGCCGATGACACCGGCAACGTTCGGACCCATGGCGTGCATGAGCAGGTAGTTGCTGGGATCGTATTCCAGTCCGAGGTTGTTGGAGATACGGGCCGACATGGGCACGGCCGATACGCCCGCGTTGCCTATCAGAGGATTAATCTTCTTGTTTTTGGGCAGCACGAGGTTGAAGAGCTTCACAAAGATCACGCCGGATGCGGATGCGATGATGAAAGCCATGAAACCGAGAGCGAAGATGCCGATGGTCTGCGCGGTGAGGAACTGTGATGCCTGGGTAGAGGCGCCCACGGTCATGCCGAGCAGAATGGTCACGATGTCGGTCAGCGCGTTGCTGGCGGTTTTGGCCAGACGGGTTGTGACTCCGCATTCGCGCAACAGGTTGCCGAAGAAGAGCATGCCGAGCAGCGGCAGGCCAGAGGGAACCACGAAGCAGGTGAGGAGCATGCCGACGATCGGGAAGATGATCTTTTCGTTCTGGCTCACGGCACGGGCCGGTTTCATCTTTATCAGGCGTTCCTGCTTGGTGGTGAGCAGGCGCATGATGGGCGGCTGTATCACGGGCACGAGGGCCATGTAGGAGTAAGCCGACACGGCTATGGCGCCCATGAGGTTAGGGGCCAGTTTGGACGAAAGGAAGATGGCTGTGGGGCCGTCGGCTCCGCCGATAATGGCTATGGCGCCAGCCTGGTCGGGAGCAAATCCCAGCAGCAGGGCCACCATATAGGCACCGAATATGCCGAACTGGGCGGCAGCTCCGATAAGCATCAGTTTAGGGTTGGCTATGAGGGCGGTGAAGTCCGTCATGGCGCCTATGCCCAGGAATATGAGCGGAGGATACCATCCGGCCGACACGCCGTTGTAGAGAATGTTGAGCACCGAGCCTTCTTCGTAGATGCCGATCTCAAGTCCGGCTTCTGTGTTGAAGGGTACGTTGCCTATGAGCATACCGAAGCCGATGGGCACCAGCAGCATCGGTTCGAAGTCTTTTTTGATGGCCAGCCAGATGAAAAACAGACCCACGGCGAGCATCACGAAGTTTTGCCACGTGGCGTTGTAGAATCCGGTCAGATGCCAGAACTGCTCTAAGTTATTGAGCAGAAAATCACCAAAATCCATATTGATAGTTGATATATATGATTAGATGGATTTACTGACGGTCACTCAAGAGTGATGAGAACGTTGCCTTCGAGGACAGAGTCACCGGTGTTGATAGCGATGGATGCTATCTTACCGTCGCGTCCGGCATGGATGGCGTTTTCCATTTTCATGGCTTCGAGTATCACGACTGTGTCGGATGCCTTGACTGTATCGCCCACTTTCACGGGGATGCTCAGCACCACGCCGGGCAGAGGGGCCTTGACCTGATGGCTGCCGGCTGCGGCAGGAGCCGATGCGATGACTTTGGCGCCGGTTTCGGTGCGGGGAGCGGCGGCGGGACGCGGAGAGTTGACCACGGTGACGGGTTTGGTCGTGTTTTCAAGTTCCACGGTGTAGGGGGTGCCGTTGACCTGCACGTGGGCAACGTTGTTGTCGATGTCGCCAACGGATACCTTATATATGTTGCCGTTGATTTTATATTTGTATTCTTTCATTGTCGATTCGTGATTTGAGTATGGATGTTTTTTAGCTGTGAGAGAGCCGGTCAGCGGCGTGGCATCTGCCTGATGGAGTAGATTTTGGAGCTCCAAGGCGAGTATGCGCGTTTGACTTTGTTGATGGTAAGGATGGTGCTTTCGCGGTCGTGCACGTTCAGGTGCTGGTGGAGTGCTGCCACTATGGCTGCGATCTCTTCGCCGGAATCGTGAGAGGGGCGTGCCTCGCGCGGTGTTTCGGCAACTACCATTCCCTGTGCTTCCATCTTGCGTGAGCGGTTGCGGCTTGCGCCGATCTTGCTGATAATGTAGAAGCAGATGCAAAGGGTCAGGAGTGCGCTGAACACGATTGCCATGGCCATTACGGTCATGCCGAAGCCGTTGGCGTCGATATCCTTGAAATTCTGGATTTTGGGGTTGACACCGCGGATTTTGTTGGCAGACGAGGGGGTGACGTAGAGCTCGGATGTGGATCCGTCGCGTACTTCCCATTCGTCGCCGCCGTCTTCTGTGCGGGCATAGCTTGTGTTGGGTGCGATCACCGGGACGGTCACCTCGTCGATCAGGGTTTTGCCGTCAGCATCGTAGATGGCTATGTAGTTTTCCTGACCGGGTTTGAGCTTGAAGTTCAGGTGGAATGTGCCGCGGGTCTCATTTCCGTCGGCCCAGAAGATCACGTGTTGGCGTTTGGGCACACGGGTTTTGACGTCGCCGAGGGGAACGGGGTATTTTGTGGGGTTCCCGGGATCGTCGGTGATGAACACGCTGGAGATTTCCAGTGGAGCGAAGTTTGAGTTGAACAGTTCGATCCAGGCCGGATAACATCCGTAGTCATCGATGAAATTACTGTCGTTTTGCACCATCACTTCGTTGATGCGCAGGCTGCGCCGGCTCTGTGCGGAGCCGACTGCAGCACACGCTGTCAGCGCGATGACGAGCATCAATAGTTTGCGTTTCATATAAATATGTGAGAATGAACGGGAGAGTGTGGTTTACAGAGGTATGTTGCCATGTTTCTTGGCGGGATTATGCACTCGCTTGGTGGCAAGCTGCTGCAGGGCGCGGATAATGCGGAAGCGGGTGTTGCGCGGTTCGATCACATCGTCAATGTAGCCGTATTTGGCAGCGTTGTAGGGGTTGCAGAAAAGTTTGTTGTATTCCTGTTCTTTCTCGGCGAGGACTTCGGCAGGATTTTCGGCTGCTTTGGCTTCCTTGGCATAGAGCACTTCCACAGCTCCAGCACCGCCCATTACGGCGATTTCGGCCGAAGGCCATGCGTAGTTCATGTCGCCGCGCAGCTGCTTGCAACTCATCACGATGTGTGATCCGCCGTAGCTCTTGCGCAGGGTCACGGTCACTTTGGGCACGGTGGCTTCGCCGTAGGCGTAGAGCAACTTGGCTCCATGGAGGATCACTCCGTTGTATTCCTGACCGGTGCCGGGGAGGAATCCGGGCACGTCTACCAGCGATACGATGGGTATGTTGAATGCGTCGCAGAAGCGCACGAAGCGTGCGGCCTTGCGGGATGCGTTGCTGTCGAGCACGCCTGCCAGGAATTTGGGCTGGTTGGCCACGATGCCGACACTCTGTCCGTTGAAGCGGGCGAAGCCGATGATGATATTGCGTGCGTAGTTGCGCTGGATTTCAAGGAATTCGCCGTTGTCGACAATCGCGCCGATGACTTCATACATGTCGTAAGGCTTGTTGGCGGAGTCGGGGATGATCTCGTTGAGCGAGTCTTCCAGACGGTCGATCGGGTCGGTGCATTCCACGACGGGAGCTTCCTCGAGGTTGTTCTGGGGAATGTAGCTGAAGAGTTTGCGCACGATGCGGATGGCGTCTTCGCCGTCTTCTGCCGCAAAGTGGGCCACGCCGCTTTTCGACGAGTGCACTTCGGCGCCGCCGAGGGCTTCCTGGCTCACGTCTTCTCCGGTCACGGTCTTGACCACTTTAGGTCCGGTAAGGAACATGTAGCTGATCCCTTTGGCCATGATGGTAAAGTCGGTGAGGGCGGGGGAGTAGACCGCGCCGCCGGCACAGGGGCCGAGAATAGCGGAGATCTGGGGGATCACGCCGGATGCCATGATGTTGCGCTGGAAGATTTCAGCGTAACCTGCCAGTGCGTTGATACCTTCCTGGATGCGTGCGCCGCCGGAGTCGTTGAGACCGATGACGGGAGCACCCATCTTCATGGCCATGTCCATTACTTTGCATATTTTCAGGGCCATGGTTTCCGACAGGGAGCCGCCGAACACGGTGAAGTCCTGTGCGAATACATAAACCAGGCGACCGTCGATAGTGCCGTAGCCGGTCACCACGCCGTCGCCCGGGTAGCTTTTCTTTTCCTGTCCGAAGTTGGTGCAGCGGTGGCGCACGAACATGTCGAGTTCTTCGAATGAGCCTTCGTCAAGGAGTTGCGCTATTCTTTCGCGTGCGGTGTATTTGCCGCGTTCATGCTGTTTGTCGATGGCTTTTTGTCCGCCACCAAGGCGGGCTTCGGCGCGCAGGTCAATGAGTTCCTGCACTTTGGCGAGTTGGTTACTCATGTCTTTAGAGTGAAATTTGGTGTTTCTGGTTTGAGGTTGAGTCTTGGATGTCGGTGTATTACCCTTGTCGCTTGTTTTTTTATTTGTTGGGATCTTCGCAGAGCTCGATCAGAGTGCCGCAGGTGCTTTTGGGATGGAGGAAGGCGATGTTGAGACCTTCGGCTCCTTTTCTGGGCGCTTTATCGATCAGGCGACAGCCTTTTGATTCCATTTCCGTAAGGGCGTTTGCCACTCCGTCTTCCACTGCGAACGCTATGTGCTGGATTCCGCCGCGGCCGCCGTTGGCTGCGATGAACTTTGATATGGCGCTGTCTTCCGAAGTGCCCTCAAGCAGTTCGATTTTGGTCTGGCCTACACGGAAGAATGCGGTGCGTACCTTCTGGTCTGCTACTTCTTCAATAGCGAAGCACTTGAGACCCAGCATGTTTTCGTAAAAAGGGATGGCTTCGTCAAGTGATGGTACGGCGATGCCTACATGTTCGATGTGAGAAAGTTCCATTTGTGAAAATTTGATAATTAAATTAAATCAGTTTATGCCACAAAGTTAACAATTATCATTCATACGAGCAAATTTACCTGACAACTTAATTACGGGCATAGAAAAAGAGACCGCCACTTATTGTGACGGTCTCCAAGCGCTTCAGGATGGGCTTGAACCAACGACCCCCTGATTAACAGTCAGGTGCTCTAACCAACTGAGCTACTGAAGCATTGCGTATACCCTTATCGGGAATTGCGATGCAAAATTATGATTTATATCTGACATGTGCAAATATTTTCCCGAAAAACTGATTTTTTTGATTGTCAAACCATGAAATGTGGCATACTATTGTTTCCATCCCCCTCCTAATGCTTTATAGAGGTTGACAAGGGCTATGTGTTCGTCGCGCACGGCATTGCTCAGTCCGATTTGCGCGTCGAGAAAGCGGCGCTGGGCATCGAGTACGTCTATGTAGTTGATGCTGCCGGCACGGTATTGTAGATTGGCCAGTTCGATATATTTGAGCGCCGCGTTTCTCGATTCGGTTTTCAGCACTGTGGTCTCCCGCATTTTCCGGTAAGTCACCACGGCATTGTTGACTTCTGTAAATACTTCAAGAACTTTTTTTTCATAGGCAAGTCTTGACTGTTCGTAGGCTGCGATTGACGCTTTGTATTGCGCTCTTTTGCGTCCGAAATCCAGTGCAGTGCCTACGATGTTGCCGACTACGTATGAGAACGGTGATCTGAACAGTGCTTTGAGGTCATCGTTTTCCCATCCTCCCTGCAAGGAGATGGTGAGACGAGGAAACTGATCGGCGTAGGCCACACCAACTGATGACATGGCCGATTTTAGCTGATACTCGGATTTGCGTACGTCGGGTCTGCGCATGAGCAATTGAGACGGCAGTCCAACGGGCACGCTGTCGGGAGCCTGTATATAGCGGTCTATTTTCTGTCGTGTTATCTTTTCTCCCGGATATGCACCCATGAGAAGCGACAGTGAGTTTTCTGTAATTTTGATCCGTTTTTCCAAGGCCGGGACAAGAGTGGCTGTGGTTGCGTATTCCACTTTGGCCTGTTGATAGACGAGTTCGGAGGTCAGCCCGCCTTCAAAGCGCAGTTTGGCCATTTTTTCGCCGTCGCGCCGCGTTTCGAGTGTGCGTCTGACGATCTCCAATTCGTTGTCCAGTGCGATGAGCTGGAAGTAGGTGCCAGCGACTTCGGCAATGAGAGTCATGCGCATGGCGCGTTCGTCTTCTACGGTGGCAAGCCATTCGTAGTTGTTTTTTTTCTTGGCCCATCGAAGTCTTCCCCATAGGTCGGCTTCCCAGCTCAGAGTGGCTTTCAGGCTGAATTCAGGGTCGCTGGTGGACTTTTTGCCGAAGTAGTCGTTGGTCTCGTTGTCGGCCAGAGCGTTAGCGCTGATTGTGGGCAACAGTTCCGCACGGCTGATGCGGTATTGTTCGCGCATCTGTTCGATGCGATATGCCGCGGCGAGTATGTCTTTGTTGTGTTCAAGCGTTCGCTCTATTATATTGCAGAGGAGGCTGTCGCCGTAGAAATTCCACCATTGCATGTCGGCCAAGGTCTCCTGGTCGGCCGGAGTCTCGCCGCTGATTATGGATGACGGCAGATTCAGTTCCGGCGCTCTGCATTTGCGTGATATGGAGCATCCGCAAAGAGATGTCGCCGCAATGGCCGCTGCAAGAATGCCTTTGATGTATCCTGTCATCATATACGGTATTTGTGCTTTAATTTGTAGACCCATACGAAGAAGAACGGAACGAATACAATTCCTATTGTGATTGCCGTGCACATTCCGAAGAACACGCCCGTGCCGATGCCTTGGCGGCTTGCAGAGCCGGGGCCGGAAGCGAATACCAGTGGCAGCAGGCCGAGAATGAATGCAAGTGATGTCATGACGATAGGGCGGAAACGGAGACGGGCGGCAGTTATGGCGGCAGTGGCCGGATCGCAGCCCTTGTCGACTTCCTCTTTGGCGAATTCGACTATCAGGATGGCGTTTTTGGCCACAAGGCCAACAAGCATCACAAGTCCGATCTGGAAATATATGTTGTTTTCCAGTCCGCATATCCAGATGCCGAGATAGGCACCGATGCCTGCCACCGGAAGGGAAAGGATCACGGCTATCGGCACAGACCAGCTTTCATATTGCGCGGCCAGAAACAGGAATACGAACAGGAAAGCCAGAGCGAGCACCATGCCGGTCTGGCCGCTCTCGTGTTTTTCCTGATATGACAGTCCGCTCCATTCCACTCCCACGGTTTCGGGCAGGTGTTCATCAACAATGCGTTCCATGGCGGCCATGGCCTGACCGGAGCTGTAGCCGCTGGCGGCTTCTCCGGTCACCAGTGCGGAGTTGAACATGTTGAAGCGCATGATGGTGCCGGCTCCGGTGGTGTAGTGGGAGGTGCCGAGCGAGGATATAGGTATCATGGCACCTTCGCCGCTGCGTACGAAAAACACGTTCAGGTTGTCTCGGCGGGCGCGGTAGGGGGCTTCGGCCTGTATGTACACACGGTATATGCGATTGAACATGTTGAAGTCATTGACATATACTGATCCGGTGAATGCTTTCAGTGTGGAGAAAATGTCGGACATGGACACTCCCTGAAGTTTGGCTTTGTCGCGGTCGACGTCGAAGTACAGTTGCGGAATGTCGCTTAGCATTGATGACGAGAGTCCGGCAAGTTCAGGTGCGCGTCCGGCGTAGTACATCAGGGTGTCCACGGCCTGTCGCAGATCGTCGTACGATGTGTTGCCGCGGGCTTCCAAGGCCATTTCAAAGCCGCCAGATGATCCGAGCCCGGGAATGATGGCCGGCGTCGACAGGTAGACTTTGCTTTCGGGATAGCCCGACAGCTCTTCGGAGATGCGTTGCATCACCTCTTCCATGCGTTCGGTTTTACGCTCATTCCACGGTTTCAGGATCACGGTGAGCTGACTGTGGGCCTGATTGGCGCCCACACGGGGGCTTGAGCCGGTCACGTTGAGCACATGTTCGATGTCGGGGTCGGCCATAAGATATGTCATGGCGCGTTCGGTCACTTCTCTGGTGCGCTCGATTGTGGCTCCTTCTGGCAGTTCAAGCTCCACAGTGAAGTATCCCTGGTCTTCCTTGGGCATGAAACTTTCGGGTACGATTCGGTTCATTATGTATATTCCGGCCAGAATGACGCCGAATGCCGCAAACATACGCCTTGAGTGACGCAGGGTCCATGAGATCATGGCGCTGTATTTGCTGTTGCCCTCTGTGAGCCATTCGTTGATTTTGCGGAACACTTTGTTTTTTTTCTTCTCCTGGCCGGGACGCAGCAACATGGCGCATAATACGGGGGAAAGCGTCAGAGCCACAATCGTGGATATGATCACGGACACGGCGATGGTGACCGTGAACTGCCGATAGAGCTGTCCGGTGATGCCGGGCAGGAAGCTGACTGGCACGAATACGGCACATAGCACTAACGACATGGCGATCAGGGCGCCCGAAAGGTTGCCCATGGCTTTCTGAGTGGCTTCGTACGGCGATAGGTGTTCCTCGTTCATGATGCGGTCCACATTCTCAACCACCACGATTGCGTCGTCCACCACAATGCCTATGGCGAGGATAAGCCCCAGAAGAGTCATCATGTTGAGCGAGAATCCGAACACGAGCATGACACCGAATGTGCCTATCAGAGATATGGGCACAGCTACTATCGGGATCAGAGTGGCCCTCCAGTTCTGAAGAGAGAGGAATACGACAAGGATCACGAGCAGGAGCGCTTCGAACAGAGTCTGGTAGACATGATGTATGGATTCCGATATGTATGTGGTCATGTCAAAGGGAATCTGGTATGTGATGCCGTCGGGGAAATTGGCGCTGATTTCCTTCATGGCTTCCTTTACGCGTTCGGCCACCTCCATGGCGTTTGCCCCGGGCAGCATGTTGATGCCGAGAACGGCTGCATTGCCGCCGTTAATGCCGCTTTCGGTGGAGTAGGACGATGCTTCCAGAGAGATGCGTGCCACGTCTTTCAGGCGGATTATGGAGCCATTGGGGTTGGCGCGTATGACTATCTGTTCGAATTCGCTGACTGACGACAGTCGGCCCTGGGCCGTGATAGGCACCGTGAGGTCCACGCCGTCCATCGGAGCCTGACCGAGCACGCCTGCCGCCGATTCGCGGTTCTGGTCCTTCAGGGCGGCCTGAAGTTCCTTGACGGTGAGTCCGAGATCGGCGAGTTTGTCAGGCTGCACCCATATCTGCATGGCGTAGTAACGGCTGCCGACATTGGACACACTGCCCACTCCGGGCACTCGTCGGAGCATGTCGAGCACATTGAGGGTGGCGTAGTTGCTCAGATATATTTCGTCAAATTTCGGGTCGTTGGACAGCAGAGTGATGGTCATCAGCTTGCTTGCTGTTTCTTTGCTGACGGATATGCCGTTTTGCACGACTTCGGCCGGCAGACGGCTTTCTGCTTTTTTGACACGGTTCTGGATATCGACTGCGGCAAGTTCCGGATCTGTAGATATATCGAAAGTGACAAGTGCGGAGAATCCTCCGGCGTTTGAGTTGGACGACTGCATGTAGAGCATTCCAGGAGTGCCGTTCAGTTCCTGTTCGATAGGGGTGGCCACCGCCTGTGTGACAGTCTGTGCGTCGGCACCGGGATATGTGGCGCTTATACGCACGACTGGCGGAACGATCTGCGGATACTGGTCGATGGGCAGCTGTGCAAGGCCTATTCCTCCGACGATCACTATCACAATCGACAGGACCATCGAAAAGACCGGATGTTCAAGGAAAAAATTACGCTTCATGTCTTTTAGTCCTGTTTGGCGGACGAAGTGTTATCGTCGTCGGATTCTTTTGCGGCTGTCGGGGCTACTTTCATGCCGTGCTGAAGTTTGTGATATCCTTCCACTACGATCCATTCTGAGTTGCCGAGTCCTCTTTCGATCACGGTTTTGTTGCCGATTTCGGGACCTGTCTCCACAAAACGGCGTTCAGCCACACTGTCGGGACGCACCACATAGATGTAGGCTCCGCCTTTTTCGATTATCAAGGCTTTTGACGGCACGACTACGGCGTTTTTCCTGACATCCATGAGCAGAGTCACTTTGGTGAATTCTCCGGGCAGAAGAGCGCGGGCCGGATTGGGCATCTCGGCGCGTACGGAGAATGTGCCGGTCTTAGGATCGACTTGCGGATCCGCGAAATCGACCAAGCCGCGGTATGGATATTTTGAACCGTCGGCCAGTGTGACCGTGACGTATGGATCCCATGTGCGCAGTGAATCGCGTTGTCCGATGTTGACGTTGCGTTCCTTGCTGCGCAGATAGTCAAGTGCCGTCATGCTGAAATCGATTCTCACGGTGTCGCTTTTTACCACAGTGGCGAGCAGGGATTTGGATCCAGGACCTACCAGAGTGCCTATGTCGACATTGCGTTCGGAGATATAGCCTGAAATGGGCGATTGCACAGATGTGTAGCCAAGAGTGAGTTCGGCCTGTGTCAGATCGGCTTCGCACACCACCACGTCGGCTACGGCGCCTTCATATGCTGCAATGGCGTTGTCGAGATCGAGCTGGCTTGCCGCATTCTGTTCGTAGAGCGGCTTGATGCGGTTGAGGTCTCTTTCGGCTTTCAGCGCATGGGCTTTAGCCTTGTTAAGAAGGGCTTTGGCTTTGTTTACACGGGCGCGGTAAATGGTCGGGTCGATGACAAACAGTGTCTGGCCTTTGTTGATATATGTGCCTTCGGCAAATAGCATTTTTTCCAGATAACCCTCTACGCGGGCTCGTATTTCAACAAACTGCTGGGCACGCACGCGGCCGACGTATTCTCCGTAGACGTTGACGTCTTCGGTCACTACCGGCTCGACTTCAATCACCGGCAGGATGGTTTTGGGCGGCTTGTTGTTAAGAAGGAATATGATCAATGCTGCGGCTACGGCCAAAATGATCACAGCCATGGCTATGCGGTATGCACGGGCCGGTATGCGGCGTATGGGATTGATCATGTCGTAGTATTTTCCGATACTGTCCGGCAGGATTTTATTTTTCATTGCAATAAGCGTAGTAATTAGTTTATCTTTCATTCTTAACAATCTTATGCGTGATTATGTTCACTCCGTATCTCTGTGATAATAGCATTTATCAGAAAGCGGCTCCCCGTAATCCGGATTACGGGGAGCCGTATTTTTGCTATTGGATGGGTCTTTTATTTCACGATCCAGGTTTCGCCGGCCATGATCATGTCACGGAGAGAGCCGAAGCCTTTTGACGATGAGATTTGAGCGACCTGTACCGAGACTTCTTCATTGTAGACCGGGGCTTCGACGTCGCGGATCACGCCTATGGCCAGCGGCAGATCGTGTCCGTCCATAAGTGCGAGCTGGCGGTGAAGGATGTCTGATGCCGAATGCGGGTCATGTGTCAGCACATCGTCAAGTGTGTAGCCGTCCTGCCCCACGGTCACGGCTTTGAGCGAGAAGCCTTCCTGCACGAGACCTTTTTCAAGATTTTTGCCGAACAGCATTTTTCGACCTTCCATGAGGTGTATGGTGCGGTCGGCGCGGGTTTCCTTGTCAGACACCCAGTTGTGGGTGCCGTTGTTGAAGATCACGCAATTCTGCAGCACTTCCACCACGGCAGCACCGCGATGGTGTGCGGCTGCGGCCATGGTCTCCTGTGTGATCTGGAGTTCGACATCGAGACTGCGTGCAAAGAAGGTGGCTCGTGCGCCGAAGGCGAGTTCGGCAGGAACAAAAGGATCTTCGGTGGTGCCGTAGGGTGATGATTTGCTCACGAATCCACGGGGAGAGGTGGGAGAGTACTGTCCTTTGGTCAGACCGTATATTTTGTTGTTGAGCAGCAGAATATTGATGTCGACATTGCGGCGCAGGCAGTGGATGAAATGATTGCCGCCGATGGCGAGTCCGTCGCCGTCGCCGCTCACTTGCCATACGGTCATGTCAGGATTGGCAACCTTAAATCCTGTCGCTATGGCTGCCGCGCGGCCGTGGATTGTGTGGAATCCGTACGTGTTGCAGTAATATGGCAGGCGCGAAGAGCATCCAATGCCGGAAATGACAGCTGTGCGGTGGGGTGGTACGCCTATTGTAGCCATTGCCTTGTGCAGGCAGTTGAGCACTGCGTGGTCGCCGCATCCGGGACACCAGCGTACGTTTTGATCACTTTTATAGTTGGCCGGGGAGTATGTGGATGGAGTCTGTTCCATATCTGTTGATCTATGATCAGTTGTTGGAGTTGAGAATGTTGTTGACGTGATCTACTATTTCGCTTACCAGAAAAGGCTGGCCCTGAATTTTGTTGATGCGGCTGATATTCACCTCGGGGAACTGCATCTGCAGATAGTCGGCGAGCATGCCGGTGTTGAGTTCGGCCACGATCACACGTTTGTAGTGCCGGAGTATTTCACCGAGATTGGAGGGCAGGGGGTTGATGTAGCGTAACTGTGTGAACGCTATCGGGGTGCCTAAGGCATTTAGCTGGGCTGCCGCAGTGCGTAGGTGGCCGTATGTTCCGCCCCAACCAAGAAGCAGAGTATCGGCTTCGGCTGATTCATAGCATACTTTCTGGAGAGGTATGTCGGCTGATATTCGGGCGATTTTTTCCCGGCGGAGTCTGACCATGCGCTCATGGTTGAACGGATCTGTGGATATGGCTCCTGTGTTGGCGTCTTTTTCAAGACCTCCGAGACGGTGGGTCGCGCCTTCCGTGCCGGGAATGGCCCAGTATCTCACCAGAGTCTCTTCGTTTCGCTCGTATGGATGCCAGTTGCCGTCGGCTTTTTCTGCCGGCAGAACCGGGGCCTTGATGTCGGGATAGTCGGATGCTTCGGGTACACGCCATGCGCTGGAGCCGTTGCCTATGAATGCGTCGCTTAGCAGGATCACCGGGGTCATGTGTTCGAGTGCTATGCGAGACGCTTCAAACGCCATGTCGAAACAGTCGGTCGGGGATACCGGAGCCACCACTGCGACCGGAGACTCGCCGTTGCGCCCGTAGAGAGCCTGCATCAGGTCGGTCTGTTCGGTTTTGGTAGGCAGTCCTGTCGATGGTCCGCCACGCATCACGTCTATCACCACAAGGGGCAGTTCGGCTATGACGGCCAGGCCTATGCCTTCGCTTTTCAGCGCGAGTCCGGGGCCGGAGGTCGATGTCACAGCCAGGTTTCCGGCAAAAGATGCGCCGATCGCCGAACATACGCCTGCGATTTCGTCTTCCATCTGCACGGCTTTTACTCCAAGGTCTTTGCGCTTGGCAAGTTCATGGAGTATGTCGGTGGCCGGGGTTATCGGATAAGATCCGAGAAACAGCGGACGGCCTGATTTTTCGGATGCCATGATAAGGCCCCATGCTGTGGCGGTGTTGCCGTTGATGTCCGTATATACGCCCGATGTGATAGTATCGTTCTCTATGCGGTATGTCGATACTGACGCGTGGATGTTGTGTCCGTAGTCGTAGCCCGCGCGGAGTACTCTGGCGTTTGCTTCGTAGACGGCCGGTTTTTTCGCAAATTTGTTGCGGAGCATGCGCAGCGCGCTTTCGAGCGGGCGGTCAAACAGCCAGCAGACCAGACCGAGGGTGAATATATTGCGGCATTTCATCACCGACTTCAGGTCGAGTCCGCTTTCGGCCAGCGCTGCCTTGGTCATGGATGATACAGGCACTTCAAGAACCTGTGCGTCGTTGATGCCGAGTTCGGCAATGGGATTGTCGGATGTGAACAGTGCTTTTTTCAGGTCTGATTCCTTGCATGAATCAATGTCGAGAATAATGACTCCGCCATGTTTCAGAAAACGGTAATTTTGTTTCAGTGCGGCGGGATTCATGGCCACTAAAACGTCGCATTGGTCGCCTGGGGTATAAACCTCTTTGCCTATGCTCACCTGAAATCCGCTCACTCCGCTCAGGGAGCCTTGTGGTGCACGGATCTCGGCCGGATAATCGGGGAATGTTGACACCTGATTGCCAACACCTGCGGATACGTTGGTGAAGATGTTTCCTGCGAGCTGCATTCCGTCGCCGGAGTCGCCCGAAAAGCGAACTACTACTTTCTCAAGCGTTTTGACACTGGTTTGATCGGTCATAATTAGTCTTTAAGGTCAGATGGTTTTAAGTAAGGGTTTCTTCCTTGAAAAACGTCACAAAATTAGTAATTATTTATGATCTTGCAAATTATTATTTCGTGACTTTTAAAGGGCGTTTCGGAATGCCTGTAGGAGAAAAATTTGTAATTTTGCACATTATAAATTATGTGGATAATTCTGGCATTTGTATCGGCTGCGTTACTCGGTCTGTATGACGCATGCAAAAAATATTCGCTGCGCGGCAATGCGGTGATACCTGTATTGTTTCTCAACACGTTGTTCTGCAGTGTTATCTTTTTGCCGGCTATTGTGTTGTCGGCGGCGGGAATGCTGTCTGAAGGCGAGACTTTTTATGTGGAGCCGTGGTCGTGGCATGCCCATAGATATATTCTGCTGAAGTCGGTTATAGTGTTGAGCTCATGGATATTGGGATATTTTGCCATTAAGCATCTGCCGCTCACAATTGTGGGACCTGTCAATGCAACAAGGCCTGTAATGACCATTGTGGGCGCCTTGCTGATTTATGGAGAGAGTCTTAACGGCTGGCAATGGGCCGGCGTGGCTTTTGCCGTGGTGTCGTTCTATCTGTTGAGTCGCAGCGGCCGCAAGGAGGGCATACGGTTTGCTCATAACCGCTGGATATATTTTCTTGTAGGTGCGGCTGTGCTTGGCGCGGTGAGCGGTCTTTACGATAAGTTTCTGATGGCTTCTACGGATTCAGGTGGTGCAGGGTTGGGCCGGATGTCCGTGCAAGGCTGGTATAATATCTATCAATGTGTCATGATGGGCATTGTGTTGTGGACGGTATGGTGGCCGCGGCGGTTACATGGCCACCGGTTTGTCTGGCGGTGGCCCATAATTCTGATCAGTGTGTTTCTGACCTGTGCGGATTTTGCCTATTTTTATGCGCTGACATTTCCGGATTCCATGATTTCCGTAGTGTCGATGGTGCGCAGGGGGAGTGTGGTGGTCTCATTTATGTGCGGGGCGCTGTTTTTCGGAGAGAAAAATTTGCGCGGCAAGGCTGTTGATCTCGCTCTGGTACTTGCCGGAATGGTCTGCCTATGGATCGGATCAGCTCAGTAACGTTTTATTTTACCGTTTTCCAGAGCTTGCTGATATAATTCCTGACGTAGTCTGCGGTCAAGCGACAGTTTGTGGCGCGCTGTAAGCCTGTCGCGTATGATAGGTTCTGCAACATCGCGCGGCATTTCAGTGCCTTCTGTAAGTGTTTCAGTGATATGAAGCAGATATGTGAAGTCTCCGTCGCTTACTTCGATATGCTCTCCTGTTTTCGGAGTTCTGCCTGAGAAATTATGTGGCACACGAGATTCGATCTGTTCCCATTTCACCCAGTTGTCGCGGAAATATTCATACAGGATGTCATCGTCTTTTATATTTGCTTTTTCAAGCAGTTCGATGTCAGTGTCCTTGTCTGAACGATACCATTTTCTCACATTCTCGAGCAGGGGAGATGAGGTGGATATTTTTACCAGTATGCCACGCACCATGGGGGTTTCGACACGCATTTCGGCATGATGCCTGTCATAATATGCCGCTATGGTGTCTTCAGGCAGTTCGGGGGTGCCATCCTGCGCTGTTTTCAGACGCTGATATTCCCACATTATCAGTTGCCTGCGATAGTCGTCGGTCATACGGTCGATACTGCGGGTGTCGGGGATGTTTTTTTCAGCGATTTCGGTTATCAGCATATCCGAGATCCATGAGTTGATATAGGACTCGGCAAATGTGGCGCTGTCGGTGGCCGACAGGCCTGCCGGTATGGCTTTCCGCAGATCCGAGAGTGTAAGGGTGGCATTGCCGACGGCCACTATGGCGTCGGCAGGAACCTCCTTAATGCAGCTCGCAGCCGCGGCTGCTATCGTAAGAGCGATAACTGCCTTGGCTGCGGGCCTGTTGTGGATTTGAAATGTCATTGAAGCGGCTTGACTTTTTTCAGAATTTTTTTGTTGATTTTCACCGGATAACGTTTGCGGAGTTCTTCAACCCATTTTTTCTCGAGTTCGCTCTGATAGTCCGCCGTCACTGCGCCGCGTGCATCGGCGGCTTCTTCGGGCTGGTCGATCACGCGTCCCTGATATGTTGTAAAATATTTCCAACGTCGTTCGCCGGAAAGATCAGGAAGTTCCGCTCCGAAGCCGGCGTAATCCACCACATTGTTTTTGCCTTTAGGCAGCAGTACGCGCTCGATCTTGATGTTGCGGGGAAATGCTCCGCGAAGTACCGGACCGATCGAGTCTGTTTCTATCGACGGATTGGCCGCGATGAATTTGTTGACTTCCTGGATCAGAGAATCCGATGTGGCGTATATCACATAGCCTTTGAAGCGGGGTTCGGACCAGTCGGTGTATTTGTCGCGGTGGGTCTTGAAGTATTCGTTGAGTGCTGCATAGTCATTGGCTGCGGCATTCCATACTTTTTGGTTGCTGACCTCGAAGAGCATCATGCCGTCGCGATATTCATTGACTATATTGCGGAGCTCAGGATGTTTCTTTTCCAGACGATGGTCCTCGTATGTCAGCACCACTTCATTAAGGCGTTCGTCAGCCATTGCGGACAGAGCAGTCGACGGGTCAGATCCGGGAGCAATGCGCGGGCGCGGATTCATGAAATCGGCAATTGTCACGGTGCTGTCGGCTACGGTGATGAGCGGGGTGGTGTCGTGGGCCAGAGATTCGATTGCGGAATCAAAGTCAGCGGCAGCGGCCACAGCCTGGTTTATCCGGTCAAGGCCGGACTGAAGCACTTTTGACGGATATGCTTTTTTCAGTTGGGCGATTTTTGTTTCAACGGCACGGTTGGAACGGCCGTCTTGTGCCATTTTTGCACGTATGCTGGCTTCCATCTGTTCGAAGGGTGCGATGCCGCGATGGCCCATGCGTTCTACAATGTGCCATCCGAACTGGGTGGTGAACGGTTTGGATATCTCTCCATCGGCCAGAGCAAAGCTGACAGCTTCGAATTCAGGTACCATGCGGTGTGTGCCGAACCAACCAAGATCGCCGCCCTGTGCTCCGCTCGGGCAGTCACTAAGGCGTTTTGCTACGTCGGCAAAGTCGGCTCCTGCCTGCAGGGCGCCATAGATTGAGTCGATGCGCTGCTTCACTGCGGCATTGGCTTCATCGGTGCGCTCGTTAGGGTAGGTAAGGAGAATGTGGCGGGCATGCACTTCTCCGGGATTGGGGCGTCTGTTTCTGACTTTGGCCAGATGATGTCCGTAGCGTGTGGTGATCACATCGGAAATCTCTCCGACGGGAGTATTGTACACGCCTTCTTCCCATTCGTATGGAAATTGTCCGGCGCTGATCCATCCGTAGTAGCCGTTATTGCTGCGTATGGACGGGTCGGTGGAATATTTTTGTGCTGTCGCCGTGAAGTCAGCGCCGTTGACAAGCGCCTGACGCAGACTGTCGATAAGCGCTTTTTTCTCCAGCGGCACCATCAGATGATCCACTTCCACCGATTCCTTCATGTGGTCGTATGCTTCCTTTACGAGCTGTTTTTCCGTCAGCGAGTCGCGTAGATACGGAGCCACAAGTTCCGCTCTGTAGCCGTTAAACTCCTGCTGGAATGCCTGAATGGTGTCTACTCTCTGGCGGCGGGCTTCAGCTACTTTGAGTTTATATATGGTGAACATGTCCAGATATTCGTCCAGCGACTGGCGGTCTATCTGTTGTCCGTGATTTTTGTGATACAGGTATTCGAATTCGCTGAGAGTGACAGGAACACCGTCAACGGTCATCAGAACCGGATCTTTGGGTGCTTTAGCCGATAGCGGTAACAGTGTTGCCGCAGCCAAAGCAGATAAGAGCAAGTGTTTCATCTATATCGTATTGACTTATGGTTTATAGGTTACAGTCTTTTATTGGTGCGATGCGCTGTAATTGGGCGCTTCGGATGTTATGGCCACGTCGTGCGGATGGCTTTCTGCTACGCCTGCGTTGGTGATGCGGGTGAATTTGGCCGAGTGCAGCGCTTCTATGTCTTTGGCTCCGCAGTAGCCCATACCAGACCGTAGGCCGCCAAGCATCTGATATACGACTTCGAAAAGTGAACCTTTGTAGGGCACACGTGCAGCAATGCCTTCCGGCACCAGTTTTTTCGCATCGGTTTCATTGCCTTGGAAATAGCGGTCCTTTGAGCCTTTTTCCATGGCTTCAAGCGAACCCATGCCGCGGTATGACTTATATTTTCTGCCGTTGTATATGATGGTGTCGCCGGGAGTTTCGTCCACGCCGGCGAGCATGCCGCCGAGCATCACGGAATTAGCGCCTGCAGCGATCGCCTTTACAATGTCGCCAGAATAGCGTATGCCGCCGTCGGCTATCAGAGGAACTCCGGTTCCGGCAAGAGCCTTCGCTACGTCATAGACGGCCGAGAGTTGCGGCACACCGACGCCGGCTATCACGCGAGTGGTGCAGATGGAGCCGGGACCTATGCCTACCTTTACGCCGTCGGCACCGTTCTCAACCAAGAACTTAGCGGCGTCGCCGGTGGCTATATTGCCGACCACTACGTCGATATGCGGATATTTTTCTTTGATTGCGCGAAGCACCCCGATCACACCACGGCTATGGCCGTGGGCGGTGTCGATCACTATGGCGTCTACACCTGCTTCTACAAGCGCGTCAACACGCTGGATGCTGTCGGGAGTCACACCGACTCCGGCTGCCACACGCAGACGTCCGAGACTGTCCTTGCATGCCATCGGTTTGTCCTTTGCCTTTGTTATATCCTTGTATGTAACCAGACCGATGAGATGGCCTTCGCCGTCAACCACGGGTAATTTCTCGATTTTGTGTTGTTGAAGTATCTGTGCCGCTTCATCAAGATCGGTAGTCTGTGAGGTGGTGATGATGTTTTCTTTGGTCATCACTTCGTCTACCATGCGGTCAAGATCGCGTTCAAAACGGAGGTCTCTGTTGGTTACTATGCCCACCAGTTTGCGGTTGTCGTCAACTACAGGAATTCCGCCGATATGATATTCTTCCATGATTTTCAAGGCGTCGCCTACCGTGGATCCGCGTTTGATAGTCACAGGATCATATATCATGCCGTTTTCAGCACGCTTCACCGCATGGACCTGACGGGCCTGTTCGGCTATCGACATATTCTTGTGTATTACTCCGATGCCACCTTCTCGGGCTATTGCTATGGCCAGCGGTGCTTCTGTGACCGTGTCCATGGCGGCTGAAATCAGGGGAACATTAAGAACTATGTTTCTGGAAAAACGTGTGGTCAGGTTAACTTCCCGGGGAAGTACTTCGGAATAAGCCGGAATCAACAGGACATCATCGAATGTCAGACCGTCCATCTTCACTCTATCTGCAATAAACGACATAGGAGGATTATGTTTTGGGTTGTAAAATTGCACGCAAAGATAGAGAAAATCTACGAAATTACAGCATGGTTTTGTAAAATAAATAAGGAGTTGGCAATTTGAACCTGCACCACAAAAGTTAGACAAAAAACTTTTGGGGTGCATTATGTATAGACACCACAACATTGAAGAAAGGCTGACTATAGTCAGCCGTATACTCTCAGGCGAACCGATTAAGGCACTTGTCAGGGAGCTTGGGATTCATAAGGATATGATTCGCCAATGGTATTTTCGTTACCAAAAATATGGAGAATCAGGATTGCACGGCACAAGGTCTTACCATTATACCGTAGCAGAAAAAAACAAAGATTGTTGAAGAATTTATCGTAAAGGCTTACCTTTGCATGAGATCTGTCTCCGATATGACCTCAACCCTCCACCGTAAAGATGTGGGTGAGGGAAATGCGTGACGGAATGCAACTTGAGAACAAACCTCGTGGACGCCCACCAAAAATATGGCAAGACCAAAGAAACGAGAAACGTATAGGGCACAAAACGAAGCGTGCAAAACGGTTGATGTCTATTGGATTAAATGCTTTTTTTTAGATGGTTAGTGGTAAATGGGCGGGGCAAAAATAAAACGAAATGTGCAAAAAGTTTACATGGGTTTAGTTTTGGTTTACATGGACGGCCCTTTTTGATTTCCTATGTTTACATGGGCCTTGCATGTAGTTATCGTAGGGTTTGCATGTCTGTCATAAGAGAGGTAGAGGAGTCGGAGAGTTGCGGCTGATCGCCGCTTTTTTGTGGTCGTTTATGCGTTTTAATTACTATAAT
>Ga0073908_1001210_pt1 | contig 37755 bp, 25 predicted proteins | sample MucameincwithD2O_FD_65484 | JGI IMG/M metagenome (GOLD analysis project Ga0073908, IMG submission 65484) | Mouse cecum microbial communities from Vienna, Austria - Mucus amended microcosms incubated with D2O | ecosystem: Host-associated > Mammals > Digestive system > Large intestine > Cecum... | reverse complement strand
GTCAGGAACCAAACTTTCGACCAAACGGCTTAGATTTTTGCAATATTCTTAATTTGTTTTAAAATCTTTCCGTTTATTTGGTTGGGAACATAGATTACAATAAGCCAGGAATGACAATAAGGTTCGTTTTGAGGAAATAATGAACCTATTAAATGCTGATTTACCGGCATGAAACATGGATGACAGAGTTATACAAAATGATTGTCATTCCGTAGGGGCAGGGCTCTGCTCTGCCCACAACACATTAAATATTATCCTGTTATCCTCTGGTTGGAGTAGAAGCCCACCCCTATGAGCCTGTCTTATTTGTTAAAATTTCACTAAAAACGATTGATCTCCTTCCATTGTTTTCCGGAATTCTCTATCACTCTATCACACTTTGCCTTACAAACGTTGATAAACATAACATACAAGGTGTGATAGATGCCGGATTCATGTATCACACCTCTGTCACACCTGTATCACCATTTGACATTGAAACGGGTAGCCGGTATTGTTTCAAAAACGAAAGGAAACATACCGATACGTATTTGCGCGAGGATTATTTTGTCAACATAAGGTGTTTTATTGCAGAAAGCAAGCTGCAAAAGAGCGGAAAACAAGCAGAAATGTTCAAAAACACGCCCATCTTCCGGCTTTCTACACCCGGATCTTGCCGCTCTGTACCTCCGGATGTCCTGGACGGCTACACCCGGATGTTTAGAATTATATCATACTAATTCGCTGTATTTTATTACTTAGTACACAAGAAAAGACTATATATATCCCCAAAGCATAGATAGGGTGTGATGGATGTGTGAGGCATTGATAATCAGTCCAGGATGAGATTCCGGGTTAAGCCGGAAATAATAGGAGAGTGAGTTTTTGCACAGCCTCTTCTTTTTATAGAAATAAACAATTAATCCGTGATAATTGCCCATTCTTGATTTTTTTCATATCTTACCCACCTAATTAAATTAAGGCGATCATGACAAGCACAATCTTCCTTACAGTAGCCATCGTTGCAACGGCTATCTTTCTGATTCAGTTCATTGTTTCCATCTTTTTTGGTGAAATCGATACGGATGTCGATATGGATGCCGATATCGGCAGTGTCATTTCTTTTAAGGGACTTACGCATTTCTGTATCGGTATGGGCTGGTATATGTATATCACACAGGGGACGGATATCTCGTCTTATGTAGTCGGTATTCTGGTTGGACTTGTCTTTGTGTTTGTGCTCTGGTTCCTGTATAAGAAAGCCTGGCAATTGCAGAAAGAGAATAAACCGGAGAAGCCGGAGGCCTTGTTAGGACGGGAGTGCACGATCTATGCTCACGACGGGAATCGCTATATCGTGCAGATTGCCGTCAATGGAGCCTTGCGTGAGATGGATGTCCGCTCGCTTGAAGGGCGGAAGTATCAGACGGGAGATAAGACGACGATTGTCAGAGTCGAATCGGGAATTATGTATATTCAGTAAATAACAAATCTATTAAAATTATGACACAGGAGATGTTAATCATGATCGCTATACTGGTTGTAGTGGTCATCATTTCGTTTATCGGCATCCTTTCGCGCTACCGGAAATGTAAGAGTGATGAGGTGTTGGTTGTTTATGGTAAGACTTCCGGGGAAAAGTCTGCCAAGCTTTATCATGGTGGTGCTGCATTCGTATGGCCGATCATCCAGGGATATGAATTTTTATCGATGAAACCTTTGCAGATCGATTGCAAACTGACCGGCGCTTTGTCTGCCCAGAATATCCGCGTGGATGTGCCGACGACGATTACGGTAGCCATCAGTACCGATCCCGAAGTGATGCAGAACGCAGCCGAACGTTTGCTCGGATTACAGTCTGAAGACAAACAAAACCTGATTACGGATGTCGTCTATGGACAGATGCGTCTGGTGATTGCCGATATGACGATCGAGGAATTGAACTCCGACCGTGATAAATTCCTGTCCAAGGTGCGCGAGAATATCGATACGGAACTCCGTAAGTTCGGCCTTTATCTGATGAATATCAATATCAGTGATATTCGCGATGCCGCCAACTATATCGTTAACCTCGGTAAGGAAGCTGAAAGCAAGGCCTTGAATGAGGCGCAGGCCAATATCGAAGAACAGGAAAAGTTAGGTGCGATCAAAATAGCTAACCAGATAAAGGAACGTGAAACAAAGGTGGCCGAAACCCGTAAAGACCAGGATATCGCGATTGCCGAAACCAAGAAGCAGCAGGAAATCTCGGTAGCCAATGCCGACAAGGACCGTATTTCCCAGGTTGCCATAGCCAATGCCGAAAAAGAATCGCAAGTCGCAAAAGCTGAAGCCGAGAAAAATATCAATATAGAGAAAGCCAATACGGAAAAGGAAAGCCGTATTGCCGAACTGAACTCTGATATGGAAATCAAAAAAGCCGATGCAGAGAAGAAAGCGGCTATCGGACGAAACGAAGCCGGTAAAGACATCGCACTTTCCAACTCCGAACTTGCCGTGACGCAGGCGGATGCCGATAAGAAAGCCGGTGAAGCCGCCGCCCGTTCGGAAGCCGCTGTCCAGGCTGCTCGCGAAATAGCCCAGAAGGAAGTGGAAGAGGCAAAAGCCAAAAAGGTCGAATCGGCTTTGAAAGCCCAAAAGATTGTTCCAGCCGAAGTAGCTAAGCAGGAAGCCATCCTCCAGGCCGATGCCGTTGCCGAAAAGACGATCCGCGAGGCGGAAGCACGTGCGAAAGCATTGCTGGCACAGGCCGAGGCCGAAGCCTCTGCCATCCGCATGAAGCTGGAAGCCGAAGCCGACGGTAAGAAGAAATCATTGCTGGCCGAAGCCGATGGATTCCGGGCGATGGTCGAAGCGGCCGAGTCGAATCCGGCGATTGCGATCCAATACAAGATGGTCGACCAGTGGAAAGAGATCGCAGGTGAACAGGTAAAGGCTTTCGAGCATATCAACCTCGGCAATATTACCGTATTCGATGGTGGAAACGGCGCTACCGGGAACTTCCTGAACCAGTTGGTAAAGACAGTCGCCCCAAGTCTCGGCGTACTGGATAAGCTGCCGATCGGCGAAACGGTTAAGAACATGATCAAGCCGGACGAGAAAGGCAAGGATGATCCTGCTCCTACATTATAATATATAAAAAGTTCCCCTGTAAAGAAAACATAGTTTCTCTATAGGGGAACTTTAGTTTCATGCCGATGAAAATATAGTTTCATGCTTGTGAAACTTTTGTTTCATGCCTATGGAATTAGCTTTTCATGCTAAAGCTCCGCTTCGTTCACTGCATCCAGGATATCGGCAAACAGGTTCTCGACAAAGAAGAACGTGGCATTGCAGAACAACTTCGGGTCTTTGATCAAAGCGACCGTATTACTCTTGCCATTATTTGAAATCACGCTTTCAGCCGAATACGTTTTAAATTTCTTATTGTTTTCCGGATCGTATTGGTAGACGATATTGCTTACTTCCGCCGAGTAACTATTGTCGTGGCAGGTAATCTTCATCTTGTATTTGATGATCGTTTTGTCCGTATCATTCAACAGCATTTCAACTTTGGATGAAACGTTGATAGTACCTTTTGACTTCTTGGAGTTGACATTCGACAGGAATACATCTTTCGCATAGTTTTTCTTCGCCCATTGGCTGATTACTTCGAATATCTGATCCTGGCTCATGTCATTCACATGGACCGTGTCGCGATAGCATACTTTCCCGTCTTTCATCGGAGCACACTCGTCGACTTCGCCTTTATGCCCCTGTGCCATTGCCAGCACGGGGAGCATGATTAATAGAAGGAAAACCAGCTTTCTCATCATCCGGATTATTTCATCCATACATTGATAATTTCACCGATAACGGTTATCTGCTGGCCTTCTGCCGTTTCGCCCTGTTTGCGGCAGTCGATGATCAACCAGGCATCTCCGCTTTCGCCTTTCTTAAAGAAAGACAGGCTGTAGGTGTCGTTGTCTCCTATTTCTTTATAAACAGGGCTGTCTTTGCTGATAGCGATCGAGGCGATCGATTTGCCGAACATATTACCTGTGCCTTTCCATTCGGCAGATGTCTCTTTGGTTTCCGGTTTACCGGCAGATGCAACCTGCATATCGCTTTCGGGCAACATTTGTAATAATGTAGACGGAACCTTGTCGGCGGCAAAAGCCACATATCCTTCTTTTGCCGGAACCGGAGTTGCCGGTCGGGTGGTCTGGGCAGGTGTCACAGCCCGGGCCGGAGTGACCGGAGTTGCCGGAACTACGTTGGCGGCTACCTGTGCACCTAAAGCGACAGAGGCGGAGGCGAACATCTCGTCAACGAAATCGACCGTCATTCTGCGGAACTTGCCATTGCCGCGGTTCAGTTTGGTCTTGTCCTTGTTCAAACAATATTTATCGGTAATCCATTCTTCAGCAGTGTATTTTTCCGGCTCACGCTGGTAAGATACATTATATTCATAACGGATACCGGCCACTTTCATAACACATTTCCGGTTCTCGCATTCCATCGTGACGCGATAGTTCATTTCCGTACGGTCCAAAGAAAGGGCCGTGCTCTGGAACACTAAGTTGGTTTGTCCTACAGCGGCGATGTCGCCTTTTGCCTTGTCCGAATAGACAACGCGGTTGCCGTCTTCGCTGAAGAATCCGTCCGCCCAATCCAGCATCCGGTCATATACTTCATCTTTTGAAAAAGAAGGAGCGTCTATCTCTTTTGCAAATACTACTTTGCCGTTCTCAATAGGAACAGCACCGGCTAAATACTTGGAATCGTCCTGAGCCCAGAGCAGGGTCGGGATAAATAGTGTTAATAATAAAAGTTGCTTCATGGTTATTCTTTACTTATGTTTTTTACGGGCAAAGATATATAATTGTGGCTGAAATAAACTAAGAGTGTGACAAATAAATTAATCTAATTACTGTTGGACAAAGAAAAAAAGCCTATATTTGCACCCTGTGAAAAAACGAATAATAACATAAACATAAGATTCAAATGCAAAACAAAGGATTTGTAAAGGTCTTTGCGGTGTTACTTACGCTTGTCTGTATGTTTTATCTGTCATTCTCATTCGTGACAAGACATTACAACAGTAAAGCCGCTGAGTATGCAGGTGGAGATCCGGTAAAAGAGAGTTCTTATTTGGACTCGTTATCTACTCAGAAGGTATGGCTGGGCTATACGCTCAAGCAGTGCCGTGAAATGGAAATCAGTTTAGGACTTGACTTGAAGGGCGGTATGAACGTCGTTCTGGAATTGAATGTGGCAGATGTAATCCGCTCGCTTTCAAATAACAACCAGGATGAGAACTTCAACAAAGCATTGGATTTGGCCTATGCACACCAGGCTACAAGTCAGAAGGATTTTATTGATCTATTTGCAGAAGAGTATAAGAAGTTGGATAATGGCGCCCGTTTATCCGCTATTTTCAGTACTTTCGAATTGAAAGACAAAATCACTCCGCAGAGTACGGACGCACAGGTAATTGCTGTGTTGAAGGAAGAACTGAAGAGCGCTATCGATAATTCATTTAACGTGTTGCGTACCCGTATCGACCGTTTCGGTGTGGTATCTCCGAACATCCAGCGTCTGGAAACAGCAGGTCGTATCCTGGTTGAACTTCCGGGTGTGAAAGAACCGGAACGTGTGCGTAAATTGTTACAGGGTAGTGCCAACCTCGAATTTTGGGAAACATACAACTTGCCGGAAATCTACCAGCAGTTGGTTGCAGCCGATAATATGCTGGCTACAATCCTGAAATCGGACGATACTGCTGCCGAAGGTACGGAAACGACCGCTACCGAAGCAACAGGAGAAGTGGTTGCCGACAATGCCGCTGCCGAAACAACAAACGATGCTGATTCTTTGTTGGCTAAGATCGGTGAAGACAAACCTGAAACCCAGGCTGCCAAGAGCATGGAAGAATTTGCAAAGCAACATCCGTTGTTCGCTATCCTGCAAATCAACCAGTATAACGGACAGTTGGCTTCCGGGCCTGTTGTCGGTATTGCCGATAAGAAAGACATTGCCAAGATCAACGAATACCTGAACATGAAGCAGGTAAAAGATATCTTGCCGCGTAACCTTTCTTTGAAATGGGGTGTAAAGGCTATCGATGAAAAAGAACAATATTTCTACTTGTATGCAATCAAGATGACGAACCGCGACGGAACGCCTGCTTTGGGTGGTGACGTTGTAACGGATGCTAACGCCGACTTCGTTCAGCAGGCCGGTCGTTCGGAACAGCAGGTCAGCATGACCATGAACGCAGAAGGTGCTAAAGCATGGGCCCGCCTGACAAAAGAAAATATCGGTAAAGCGGTTGCTATCGTTCTGGACGATATGGTTTATTCGGCTCCGAACGTACAGGTGGAAATCACAGGTGGACGTTCTCAAATCACAGGTCACTTTACTCCGGAAGAAGCGAAGGACTTAGCAAACGTATTGAAGTCCGGTAAGATGGCTGCTTCGGTAAGTATCGTACAGGAAGACGTTGTCGGTCCGTCTCTGGGTCAGGAAGCTATCAACTCCGGTGTTATCTCATTTGCGTTGGCATTGGTATTGTTGATGTTCTATATGTGTGCATTCTACGGAGTTATTCCGGGCTTGATCGCCGACGGCGCTCTGGTGTTGAACATCTTCTTCACGATGGGTATCCTTGCCTCCTTCCAGGCTGTTCTTACATTGCCGGGTATTGCCGGTATGGTGTTGACACTGGGTATGGCTGTCGATGCTAACGTGTTGATCTACGAACGTACGAAAGAAGAACTCCGTGCAGGCAAGTCATTAAGCAAAGCTATCGCCGATGGTTACGGAAATGCATTCTCTGCTATTTTCGACTCGAACTTGACTTCTATTATCACAGGTGTTGTATTGTTCTATTTCGGTACAGGTCCTATCCGTGGTTTTGCCACGACGATGATTATCGGTTTGTTCGCATCCTTCCTGACGGCTGTCTTCTTGACTCGTATCGTTTACGAAGCGCTGTTGGCAAAAGACAAACTGAAGAACGTGACCTTTACGACTTCTATTACAAAAGACCTGTTGACGAATCCGAAGATCAACTTCCTTGCCGCCCGTAAGGTAGGTTATCTGATCCCGGCCGGTATCATTGTTTTAGGTGCGATATCCATGTCTACTATCGGTTTGAACAACGGTATCGACTTCACGGGTGGACGCAACTATGTGATCCGTTTCGACCAGAATGTGAAGACTGACGAAGTTCGTAATATGTTGGATGCCCAGTTGGACGGTTCGGTAAGCGTTATCCAGATCGGTACTCCCGACCAGGTTCGTGTCTCTACCAACTATAAGATTGACGACAACGATCCGGCTATCGACCAGGAAATCGAAAATAAATTGTTTGAAGGCGTCAAGAGCTTGCTTCCGGCAGGCACGACACTGGATCAGTTCACAGGACAGTATATCCAGAGTTCGCAGAAAGTGGGACCGAGTATGGCTGACGATATCAAGAATGCAGCATTCTTAGCTGTAATCTTCGCAATGTTCTGTATGGCGGCTTACATTTTGCTCCGTTTCCGTGACATTTCATTCTCTATCGGTGCATTCGCTTCCGTAGCTGTTACAACTTTGTGTATTATTTCATTCTACACATTGCTCTGGAAGGTATTGCCTTTCTCTATGGAAGTCGACCAGACGTTTATTGCGGCTATCCTGACGATCATCGGTTACTCTATCAACGATACCGTGGTTGTATTCGACCGTATCCGTGAGACAATCGGCCTGTATCCGAAGCGCGACCGTTATCAGGTGATCAACGATGCATTGAACTCGACTTTGTCTCGTACATTTAATACATCATTAACTACTTTGGTTGTTGTATTGTGTATCTTCATCCTGGGTGGTGCAACGATCCGTAGCTTCACGTTCGCTATCTTGTTAGGTATCATTATCGGTACATATTCTACTCTGTTCGTGGCAACTCCTATCGCTTACGAATTGCAGAAGAAAAAGATCAATAAGAAAGCAGCAGCTGAAGCAGGTAAATAAGAATACATTTTAATCCGATAAAAAAGGGCTGTTCCTTGTATGGAATGGCCCTTTTTGTGCTTCTAAACATAACCGTGCCGGTTGGCAAGATGAAAGAGAATGCTTATCTTGTAGGCCTCTTACTTCTGCTATTTACTTACAGATTGTAAGCAAACACCTTAAAATGTCATGTTATGGAAGTACGCCTGAGTAACCAATTGCCGGTTTATCCATCTTTTGTTCCCGGTATTCGCCGCGCCCCTGATCGCGGCTATTCGCTTACGCCTGCACAAACAGAGACTGCTTTGAAGAATGCCCTTCGCTACGTTCCCGAAGAGTTGCACGAGGTGCTGGCTCCCGAGTTTATGGAAGAGTTGCTGACCCGTGGCCGTATCTACGGATACCGTTACCGGCCGGAGGGTGACCTGAAAGCCAAGCCTGTCGACCAGTATAAAGGCCGATGTCTGGAGGGGAAAGCATTTCAGGTAATGATCGATAACAACCTTTGTTTCGATATAGCCCTTTATCCCTATGAGCTGGTTACGTATGGCGAGACCGGACAGGTTTGCCAGAACTGGATGCAATACCGGCTGATCAAGCAGTATCTCGAAATACTGACAAACGAGCAGACGCTCGTGATCGAGTCCGGGCATCCGTTAGGGCTGTTCCGTTCCAGGCCGGACGCTCCCCGCGTGATTATCACCAATTCCATGATGGTCGGTATGTTCGATAACCAGAAAGACTGGCATGTTGCTGCCCAGATGGGTGTTGCCAACTACGGACAGATGACCGCAGGCGGCTGGATGTACATCGGTCCGCAAGGAATCGTGCACGGCACATTCAACACCTTATTAAATGCAGGCCGCAAGAAATTAGGCATTCCGCAGGATCAGGACTTGCGCGGACATCTCTTTGTTTCCTCCGGACTCGGGGGAATGAGCGGGGCGCAACCGAAAGCGGCCGTTATAGCCGGCGCCGCCAGCATTATTGCCGAAGTGGACAGCTCCCGCATCGAAACTCGCTATTCGCAGGGCTGGGTGCAATATGTGACCGAAGATAAAGCAGAAGCCTTCCGCATGGCAAAGGAAGCTATGCAGGCAAAGAAACCGGTTTCGATTGCCTATCACGGCAATATAGTCGACTTGCTGGAGTTTGCCGATTCGCAGGCGATCCGGATCGACCTGCTGAGCGACCAAACCTCCTGCCATGCCGTTTATGAAGGAGGTTACTGCCCTGCCGGCATCTCCTTTGCCGAACGCACGGAACTCCTTTCCCACGATATAGACCGTTTCCGCTCGTTGGTCGACCGCTCCCTGCATCGCCATTTCGAAGTAATCAGGAAATTGGTGGCTCGCGGCACTTACTTTTTCGATTACGGGAACTCGTTTATGAAAGCCATCTACGATGCCGGCGTGAAGGAAATCTCCAGGAACGGGATCGATGAGAAAGACGGTTTTATCTGGCCCTCTTATGTCGAAGATATCATGGGGCCGGAGCTGTTCGATTACGGCTACGGGCCTTTCCGCTGGGTATGCCTGAGCGGGAAAGAGGAAGATCTGGTGAAGACCGACCGTGCCGCTATGGATTGTATCGATCCCAGCCGGCGCGGACAGGACATGGATAACTACAACTGGATTCGTGATGCCGGGAAGAACCGGCTCGTGGTCGGCACACAGGCACGCATCCTCTACCAGGATGCGGAAGGGCGGCTGAATATCGCACTCCGCTTCAACCGTATGGTGCGCGACGGTGAAGTCGGCCCGATCATGCTCGGCCGGGACCATCATGATGTAAGCGGGACGGATTCGCCTTTCCGGGAAACCTCCAATATCTATGACGGAAGCAACGTCATGGCCGATATGGCCGTCCAATGTTTTGCCGGGAATGCGGCACGGGGCATGAGCCTTGTTGCCCTTCACAATGGGGGTGGCGTCGGTATTGGTAAAGCGGTGAACGGTGGTTTCGGGATGGTGCTGGACGGAAGCGAACGGGTGGACGAAATCCTTCGTTCCGCCATGCTTTGGGATGTGATGGGAGGAGTGGCACGCCGTTCCTGGGCCCGGAATCCCAACGCCATGTCTACGAGTGCTGCCTTTAACGAAAGCTATGGCGACTGGTATCATATCACGCTGCCTTTTATTCCGAAAGAAGATTTGATTCAAAATAGTATACGTACCTCTTTAAATCACAAAGTATGAGTGCCTGGAGTAAAATAATGGAATGTGTCCCCAATTTCAGCGAGGGAAGAGATTTAGCGAAAATAGAAAAGATAGTAGATAAATTTCGTGCCAAAGCCGGTGTAAAGCTGTTGGATTATAGTAATGACGAAGATCACAACCGCTTGGTCGTGACGGTAGTCGGCGAACCGGAAGCCTTGAAAGACGCACTGCTCGAAGCCATCGGGCAGGCGGTGGAACTGATAGACCTCACGAAGCACTCCGGGCAGCATCCCCGGATGGGAGCGGTAGATGTCGTTCCGTTTATCCCGATCAAAGGGTGTACGATGGATGAGGCGATCGCGCTCTCCCGGGAAGTGGGCGAGAAGGTGGCGGCTCTCTATCGAGTGCCGGTCTTCCTGTATGAGAAGTCGGCTTCGGCCCCGCACCGGGAGAACCTGGCTGCAATCCGTAAGGGAGAGTTTGAAGGTATGGAAGAAAAGATCAAGCTGCCGGAATGGAAACCGGACTTCGGGCCTACCGAACGGCACCCGTCGGCGGGAACAGTGGCGATCGGTGCACGTATGCCATTGGTGGCATATAACGTCAACCTTGGTACGGCAAACCTGGAAATCGCGAGCAGCATCGCCAAGAAGATCCGCTTCATAGGTGGCGGACTCCGCTACTGCAAGGCGATGGGAGTGGAACTGAAAGAGCGTGGCATCGTGCAGGTTTCGATCAATATGACGGATTATACCCGCACAGCCCTCTACCGGGCTTTCGAGTTGGTACGCATCGAAGCCCGCCGTTACGGTGTTCCGGTTGTCGGGAGCGAGATCATCGGGCTGGTCCCGATGGAGGCGTTGATCGACACGGCTTCTTATTATTTGGGACTGGAAGACTTTTCAATGGATCAGGTGTTGGAAGCCAGAATAATGGAATAGACTATGGAAGAAGAAAAGATATTGATACGGAATGCTGCGCAGGTGGTGACCTGCTCCGGCTTTGAGGCGAAGAAAGGTAAGGCTATGTCTGATGTCGGGGTGATCGAAGACGGAGCGGTTGCTGTTTCGAATGGTATTATTACGCATGTGGGACCGACCGAGGAAGTCCTCCGGCAAGTGGATGCCGCAGACTATCTGGAGGTAAACGCTTCCGGGCGCGCACTTCTTCCTGGGTTTGTGGATAGTCATACGCACTTCGTTTTCGGTGGTTACCGGGAAGAAGAGTTTTCCTGGCGGATGAAGGGAGACAGTTATATGTCGATCATGGAAAGGGGCGGCGGTATCGTCAATACGATGAATGCAACCCGCAGCACCAGTTATGACGACCTGTTCGGGGATGCATACGACCGTCTCGACACAATGATGGACATGGGTGTAACCACTGTCGAAGGAAAGAGTGGCTACGGCCTTGACCTCGCAACCGAACTGATCCAGCTCCGCGTAATGAAGGAACTGAATGACGAACACCCGTTGGATGTGGTCTCCACTTTCTTGGGGGCGCATGCCGTTCCTCCCGAATTTGCCGGGCGTACGGATGCATATGTCGACTATCTAATAGAGGAAGTGTTGTCCCATGTCCGTGCGGAACACTCCGTAACCTTTTGTGATGTCTTTTGCGAACAAGGCGTTTTCTCGATCGAACAAAGCGAACGTTTGTTGAAAGCAGCCCGCAGCCAGCGTTTCAAGCTGAAACTTCATGCCGACGAGATCGTGCCTTTCGGGGGCGCCGAACTGGCTGCCCGCCTGAAAGCCGTGAGTGCCGACCATCTGTTGCACGTGTCCGACACCGGCATTAAGCGGCTGGCACGTTCGGGGACGATTGCGACTTTGCTTCCGCTTACCGCTTTCTCGCTGGATGAACCTTATGCTCCGGGACGCCGGATGATAGATGCCGGTTGTGCCGTGGCGCTGGCTTCCGACTTGAATCCCGGCAGTTGCTTCTCCTGTTCGATCCCGTTGTTGTTCGCCCTGGCCTGTATCCAGATGAAGCTGACTCCCGAAGAAGCTCTGACTGCACTGACGATCAACGGAGCGGCGGCCTTGGGACGGGAAAAGAAGACCGGCAGTATCGATGTCGGAAAGAAAGCGGACCTGATCTTGTTGAAGTTCCCTTCGTATAAGTTCCTTCCTTATCATGTAGGAATGAATATAGTAGATACTGTTATTAAAGATGGGGTACTTTATATTATTTGACAGGATAAAAAATTAAATAGTATGAGTAAATGATGATTCACCGTTGCGAATTGATAAGACGGCTCGTAGGGGCGGGGTTCTACTCCGCCCAATGAAAATAACGTCCGCCTTGCCCTGGTTATGGGCAGAACAGAGCCCTGCCATCCAGGCTTCACATCCGTAAATCATTTGTTTACAATGAAACTGAATAAAATGTTTAATCTTAAATAATAGACACTATGCTTGCAGATTTGACAATCAAAGGATTTCTTGCCGAAACGGCAGGTAACGCGCCTGTTCCGGGCGGTGGAAGTATTTCAGCTCTGAACGGGGCTATTGCGACAGCGCTTACCGAGATGGTGGCAAACCTGACGATCGGGAAGAAAAAATATGCCGAAGTGGAAGGCCAGATGAAGACAATCGCGACGGAAGCGGCTATTATCCGTGAACGCCTGATCCGCGATATAGACCGCGACAGCGAAGCATACGACCGCGTTTTTGCCGCCTTCAAACTCCCGAAGGAAACGGAGGAGGAGAAGGCCGAACGCAGCCGGGTGATCCAGGACGCGACGAAACAGGCGGCGATGGTCCCGATGGAAGTGGCCGAAGAGATCGCATCGGTGATGGAGACTATCATATATGTGGCGCATAAAGGTAACCGGAATGCCGTGACCGATGCCTGTGTGGCGATGATGACGGCTCGTACCTGTGTGCTGGGGGCTTTACTGAATGTCCGCATCAATCTTACATCCATCAAGGATGAGGCTTTTGTCAGACGGATGTCGGAGAAAGCGGATTTCCTCGAATCGGAAGCCGTCCGGATCGAAAAGAAGTTACTGGATTGGACGCAGGAGCAATTGAAAGTTGGAAATTGAAAGTTGAAAGTTATGGGAAATGTACATTATGTGGGGGCGGAACCGTTGACGTTCGAACGTATCGAAGAGATACTGACTGGGAACATGAAGCTGGAACTGACCCCGGAAGTGAAGGAACGCATCCAGCGTTGCCGCGATTATCTGGACCGGAAGATCGAGACGCAGAGTGAACCGCTTTACGGCATCACGACAGGCTTTGGCTCTTTGTGTAATAAGAATATCTCGCCGGACGAACTCAGCACCTTGCAGGAAAACTTAGTGAAGAGCCATGCCTGTAGCGTGGGGGATGAGGTGAGTCCGGTGATTGTCCGTCTGATGATGCTCCTGAAAGCACATGCTCTGTCACTGGGGCATAGCGGCGTGCAGGTGATAACGGTGCAGCGTATCCTGGATTTCTTTAATAATGACGTGCTCCCGATCGTCTATGACCGGGGTTCGCTCGGGGCTTCGGGCGACCTGGCTCCGCTGGCGAATCTTTTCCTTCCGCTTATCGGTGTGGGAGATGTGTATTATAAAGGGAAGAAGAGGGAGGCTATCAGCGTCCTGGACGAGTTTGCCTGGAAACCGGTACGGCTGATGAGCAAGGAGGGGCTGGCGTTGCTGAACGGCACGCAGTTTATGAGTGCTAACGGAGTCTTTGCCCTGATGCGCGCCTTTGCCGTGTCGAAGCGGGCGGACCTGATTGCCGCTCTGTCTCTCGAAGCCTTCGACGGGCGGATCGATCCCTTTATGGATTGTATCCAGCAGATGCGCCCGCATCAAGGACAGATCGAGACGGGGGATGCTTTCCGCCGTATTCTGGAGGGCAGCGAACTGATCGGCCGGAAGAAGGAGCATGTGCAGGACCCGTATTCGTTCCGCTGCATCCCGCAGGTACATGGGGCGACGAAAGATGCGATCCGGTATGTCTCCGGTGTGTTACTTACCGAGATCAATTCCGTGACGGACAACCCGACGATCTTTCCCGATGAGGACAAGATCATCTCGGGCGGTAATTTCCACGGTCAGCCGTTGGCGATCTCCTATGATTTTCTCGCAATTGCTTTGGCTGAGTTGGGGAATATTTCCGAGCGGCGTGTGGCGCAGCTGATCATGGGGCTTCGGGGCTTGCCTGAATTCCTGGTTGCCAATCCCGGACTGAACTCCGGATTTATGATCCCGCAATATGCGGCAGCAAGCATGGTGAGCCAGAACAAGATGTACTGTTATGCCGCCAGCAGCGATTCGATCGTGTCCAGCAACGGGCAGGAAGATCATGTGAGTATGGGAGCCAATGCGGCGACAAAGCTCTTTAAGATTATGGACAACCTCGATCATATCCTGGCGATCGAGCTGATGAATGCGGCACAAGGTCTCGAGTTCCGCCGTCCGGCGCGTACTTCACCTGTCCTGGAGAAATTTTTGAAAGCCTATCGCAAAGAGGTTCCCTTCATAGACGAAGACATCATCATGTATCCCGAAATCCACCGGACGGTCGCTTTCCTGAGGCGGTATTCGGGGTAAGGAAAATAGTTCGAAGGTGTGTCAAAATTCCCTTGTCCTCGCGTCAAGCACGGGAATAGGGCGGTTTTGACACACTTCTTATTTGGGCTGAAACTTTCTATTTCTTAGTAATGACGACCCGTTTTGTCGGATCTAAATGTTCGTTGCGGTAATCGATCTGTTTCACTACATTCTCTGCTAATTTCTGGAAAGCCTGTCCGGTGATGCTGTCCGGATTGAGGGCTACCGGTTTCCCGCTGTCTCCGCCTTCACAGATGCTTTGTACGATAGGGATCTGTCCCAGTAGCGGGATATTCAGCTCTTCCGCCAGGCGTTTGCCCCCTTCTTTGCCGAACAGATAGTATTTGTTTTCCGGCAGTTCGGCAGGCGTGAACCAGGACATATTCTCGACTAATCCCAATACGGGCACGTTGATCTTCTCGCCCATAAACATACTGATACCTTTGCGGGCGTCTGCCAATGCCACTTCCTGCGGCGTGCTGACAACGATGGCACCTGTGATAGCCAAAGTCTGTACCATTGTCAGGTGGATATCGCTTGTTCCCGGTGGCAGGTCGATCAGGAAGTAATCCAAGTCTCCCCAGTTGGCATCTCCGATCAACTGCTTCAGGGCATTGCTTGCCATCGCACCACGCCAGAGAACGGCATCTTCCTTATTGACAAAGAAACCGATGGACAACAGTTTAACTCCGTAGTTGGCAGCCGGTTCTATCAGTTCGCGGTTACCCACCTCCACCATATAGGGACGGGCTTCTTCCACATTGAACATCTTAGGCTGCGAAGGCCCGAAGATATCGGCATCGAGCAAACCGACCTTATAGCCTTGCAGAGCCAGCGCCACCGCCAAGTTGGCGGCAACGGTACTCTTGCCCACACCCCCCTTACCGGAAGATACGGCGATGATATTCTTTACATCCGGCAGCAGCTTGTCCGGTTCGGGACGGGCTGCCTGCTTGGCGTCTACCGTGATGTTACCTTTGATTTCCACATCCTCGCCTACATAAGTAAGGATGGCTGTCTCGGCCGCTTTCACCACCGATTTGATAAACGGATCGTTCGGTTTTTCGAAAAGAAGCGAGAAGCTCACTTTGTTACCGTCGATCCGGATGTTGTCTTCTACCATGCCCATCGTAACAAGGTCTTTCCCTGTTCCCGGGTAACGCACCTTTGCCAGGGCGTCCATGATCAGTTTAGGATATATTGCCATAATGTATTGTTAATTGTTAATTACCTTGTCATTTGCCGGAGGCCAATGCACTCCGTTTGCTGCGGTTGAAACTGCGGTACGGGTCGTATTCGATTTCCACTTCCGGTTCGACCAGTTCTTCCCGCTCTTCACAAACAAACTTGATGTATTTGATGTTCAGGCCGCGGTCTAACCATTGCTGTTCATAATAGGTCTTGATAGAAAGAATGTCGTCCGCGAGGTCGGAATGATACAGGTCGTCGTTGCTGAACAGTACGGGATAACGGTTCGCCTTCGCCATCTCCGAGGTGTAGGTGTACATGAAGTTACTGTCCGTCTTCAGATGCACGATACCGTCTCCTGCCAGTATCTCGCGGTACATCTTCATAAATCGGGTGGAGGTAAGGCGTTTGTTCACCTTCTTCATCTGCGGGTCGGGGAAGGTGAGCCAGATCTCGGCTACCTCTCCGGCAGCGAAGAAGTGGGCGATCAGTTCGATGCTGGTCCTGAGGAACGCCACGTTGGTCATGCCTGCCTCGAGCGATTCTTTCGCGCCTGTCCACATACGCGCTCCCTTGATATCGACGCCTATAAAGTTCTTGTCTGGGAACAGCTTTCCCAAACCTACCGTATATTCTCCTTTTCCGCAACCCAATTCAAGCACGATCGGATTGTCGTTCTTAAAGAACCGTTCGTGCCAGTACCCCTTCAATTCGAATCCTTTCTCCTGAAGGGTTGCAAACGGATATTGGAACACATGAGGATAACCCTCCATGTCGTCAAACTTTGCTAATTTATTCTTTCCCATGTTGCAAAGGTAATATAATTACGCGTAAAAAAAGCTATAACCTGTCAGGCAAAAGGCTATAGCTTTTTATCGAAAAGGGTATAACTTGCAAACGGAAAAGCTATAGCTTTTTGAGCTTTGAAACGTGTTTTTGAAGTGTCGGAATATAGAAAAGGACAAAAGAGGCTGAAAAGGCACTCTCTACATTTTGGATGTGCAGAAAGAAATAATTTTGATAATCTATTGATAAATAGTTGTTTGTTCGGAATGTTCTTCGTCTCTATGTCGTTTTGTTCTGATTGGCATTGCAGGGTTATGCATTGGTCTATCCGATGCTTATTTTGTCTGTTACTTTTCTCTTGAAAGAAAAGTAACCAAAAGTTCAAGGCTTAACCTGGCGAGCTACTCCGTTCCCTTCGTTCGCTGTCGCGTCTGAAACTCGCTTCGCTCAAACAGCAGACGCTCCGGGCGCTCACTCCGGTCATTGCGCTTAACGCTCACCAGCTTAGGCCGGAGATAGAGCCTGACGGCTCTTTGAGGATGGCCGATGCCGCCTGTTATATTAGGTGGCGGCATCGGCCATCCCAAGAGAAAGCGCAGCTTTCTAAGAAAGGCCTAAGCGGATGGGCGTAAAGCGGAGGACAAAGACGAAGCGTCCGGAGCCTGCGCTGTTTGAGCGAAGCGAGTTTCGCAGGCGACAGCGTAGTCTTTGTCCGGAGTAGCCCAGCCGGTTAAGCCTTGATCTTTTGGTTACTTTTGGATCAAGCCAAAAGTAACAAGAAAATCATCAATTATGATTCATTTTCTGAAAAAACTATCGAGTGCCTTTTTAGCCCTTTTTGGGCCTCTCTGAGGTATAGTGTTTATACATAGCTCTTTATGAATAGGGTATCTTGCAGGTCTCTATAGCTGTTTTTGATGTCGACGGCTGTTCATTTATTCGATCAAATTGCCTTCCAAATCAAATTTGACGACGGTTCCATCTCCCAAATTAAAAGTAAATCCGTCTTTGCCATTCCAAGAAGAGAAATGTGCATTGAGATCTTCCGGGTATCGATAGCGTATATATGAATAGGCCTTGTCATAAGCACCGGGTTCTATCTTTTCTTTATTGATAAATATACCTTGTCTATCAAATAGCAGACCTGTACCATCCGTCAATACGATCAGATAATGATCCGATATTTCTATCCTTGTGATTTTAGCGTCATATTGTGCGCTTACATATTCATGGATGCCCGAAGGTAATGTAGCTATTAACGATTCCGGTACAGGATAGCCATGTCCGTTCATTTTGAACCATTGTCCTGCCTCATCTGTTGTGAAATCGAATCCGTTGGGAATTGAGACGTTGAAAATAATCCTGTCTTCATGAAGAGGATGGCTGATTGCTATATGGTGCAATTCTCCGAAATAGGTTTTGACGAATTTGTTGATGGTTTCGTACGGGATAACGACCGGTTTTGCATTCAGATCAATAATCACAGTAGTGCTGCTACTTATCCTTATATGATATTCGGGAGAGAAAAAAGCCATCCTTGTTACGGCGACGTCAGAATATTCTTGTAGCATTTCTTTTACTTTTTCGGGCAACGATTCAATAAGCGAAGCCGGCAGCAGTTGGTCGTTTCCTTCAATCAAGGTCCAATCCAGATTATGATTGAATCTTAAATCCATATTATTTTCCAGATATATCAGATAGGTGTAATCCCCCTTGTCTTTTTCATCTTCTTTTTCTTTATATAATACCTCCTTGTAGTCCACATCAGGAAAATGTGTTGATATGAAGTTCCGGATTTGTGAAGGAAGTGAAGTGTATTCGTCTTTATTAAGTTCATATCCTAAGAATTGACTCTCAAAAGACTGAAATACCAGTTTCTTGTTATTTCCCAATACAACACCTGTCCCCTGATCTTTCTGAAAGACCTTGGTGATCACTTCATTCTGGTGATTTGTTTGGATGTAGGACAGTATGTCTCTTAAAAGAGGCCTGAGCTGTTCTTGTGGGGTTTGTTCAGTGGCGTTAACTTGTTGCCATATTCCTTCTTCATTAAATTCCACCGTTATTTCATACGGAAGATATACTTTGTATGGATACATGGAGGTCGAATCTATAATGTTGATCTTTTCGGCTTTCTCTAATGTTAAACCGGGGAAGACATTGGAAAGAAACGATTTGATGTAAGGAGGCAGTGCTTCAGCTTCTATTTCTTGTGTCCTTTCCATTTCGTCATTGGAACATCCGTAAAAAAATGAAACCAGAGACAAACTCAATACTAAACATAATGCACGTAGTAGTGTTTTCATATATTTTCTGCTTTGTGGTAAACTACACAAATGTAAGAGAATATCTGGAAGATACGAATGTATCGGAGTTAAATATGATTAATCTTGCCGGGTATAAAAAAAGAGACACTCTTGTGAAGTATCTCTTTTTTCGCTCTTCCTCTTGGACTTGAACCAAGGACCCTCTGATTAACAGTCAGATGCTCTAACCAACTGAGCTAAGGAAGAAAATATGTCTTTTTCAGTCTTTCCCGATGTCTTTCCTGCTCTTCCTCTTGGACTTGAACCAAGGACCCTCTGATTAACAGTCAGATGCTCTAACCAACTGAGCTAAGGAAGAAAATATGTCTTTTTCAGTCTTTCCCGATGTCTTTTGCTCTTCCTCTTGGACTTGAACCAAGGACCCTCTGATTAACAGTCAGATGCTCTAACCAACTGAGCTAAGGAAGAATAATTTTTTTCAGTTTAGTACTTATCGTACCCCTTTCTGAAATTGCACTGCAAAAGTAGAGGTTCTTTTTGAAATATGCAATATCTTTGCGAAAAAAAATAGAAAAAATGAATACGATTGGATTAGGAAACGCTTTGGTAGACGTTCTGCTGAGGCTTGAAAACGATGATGTGTTGGCGGAAGTAGGCATACAGAAAGGCGCAATGGATATGATTAACCAGGAACAGATGATTAAAATCCGTAAGTCGCAGGAAAGCCTCGAACGTAGCCAGGCACCGGGCGGTTCGGTATGCAATACTATGCGTGCGATGGCAACTTTAGGAGCAAATGCCGGATTTATAGGTAAGATCGGTTCTGATTCCGTAGGTGAATATTATGAAGAAGCCTTGAAAAAAGCGAATGTCTCTCCCTATTTTGCCAAGACAGATGGTATTTCCGGTAGCTGTACGGTTTTGATTTCACCGGATGGCGAGCGCACGATGGGGACGTTCCTCGGACCGGCCCCGACGATCATACCGGATGAAATTACGGAAGATATGCTTTCTTCTTACCAATGTATCTATATCGAAGGCTATCTGTTGGTGAACGAAGAGCTTGTACGCACCACTATGCAGAAAGCAAAGAAGTTGGGATTGAAGGTCGCCCTCGACCTTTCCAACTTCAATATCGTGAATGCTTTCCGGGGGCTGCTGGACGATATTATCCCTAAATATGTCGATATTCTTTTCTCTAACGAAAGCGAGGCGGAAGCCTTCACCGGGCTGAAAGCGCACGAAGCTGTCAAAGTCCTGTCGGAACAGGTGGAGATTTCTTTAGTTACTTTAGGAAAAGAGGGTGCCTTGGTGGGAAGCAAAGGACAGGTCATCGCTGTTCCGGCTGAAGGGGGCAAACCGGTTGATACGACGGGGGCCGGCGACCATTTTGCTGCCGGATTCCTGTACGGGCAGTCGGTCGGTGCTACATTGGAGCAGTCGGCACGTATCGGTTCGCTTCTGGCAGGCTACATAATCGATGTGATCGGGGCACAGATACCGGATGATAAATGGGAACAAATAAAGTTAAAAGTAAATGGTATATTGGCCTGACAAGCGTTTATTATATACATTTACGTCGTTAATTAACTAAATATTCTATGTATAAACAACGAGAGAAAATAATAGCTCTTTTTAGTTTGCTGCTCCTGTTGGGTGGCGTGACCCCCGGACAGGCACAGAAAGACAACCGTTTCGAGGTTAGTAAAAACCTGGATATCTTTAACGCTCTGGTAAAAGAGGTGGAAATGTTTTACGTGGATTCGGTCGACGTCGAGAAAACGGTACGCCGGGGGATCGATGCCATGTTAGGAGGGCTGGACCCTTATACCGAATACTACCCTGAGCAGGAAATGGATAAGCTCAAATTCATGACGACCGGTGAATATGGCGGTATCGGTTCTTATATCCGTGAACGGAAAGAGGGCGGTGTCTATATTATCGAGCCGTTTGAAGGGATGCCGGCTGCTTTGGCCGGATTGAAAGCGGGCGACCGCATCCTGGCGATCGACACGGTGGATGTGACCGACAAATCTTCGGATGAGGTAAGCGCCTTGCTGAAAGGTGTCCCCAATACGAAAATGGTATTGAAGATACAGAGTCCGTATGACAAGAAACCGCGTGAAGTGGAACTGGTGCGTAAACAGATTCTGGAAAACCAGGTTACTTACTATGGTGTGCGTGGTGACGGTGTAGGTTATATTTATTTGAAGGGTTTTACGGATAAGAGTGCGCAGGAAGTGAAAAATGCGTTCGAGGATCTGAAAAAGAACCATCACATTAAATCGTTGATTCTGGATTTGCGTAACAATGGCGGCGGTCTGCTGGAAAGTGCCACGCAAATTGTCGGCATGTTCGTCCCGAAGGGAAAAGAGGTGGTTTCGACAAAAGGAAAGATCAGCCAGTGGGACCGTACCTACCGCACGCCTAACGAACCGCTCGATACGGTGATCCCGATGGCTGTCCTTATTAACGGAGCTTCTGCTTCTGCTGCCGAGATCGTTTCGGGTTCTTTGCAGGATATGGACCGTGCCGTGTTGGTCGGACAGCGTTCTTTCGGAAAGGGGCTCGTGCAGTCTACCCGTGAACTTCCGTATAACGGGAGTGTGAAAGTGACGATGAGCAAGTATTACATTCCCAGCGGACGTTGTATCCAGCAGATGGACTATTCGCACCGGAAAGCCGATGGAAGTGTCGGGGCTATTCCGGATAGCCTGACATCTGTCTTTTATACATCCAAAGGGCGTCCCGTGCGGGATGGAGGCGGTATTACCCCTGACTTCAAAATAGAAGAACCGGAAACGCCGACCATGATGTTCTATTTGATGACGGATTTTATCCTGACGGATTTTGTCGCCAACTGGTCACAGAAGCATAAGAAAATCGCTTCGCCTGAAGATTTCGAGGTGACGGACGAAGACTTTGAAGCTTTCAAGCAATATGCCAAAGAAAAGAACTTCACCTATGACCGGCAGAGTGAAAAGCTGTTGAAGAATCTGAAAGAGGTAGCTAAGTTTGAAGGCTATATGGATAACGATTCCACTATCTTCAAGTCTTTGGAAGCTAAACTGACTCCGGATCTGGAACGGGATTTCGATCGTAACAAGGATCAAATCAAGAAGTTGTTGACTTCCGAGATCATGAAGCGTTATTATTTCCAGAAAGGCGAGCTGGTAAACAGCCTGAAGGAAGATGACGTTTTGGATAAGGCGCTGGAAGTGTTGGGTGATCCGGAGATTTACAAGCAAACGCTTAGCGCTCCCGAGAAAACCAAAGAACAACCGGTAACCAACAAAAAGCCTGTATCCGGTAAAGGAGGAGGAGAAATGGCTTACCAGTATAATCCCGGCATATTCTTTGTATAAGTAATTTGTCATAATAACAGACTTCGTAGGGGACTAAACTAACCCTTGCGAAGTCTGTTTGTTTTTGAACTTGTCACGCAAGTTATTGACTAATGATAAAAATAAAAAAACGTGATATTTAGTTGACAAACTTGATATGCAGCACTACCATCTCCGAAACAGTCCCGACCCGGTAGGGAGGTCCGGCTATCCCGATGCCGGAAGATACATAGAACCGGGTCGGTCCTTTCTTATGGTAGCCGTACGGACATTCGTAGATCAGTTTCATTACGAGGGGGTAGGGCCATAGTTGCCCGTTATGGGTGTGCCCGTGGAGTCCGAGGTCTACTCCGTTCATCGCCATTTCGGCAAACGACCAGGGTTGATGATCCAATACGATGACCGGCTTGGTCGTGTCGATACCTGCCATAAGCGCATGCAACGGTTTTCTTTTCTTGTTGATATAGTCGTCCCGTCCGATCAGGTAGAAGGATGAATCCGGCCGGGCAACGGAATCGATCAGAAGCGTTGCCCCTGTTTTCTTCAGCCAGCGGTATTTGGCTATGCGGTTGGCACGATACTCATGGTTGCCATACACCACATATACGCCTAACGGGGCTTTCAGTTGTTTTAGATCCTCTTCTATACGGGCTTTTTCAGCAAAGCGGGATTCATAATCCATGATATCGCCTACCAATACGACCATGTCGGGATGCTGTTCGTTGCTCATCTTCACGTATCGTTGTACCAGTTCCTTGCCGATCACTTCCCCGATATGGAGATCGCTCATCATGACAATCGTCATGCTATCCCGGTCGCTGCTCCCTTTGGGAAGGGTGACATATACATCTTTGACCACCGGGTAGGCAACGACATGATAAGCATGAAACATCAAGCCGGTCACAAAAACTATGATCAGGAAGAATAAAGTCAGTTTTGTCTGCCTCCAATGTGCCGTAACCCAACCGGGGAACCAATGGAAAAAGCGGTTGCCCAGACGTAGCACTTCTAACAGGAGCAGGGAGAGGGTGATGTAAAGAGAAGCGATATACCAGGTGTTGCAAATATACTGGATGGCAATCATGACAGGATCCGGCAGCACATTGCGGAATGTAAAGCCGAAGAAGAAGAGAGATAATTCAAGGATAAAAAACAAGATATAGGGAATCCGCCAGCTCTTTTTGGGAGGAATTGCCTGATACCCTCTCCAGAAGATATAAGGATTCAGTAATATCTGTGCAACTATCGATTGAATGAAAACCCTCATTTTAAGCTATTTACAAGTAATATTGAATACGACAAGTTCGCTGTCGGTGCCGATCCTGAAAGGAGGCCCCCAGAGCGAAAGGCCGGAGGAAACATAAACATGGCTGTCCCCCCACTTGCGGTAACCGTAGCTTTGTTCGAATATATGGTCGGTAATAAGGCTGAGCGGCCATACCTGTCCGCGATGCGTATGCCCGCTGAACTGAAGGTCGATGCCTGCATGTTCCGTATCCGACAGATTGTACGGTTGATGATCCAGAAGAATAACAGGTTTTGCCGGGTCAATGTTTTTCGTCAGCTCCTGCAAGGATAGCCGGGATTTGTTGCTGCGGTCATCCCGTCCGACTATTTGTATACCGTTAGGCAGCGTTACGACTTCATCCCGCAACAGGTGGATCGGTGTCTCATTAATAAATTGTATGCTTTTCCGTATGCCGCTGATGTATTCATGATTCCCCGGTACCATGTAAATACCTAAAGGGGCTTTCAATTCCGCTAATTCCTCCATCATCTTCTCTTCATAAAGGGGAACTACGCTGTTGTCGATCAGGTCGCCACCTATCAGGATCAGGTCCGGCTTTTGTGCGTTGATCATCCCGACATATTGTTTGAGTTCTTCCTTATCTGTCCCGTATCCTAAATGGATATCGCTGACGGAAACAACTTTCAACGGTTGTTCGTTATGAACCGCCTGCTTGTTGATAACTATGTTGATAACTTCTGTTTTCGGGTGTTGATAATTATAATATCCATAACTTAACAGGCTGAGTGTTAGAAATAAGGACATATAAAACCCATATTTGAACGGAAAGTTGAAAAGTCGGAATAAGTCGAATACGATCAGAAACAATACCATATAAAGCGTAAAGACCAACCAGCCGGTTCCTATTTCGTGGGCCGTATGGGCCAAAACGACTGGTAATTTTGTGTCTCGAGCCAGGAAGCTACCGATGAATGCTAATGCTCCGCACCAAAACAGTACAGCTAATAAAACTTTAACCCCGAAAGGCTGAGCTACCAAAGCCTGTGCCCCTCTCCTGAATATATAAATGTTTCCTGCAAGATAAATACTAATGAGGACAACAAAAAATGTCGGCATAGTTGTAAATTTTCGGCAAAAGTACGGAAACAATTTTAGTTATTCTCGTATTTAATCCGGAATTTGTCCAACAAAGCCTTGAAATGGTCTTGGGCAGTCAGGCAGGTGTCGGCAAGCTTGAAGTGTCATTATATAATACAAAGATAGGTTCCCTTGCCGATATCAACAAGGAAACCTATCTTATACTTCATTTACCGTTATGATATTACAATTTGAAATTGTTTGGTTTGATATTCCAGCCTTTCACAACGAATGTCGGTTCGGATGGCATATCGCTTGTGGCTGTTTCTATGATGACGGTTTTACTTTCTCCCGGTAAGAGCGAGAAGAAGTTGTCTGTGTAGAAGCTGGGGCGCACCGGCTTTTTGTCCTGATCGAGCAATTGAAGCTGGGTGAAGAATGCTACGGTTGAAGACGGGTTCCTTATTTCTGCTTTAATGAAATGGCGGTCGCCTTCTTGATAAGCTTTGTAGCGAGTCTTCAATTGTACCTGTTTCAGTTTCGACAGATCTTTGAAGCCGGATGAGGTCGGGCCTGTCAGGGTCTTGCGACCTTCATATTTATCGTTAGAGCGCCAGTAGAATGTATTGGCGACTTCTTTCCCTTTCGTATCGAACAGACGTAGTTTTATAAAATGAACTTGCGTGATGTTCTGAGGAAAGTCGATTGTGAAGACATCGTTTACGACACCGTCTTCCGGGATATCGATCTTCAGGCTTTTGCTCCACACCTTCTTGCTGTTCAGATCGTAGACTTCGGCAGCTACCTTATAGCCGTTGAATGCCTGATAGTAGTCATTATAAACGGAAACCGTATTTTTCAGATAATCAAACTGGGCATGAAGCGGTTCCAATGCGTTCTGGGTATGATATAAAGAGGCGGTCGGTTCCAAAGAATAATCCCACATACGGGCGCAAACCTGACTTACAGGACAGTTATGATACCAGAACAATAAGCCTGATGCATAGCGGTCGCCATAACCGAATTTGTTATAGTTCCAGACTTCCCAGATCGATTTGGAGTTCATGGCACCGACTGCCTGACCTTTGGTGGCAAACTCTTCGATGGAGGAGGAAGGACCATAATGGTTGGTAAGGTCTGTGTACATGGTTGACATGAGATGGAATCCTCCGCCATCATGATAATCCCATACCTCTTTATTGATCGGCCAGAGATCTTTTTCGTCCATTACTTCGCGGAGCGTTTCGACTGTCGGGATAGTAGGCGAACCATATTCCGGGTTGAAGCCATCGACACGGCTACCGCGTTCGGAGGCCGTATTTTCGTAGTGCTGCATCGGGTTCACCTGTTTGTAGGGGCTGCCGTCGTGTACGCCGTCACATTCCGACTGCATCTGGTAGCCGCGTGTCCCATCCAGTTTCATGATCAGGTCTTTTGCTCCCGGCATTTCCGTGCTCTCGTTGGAAGATACATAATAGGCCAGTGAAGGATGATTGCGCAGGCGTTTTACGGTTGCTTCGACATTACTCAGATATAAATCTTTATCCTGCGGATGTTTGGTGTCGCCGGTCATCCAGAATTCTTGCCAGACAAGGAGTCCCATTTCGTCGCAGAGCTGGAAGAAATAGTCTGATTCGGCAATTCCACCTCCCCACATACGGACCAGGTTGATACCGGATTGTTTTGTATAACGCAATTCTGCATAAGTACGTTCGTCGGAGGTACGGAGCATTCCTTCCGGAATCCAGTTGGTTCCCCGGATGAAGAGCTTCTTGCCGTTCACATAGAATTGGCGGGATTTGTCCGGTGTATTCTGGTCGGATGTAATTTCCCGGATACCGAAACGGGTTTTCGTCTCATCGGACACTTTACCGTCTACGCTTACGGTCAGTTTCAGTTCGTACAGCTCCGGTTTCCCTTTGAAGACCGGCCACCACAGACGCGGGTTCTTGATTGTCAGTTGCGGAAATTCTTCCGGAGTGAAGCAAACCTCCCGCGTTTCTCCCCTGAACAGGCTCAACTCTTTGCTGAATGTGATGTTCTCACCGACGATTTCTCCTTTGACCGTACATTTTACGCCACGCTGTGTCGGGTTTGTCACCTCTACACTGACCGTCTCTTTTGCCAAATCGTAGCTTGGTTTGGAGAGTTCGGATTTGATGAACGGATGGCGGATGACCGCTTTGTCCGTAGCATAGAGGCTGATGTTTTTCCAGATACCGGTATTACGGTCGCGGATACCGTCGTTGAAGGTGAAATCCCAACCGACACTCATCAGCATGGTTGTGTTCAGTCCGATGTTACCGTCTCCGCCATTGTGGAACTCACCGGCGGCTCCCCACTGTTTCGGCTTGATGGTCCCCGGCATATCGACCGGATAAATCTTGATTGCCAGAGCGTTCTTCTGGCCGATACGGGCGAAATCAGTGATATTGATATACTCCGGTTTGAACATACCGGACATATTACCAAGCAGATAGCCGTTTACCCATATTTCGGCGCGGTAATTGATACCGTCTACCTGAAGCCAGACGATTTTGTCTTTATAGTTTTCCGGTACGTCAAATTCCGTACGGAACCAATAGGTGTAGAACTCGCGTCCTGTTTTGGCAAGATCCGGGATGATATTCCGGTCTAACTTGTTATTCATGCCATAATAAGGTTCCGGATATACCTTGTTGTGGACGAGGGAGTTCAGGACTGTTCCCGGAACGATTGCCGGCATCCATTGTCCGGTCTGATAGCCTGGTTGTGAGATTTTTTCAGCCGGATCTTTCGTCTCGTCGGCCTTATGCATCTGCCAGGTGAAACTTCCGTTATGTCCTTCTTTCGAATCCAGATATATTTTATCCGGGTTCCGGTAATAATTGGGTGTCTGAGCTTGTGTTAATCCTGAAGACAGGAGTAAGCACAATCCAAAAATAATATGTTTCATCATCTGCTTTTTTAATAGGGAATCGGATCACCAACAGTCTTTTGGGTCGGATCGTAAATTGCCACACCCACTTGTGAATCGGCACATCCGTAATAGAGATACCATTTGTTTTTAAAGAATACAAGCCCTTCGATGAAGACGGTTCCGTCTACATACTGTCCGCTTTTTTCAAAAGCATCCATTGGACGGAAGAAAGGGACATCCAATCGCCCCAATACTTTCATTGGCTCTTTCGAGTCGGTCAGAAGTTGTCCGGCACAATAAGCCCCACCTGTGAAACGCTTGTCCCGTTTGCTATCGTTTGTTTGGTTTTTACCGTTATAAAGCAAAACGATTCCTTTGTCGGTCAAGACTGCGGGGGGGCCACATTCCGTTAAAGCACTGTCAAAATATTGTGGGCGGGGTTTGATGACGGTTGCCAGTTCGTTATTTTCATCCAATATCGGGGTCCAGTTTACCAAGTCATCGGAAGTTGCCGCATAAACAGCATGCTCTCCCCAATACATAAAATATTTGCCTCCAATCTTGGCCAGCACCTGTTTGCCATCTTTGATTGTTGTTACCATCGAACCTGATTTGCAAAACATGTCTTTGAACCGGCCATCGTAGGCTTTAGCGAAAGCCGGACCGTGCTTTTCCCAAGTGATCAAATCGCGTGAAGTCGCAATGCATAAACGAGCTACCTTCCGATTCCATCCCGTATAAGCCATGACATACAAGCCGTCTTCTGTCATTGTGACACGAGGGTCTTCACAACCGCCGGTCCACTCAAACTCTTTAGCATTATCGTTATCCGGATACATCACGGGGGTTTTCCGACGTTTCATGTTTATACCATCTTTTGATTCGGCAAGCCCGATTCGAGAAGTCCGTTTACCTATACCGATTGCCGAATTGTCTTCGGCACGATATAAAACACAGATTTTGCCATCTTTGATGGTGGCTGCCGGATTAAAGACATCGCTTTCTTCCCACCCCATAGATTTTCCTTGCATTGGGCAGTCGAAATGGTTATTAGGATTCGGCGTGATAATCGGATTTACATTAGCCGGTCTGACGAATCCTCCTAATGCCCAATCCGGTAATATGTTTTGCCCATGTCCGAACAAGGGTAAAACAAGCATACTGATGAATATGATACTTTTTTTCATGCTTCAAAAATAAGAAAAAGCACAGATATTCATAGGTTATGATATCTGTGCTTTTTTCGCTTTGTATTATTTTATAATTACTTCGATAATGGAACTGTAGTTGACTGCGCCTTCTGTTTTAGCACCGACACGTACATATATTTTGTTGCCATTTGCTTGTATTTTGTACAGATTGTCCTTGTAGGTTTTATCGTTTTCCAGATCGAAAACGATCGTCCCTTCCTGCTCCTTAACGGTCTGCTTTCCTGCTTGGTTGGCATTTCCATTATCGACGCCCGGAGCAAAATTCCAGTAACCGTACACTTCGGATACCTTGAAATTGCTATTTGTCGGGTTCACCTTGTATGTAATCGTGATTTTTTTACCTGTAACTTGTGCTGAAGCGTTGATTCTTGCATAAGGAGTTGCTTTCAGATCCAATGTTGTCTGTCCTTTTATGGTTACAAATTCTTCGCAAGGAGAAACAAACGGGCCGTTAACCACAATTTTATAATCACAGTTGAACAACTTTGCATTTTCGTATGAACCATCCATCTTTGCATAAAAATCGACCGATTGTGTTGCATCTGTGTTTTGTTCGAACATATTGATAATAACACCTGTGGATCCCTGAACAGGCAGTGGAATCGGTTCATTCGTTTCTGCATCCAGAATTTGTCCTTTGATACCTCCGTTGGGAGATTCATAATTATCCAGATCGCTCAAACAGCTTGTGAAGCATAACGAGCAAACGGCCATCAGTAATAAACTTATCTTTTTCATATCAAATTTCTAAATTAGATGATTAATTGGTATAACCCGGGTTCTGAATGAGATTCGGATTTGAATTCATATCTGTCTGGTTGATCTTTGTATAATAGTTCTTTTCCAAGAAAATACGTTTCTGTTTCGGAGTGTTGGCTCCTCTTTCGAATACATATTTACCATCACGAATATCATACCAAGGGTACAATGCCGTTCCTCTGAATCCATTCAAACCGCCTTGTGCTACATCCAAGTGAGCAATTCTCCAACGTTTCATATCCCAGAAGCGATGACCTTCGAATGCCAGTTCCACTCTACGTTCGTGACGGATCTTTTCCATATTGATGTTTGACAATAAGGCGATTCCGGCACGTTCACGAATCTTGTTGACTGCATCCAATGCTTCAGATGATTTGTTCAACTCCATTGCAGCTTCCGCCAAATTTAGATAAATTTCTCCTAAACGGAAAACCGGCCACGGAGTTTCCGACTTACCCATATTCATATCGGTCAATGTTTCGTCCCAGAATTTCTTCTGATAGAAACCTGTTTTGGAGGCATCTCCGGCATCGGCTCCACCATCTTTGCCTGATGTGCTATAGGTGACTCCGTTGATTTCAACCGTATTACCACCATCCGGCTGGCTGGTCGCCTGATATCTTTCGTTGTCGGAAACGATGATACCTCTTTTCCATTCGACCTTTGTGCTTTGGCAAGGGGAACCGGGTAGATAAACGGAAGCGAACAAGCGCGGATCTTTGTTTGCGAATACTTCGTAAGGATCGTCGAACCGAAGCTGTTTGCCATTTTCTTCCAACTTCAGAGTGCCTTCTGAACCGTCTATATATTCGTATGATTCAACCATTTCAAGGGTAGGTGCGATACCGCATCCCCAACCACCGGCACGATAAGAGAACGGTGCGTTACGTTTGTCCCAGTCGTGGCCTTTGCCTCCTGCAACGTTATATTGTTTCTGGAAGATATATTCTCCGTTATCACCGTTACCTTTCAGGAACATGTCGCAAAAGTTCTGTGCTTTATTATCGGGCTTTTTGTTGTACAAGGCATATTTGCCGGAAGCGATGATCGTTTTGGATGCATCGTATGCCGTTTGGAAAAAGCGGTCTGCTTCGGATGACGGGATACCTACGAGTCCCTCTTTTTGAACTGTCCCATAGCGAGCAATGGAACCGGCATACAAGGCTGCCCGTGAACATAAGGATAAGGCTACATATTTACTTGCCCGGTATTTGGCTCCGGCATCTCTTGTCTCGGGAAGATCCTGAGCGGCTTCCTGGCATTCTTTCACGATGAAATCATAAATTTCGACTTCTTTATTACGAGGAACCATCAAGGTTTCCAGATTATTGGGGTCATATTGTTGCGGAGCATCAATCAAAGGTATACCGCCATAGCGTTTTACCAATGTGAAATAGTGCATGGCACGAATAAAACGGGATTCGGCCAACAGTAATTTCTTTTCAGAGTCCGACAAGGCTGTCGCTTCCTGTAACTGGCTGATAAAGTCGTTGCAGTTACGGATGTTTTTATAGCGGTCTGCAAATTTTTGTTCAAATAGATGATCTTCATACGTGTATGTCGCATTTCCATTGTCAAATAGAGGATCTTTCTGGAAAGAACCTTGTGCTTCGTCAGACATGGAAGAGGCGTTTTGCAGGCGCCATGAGTCACGATACCAATAGTTGAAATCTTCAACATTCAGGTCATTGTATAGGTTGACCATGACACCATTGATCAGTTTAGGATCTTTCCAAACTTGTTCGGGAGTGATGATGTCGAAAGATTCTTTTTCAAGGTAGTCGGCACATGCTGTCGTACCTAACAAAAGTAATCCACATCCGATATTTTTTATAATTGTTGTCTTCATCGTTTCTTATTTTAGAATGTTAGATTAACACCGAAGTTGAATGTTTTCATTTGCGGATAATAGCGGAACATACCGTCTTTGTTCTCCGGGTCCATGTATTTCATGATGCCTTCGCGGCTTGTTATTGTTGCAGTATTGAAACTGTTTACATAAATACGCAGGTTTTCGATTCCGGCTCTTTGCATCCATTTCTTTGGGAATGTGTATCCTAATTCGATGGTTTTCAGGCGTAAATAGTTAGCCTTTTGTCTTGTCCAAGTATTTGTACCTGCATTGGCAGAGAAACCAGTCGGACGGAGTGCCGGCATATATCCGGGAATCCATTCGCTACTCATATCTGAAGGATCTTCACGATGCCAGCAATCCAAGTTTAGTGTGATACCATTACCAAGACCTTGCTGGATGAATGGAGCCATAAAGTCTCCAGTCGTGAATACTTCATGACCGGCAGCCCCTTGGAAGAAGAGAGTCAAATCGAAACCTTTGTATTCTCCGTAAAGGTTCAATCCATAATACAGGCGCGGTGTATTTCCATGTCCGATCGGCTGGTCGTCCTTTCCGTCGATGATACCATCATTGTTCCAATCCTGGAATTTCAAGTCGCCCGGCATCAATGATTTGTTACCGTTGTTATCCTGGATCGGTGAATTGAGGATTTCTTCGTAGCTTTGGAACTGTCCGATGCAGACTTTACCCCACTGGATATCTTTATAACGATCATTGCTGTTGTTTCTCCAGTCATCATACATATTGGCTGAAGCTGCACGTTCAACATGCTCATTGTAGATACGGGTAGTAGAGAAGTTCCCTTTTACATCGTAGGTGAAATCTCCGATTTTATGACGGTGTCCGAGAACGATTTCAAATCCCTGGTTTCTGTCGGAGTTCAGGTTTTCTACCGGAAGTTCCTGGCCGAATGTCGTCGGTAATGTAAGTTGGCGCTTTGTCAGCAGACCACTTCTTTTACGAACGAAATAATCGAATTCGACATTGATTAAACCGGATAATACGGATGCTTCGAATCCGACATTGGTTGTTTTAGATTCATACCAAGTCAGAGCCAAGTTCGGCATACCTCTGTCCTTTGCTCCGTTCGTCAGACCGCCTGTTCCTAGAACATAGTTTCCTGAGGGATACCGATATCCCATTAAATACTGATAAGCTCTGTATTTGCCATTCTTTTCGTCATCATCGCTATAACCGGTTACCCCTTCATCTCCCACTTTTCCGAAGGAGCCTCTGATCTTGAAGTTGTCGACCATCGGTAATGCTTCTTTGAAGAATGCTTCTTCAGAGACACGCCAACCCAAAGATACGGCAGGGAAGAATCCCCAACGATTGTCCGGGGCAAACTTGTAGGAACCGTCATAACGGAAGCTAAGCTCTGCCAGATATTTGTTGTCGTAGGCATAATTGAGACGTCCGACCAAACCGGCATGAGCGGAAACACGAGCTGTTCCGCCGTTGTTTATGTTTGTCTTGTCACCTGCGTCTATCTGATCGAGTGCTCCGACTGTAAACTGGCGGTATGCTTTCAGGATGTCGGTACGGTCGTTGTAGAATTCCCACAACACCAACGCTCCGATATCATGCTTGCCGAATGTATTCTTATAATTCAGCGAAATTTGTCCGTTCGGTCTGAAATAGTTGTCATTCTGAGTTGTCAACTCTGAAATGGTGTGGCTGCCGGAAGCATTGTAAACATCATTGACCGCGTCGTAGGTATATTCATAATATTCTTTATACCATTTTCTGCTGTATTTGTTGTTGTAGTCGTAAGAGAACAACGCTTTTGCGGATAAACCTTTCACCCAGGGCACTTCCCAGTTCAGACCGATTGATCCGTTAAATTCACGGCGATCTCTTCTGTCGTAGCCGACATTGTCGATATCGGACAGATGTACAGGGTTCCCTTTATCACCCGGATTGGACCAATAATCCGGATTGTTGTTAGCGTAAATCGGGAATACGGGTTTTGCCATCTGGATGCTACGGCTTAACGGTTCTGCTTCGTATGGTTTCATTCGAGTATCCAGACGACCGCTTAACTGTAAGTCTACGGTAAAGCCTTTGACGATTTCTGCACTGATATTGGAACGTACATTATATTTTTTATAGTTGAACGCTTTGGATTTGTAGATACCTTCCTGATCTGTCAAACCAAGTGAAAAGAAGTATTTTACTTTTTCTGCACCTCCCGATACGCTTAGATTGTGATAAGTGGCAGGAGCTGTTTTGCGAATGACTTCATCATACCAGTCTGTCGTCCCGATTCCTTGTTTGAAGCGTTCCAGATCTTCAGCTGAATAGGGGGCTGTAACTCCGATATTCTGCTGGGCTTCGTTGTACAAAGTCGCATACTCGTATCCGTTGTAATATTCCGGATAACGGGTAATGTTCTGTATTCCGACATATCCGTTATAATTGATCTTAGGTTTCCCAACTTCCCCCTTTTTGGTTGTAACAAGGATGACACCATTTGCGCCTTTAAAACCGTAAACGGCGGCGGAAGCATCTTTCAAGATACTGATCGATTCGATGTCGTTGGCATCGATTTGCTTGAAATCACGTTCTACGCCATCGACAATGACTAAGGCATCCCCATAACCACGAATATCGATGCTTGCATCATCATCCCCCGGAGCACCGCTTCTTTGTACGGCACGTAAACCGGGTAATTTACCTGCTAACGCATTACTGACATTCGGAGTTTTGACAGTGGCAATATCCTTGGCTTGAAGTGAAGCGACCGATCCTGTTACGGATGCACGTTTCTGGACACCGTAACCGACAACGACTACTTCATCCAATGCTTGTGAGTCCTCGGCCAATTTGACTTGGATGTTTGTCTTGTTGTTTACCGGCATTTCCTGGTCTTTGTAGCCGATATACGAAATAACCAGTACGGCGTTCGGGGCTACATTTAATGTGAAATTACCATCCATATCGGTAATCGTACCGTTGGTAGTGCCTTTCTCTACAACATTGGCACCGGCGATAGGGCCTAATGCATCTTCTACCACACCTTTAACTGTGTGTTTCGCTTGTTGTGGGCTGCCTGTTGCTCCTGCCGGTGAGAGAACGATGTAAGAACCTTCGATTTTGAAGGATACATTGTTGTCGAACAGGTTTTGCAATACTTCCTGCAAAGAAGTATTTTCGGCATTTACTGAGACTTTTCGGTTAACATTTACGTTCTTATTGTAAATGAACAGTAAATTGGTCTGGCTTTCAATGTCGTTTAAGATATTTTCCAGCCGGACATTGTTTTTGTTGAGTGTGATGCGTATGCTCTGTGAACTTTCCGTTTCTGCTTGTGCGAACATGGCACAAGAAAGGAAGAACAGAGATGTCATCTTTAAAACACGAGATACACAAATTTTTCTTTTCTTCATCTTTGTGATAGTTAAATAAATGATATTAGATTGAAACTTCATTTTTTACATTGGACATAGTTTGTCCTTCATTCTAATTATCTCCTCTTCATAGGCTATATATTTAATTGTTTATTGAATACGAATTTCAGTTCCGCTCTCTCGCTCGAAGGTGAAGTGGGCGTCTTGTTGTAAAGCCCTCAGCACCTGTTCAATCCCGTCGGATGTACGGAACTTTCCACTGCATGCATAATTGTCGAGCGTATGATTGTCGACAATTATCCGGATACCGAAATTTTTCTCGAGCTTCTTCATCAAATCCTTGAAATTGATATCCTTAAATGTGATAAGTCCCTCTTTCCAACTGTATGGATTGAAGTCGGTGATGGGAGTGACCGTCAATTTCCCGTTGTAGAGGCTGACGGCATTATTGGGTTCTAACACAACTGACTCGTTTGGTTGCGATTTGTCGGTGACTTTTACGCTTCCTCGTATAAGGGCTGTAGAAAATTCATTTTCGTCATAGGCTTCTACATTAAATTGTGTCCCTAAAACTTCTACTTCGCAACGTCCGGTGTTGACAATGAATTTTCTGTCTTTATTTTTGGCTACTTCGAAAAAGGCTTCTCCTTTCAGATAAACTTCCCGCTTGTCTCCATTAAATGAAACCGGATAGGAAAACTCCGACCGGGCATTCAACCAGATGTGGGTCCCGTCTGCCAATGTCACCTCAACCCGTTGTCCGGCAGGTACTTTAATGGTGTTAAGGGCTATTTCTTGCTGAACATCCTTTTTCATGAATACAGGAATATTATATAATAGGAACAGGGTGATAACGGCAGCAGCAACGCTACCCACCCATTTCCAGAGTGATACGGAAGGTTTGCGAATATGGTTCTCCTTTTGAAAAGCATTTAATTGGAGTGCGTCAAACAAAGCGCGTTCATGGTAGAAAGCCTTTTTATTTGCATTATCGGTATTCACCCATTGGCGGATCTGAGTCAATTCTTTGTCCGTTGCCTCTCCGCTAAACATTTTATGTAGTAGTTTCTGTTCCATTTTTTCCGTTTCTATATTAAGGGCGAACGGGAAGGAAAATACCCTAAAGGGAAAATGAATTTTTTTAGGTACGGATTACACCGACTAACACGGTTTTTATTTGAAATCAATATATTACCCGTGAAATCCGTGCCTGAATATTATTCTAATAAACAATTTGCAAAATGCTAAATTTGCTATCCTCTGATTCGTCCGTATGTGTTCATTTGTCTCAACGGATGCATAGAGGACAAGGAAACGGAGTTTGTAATTGTCATTTTGTTCGCAGGAACACTGGAAAGTTATTTTTTTGTCGTCGGAAAGCCGGAGTGGTGCTGAAGAATAAATGGACGTGTCGGTAGAAAGGGTGGATTCCTGTTAAAACGTCAATCGCTGAAGGTCTTCCTTATAGGGCCTGTGAGGTGTTAAAATAGTTTTTAAAGGTATTTTTTGAGCCTTTTTACAACCTTTTTTCCCTTTGTTTCAGTCCATCCGACAAAATCATTTAGATCATTTCCCAAATTCATCCCGATGATTTGCCTGAAACATCCTAATGATTTTGGAAAATCATTGAGATCATTTGAAAAATCATTTAGATGATTTTCCGGAAAGGGTACAAAGATAAGTGGGCTTTAGGCTAAAAAATATAAAAACAGGAATATGTTTGTCAGAAAAAACATCTAAAAAAGACCAAATTGAAGGTAAATGACCTATATATACAACAAATTGACTCGTGATATATTTTCCTCTTAATGGAAAAAGAAGAATTCAAATATTGGCAGAAATGAATCATAAATGATGATTTACCGGTATGTTAATAGCGACAATGCCTTAGGGCTGTAAGCCCGACAGATCTCAGCCCAAGGCGTGAGCCCTGGGTTAAAATAACATGACTATCTTCTAAGCCCTGTAAGGGCGATACAATTGTGTCATAAGCTGTTACCTGTGTCGCCCTTACAGGGCTTAAAGAAGAGAGAGCCTTCTCAAGACCCAGGGCTCGCGCCCTGGGCTGAGATCTGTCGGGCTTACAGCCCTAAGGCACCGTCAATATAAACATATCTATAAATCATTATTTAAAAGGTTCATATTTTCCTCGTATTGAATGTGAGAAATAATTTCAAAGTCAACAGGTCGTTCGATAATATACATTATATTTGTAATCTTGATTAAGTAATTAGTAATGATAAACTAAAAAAGGTATGGATTATCATAGTTTGAAATATTATTAATATGTATATTTGCGACAAGAAAAGGCTTTTAAGTTGAAAGCCTTGTGTTGCGTGCGATATTTGTGCGATAAAATGAAAATCGGCTAAATTTTCCAAAAACAATGAATGCACAAAGAAGGCCCCGCAACCCTTTATTGAATATACGTGTTGTCTATGCTTAATTGTATAGATAAGTTGATGTATACAAATAAAGGGGGCGTGCGGCTGACTTTTATTCATTGTTGGGTCTTAGCCGAACCTTCATTTTGTAGAAGTTCAGTCCGCCGCCCTTCTTTTTTATGAATGGGCCACTTCTTGAATAAAACGCATATACCATTTGCAACATCAGATGTGTAATTGATTAAAACAGAATGGTGTATGGATGTTTGTAGCCTGGATGAGATTCAAAATCTTTTTATTATTTATTCCGTTTGTTTTAGTGGGCATTTTCCGGAGTTGGGATTCTTTTGTGATGAAAAAGAATTTTGGATACACCATGTTGTCCGTAAATATAAAGATGTCACCGGGGTGAGTTATACCCCTTCGCACTTCCTTGTTGAAATAAAAAAAGAATACCTGATCTATCTCCCGCTGTTGAACGCTTCCGAATTCCGTATCATGGTGAAGGGTAAAAGTTTTTCATGAGAAGAAACATTTAGATTGCAGAACCGGAAAACTTGCGAGTTGTAATCCGGTTTATTTCCTCAAAACGAACTTTATTGTCATTCCTGGCTTATTGTAATCTATGTTCCCAACCAAATAAACGGAAAGATTTTAAAACAAATTAAGAATATTGCAAAAATCTAAGCCGTTTGGTCGAAAGTTTGGTTCCTGAC
>Ga0073908_1001188_pt1 | contig 38297 bp, 42 predicted proteins | sample MucameincwithD2O_FD_65484 | JGI IMG/M metagenome (GOLD analysis project Ga0073908, IMG submission 65484) | Mouse cecum microbial communities from Vienna, Austria - Mucus amended microcosms incubated with D2O | ecosystem: Host-associated > Mammals > Digestive system > Large intestine > Cecum... | reverse complement strand
GTATGACTCTCCTTCAGTTAAAGAATAAAATAAAAGACCTACAGAATCAAGGATCAAGGTTATTCATCACAATGTGTGCCTTGGAGCCGTAGGCGGAAAGGAATGTAAAGTTAAAATGAAAAGATTTATTATTTTAGGATGAAAGTATGTGATTTTCGATTTGGAAGGAGTAACTGGTGGAAGTTATGAAAGGGGTTAAAAATGGAAATAGTCGTTATTGATGGTCAAGGTGGCGGAATTGGTCGTAGTGTAATTGAAACATTAAAAAAAGAAATTAATGATATTTTTATTATTGGTGTAGGAACAAATAGTACAGCAACTAATAATATGAAAAAAGCAGGAGCTGATGCTGTAGCTACAGGAGAAAATGCTATAGTATATAATGCTAAAAATGCCCAGATTATTGTTGGACCAATTGGCTTTGTTTTTGCGAATTCAATGTATGGAGAGGTTTCACCAGCGATGGCAAAGGCAGTTAGTTGTAGTGAAGCGCAAAAATATTTTATTCCTGTTAGTAAATGTACAGGTCATGTTTTGGGAGTTGAAGTAAAGTCTATCCAAGAATATATTAAAGATCTAGTTAATATTTTAAAATAAGTTTTAGATAACTAAATAATTTAGGAATTATAATTATATAGTTCTATCTATTAGCTAATAAAAAGTGTATAATTATAGATACAATTTATGGTATATAGGTAGGAGTGAAAATGTGAATAAGTATCAATCACAAATTAAATCAATTTGTTTTTTGGCGTGGCCAGCAGTCGTTCAGGAGGCAATGAATGTAGTTGTTTCATATGTTGATACTGCAATGGTTGGAGCTTTAGGTGCTAATGCTTCAGCAGCAGTTGGATTAACATCAACTGTTGGATGGCTTGTGTCAAGTATTGCTATCGCTTTTGGAATCGGGATTCTTTCGGTATGTGCTCAGGCAATTGGAGCCAAAGATGAAAAAAAAGTACAAAGAACGGGTCAACAAGCATTGTTTTTAACTTTGATTGTAGGGATTGTTTTAACAGTTATTTGTGTTATTATTGCCCCATATTTACCAGCATGGCTAAATGGTGATAAAGCGATTCGAGCAACTGCATCTTTATATTTTATGATTATTTCGTTACCATTATTATTTCGAAGTGCAGTTTTGATTTTGTCTTCTGCACTGCGAGGAGTTAGTGATATGAAAACACCAATGTTAATAAATTTATATATGAATCTAATTAACATTGTTTTAAATTTTGTTTTAATTTATCCAACTAGGCAAGTATTTGGGATAACAATTCCAGGAGCTGGTCTTGAAGTTAAGGGGGCGGCTATTGCTACAGCAATTTCCTTTGTAGTTGGTGGTATAATGATGTTTGTTAGATATTATAATAATCAAATTTTTGCATTTTCTAAAAGTGGTTTTCATTTTTATAAAACAGAATTTAAAGAATGTTTAACTATAGGAATTCCAGTTGTCTTGGAACGAGGTGTAATTTGTTTAGGTCATGTTACGTTTGCTTCTTTAATTGCAAAATTAGGTGTTGTTAGGTTTGCAGCACATACAATTGCGATTCAGGCAGAACAGGCTTTTTATATTCCAGGTTATGGATTTCAAACAGCTGCAGCTACTTTAGTTGGTAATGCAATAGGACAAAAAAGTGAACATAAAGTTAAAGAAGTTACATATGTGATTAGTGGTATTACAATGTTTTTGATGATTATCTGTGGTATAACATTATTTGTTTTTGCGAATCAATTAATGAGTATTTTTACACCTGATTTGCAAGTAATAGAATTAGGAGCTCGTGTACTAAGAATTGTTTCAATTTCGGAACCTATTTATGGAATACTTGTTATTTTAGAAGGAACATTTAATGGTATGGGTGATACTAAAGCACCATTTATTTTTTCATTAATAACTATGTGGGGAGTACGGGTATGTGGTTCTTGGTTAATAATAAATGTTTTTAATCAGGGGATTGAAGCTGTATGGATTATGATGGTATTGGATAATATAACTAGATGTTTCTTACTTGCAAGAAGGTTTTTTAAGGGTGGATGGAAATATCGGTTAAATAGTTAAAAAATAGGGCAGAATATTTAATTATTAAGATTAATGATATTCTGTTTTTTTATTTTTTAAAATATTGTATACTTGGCTTTATAAATAATACGGTTTTCTTTGTATCTGTAACTTTTTTAATATCTTCATATTTACTTTTATTTTGAGAAAATCTTTCAACTGAAACATTTTTATTAAAAAAGTTATTATTTTAATATAAAATATATAAATATGGGAAAACTATAGTAGGATTATTTTTGTGTGGAGGTAATCGATGGAATTATTTAAATGTTTTCTTGTTTTTGAAATGGGAGTTATTATTGGGGTGTTAATTATGTGTTTATTTCAAATTAATAAGTTTAAAGATTAGGTCTAGTAATAGACCTTTTTATGTAGATAATAAAAATATATGAATTATTATATGGGGAAAAAGTGAATCTTTAGAGTATGAAAAGATTTAAGTTAAAAGTTAATTTTTGATTTTTATAAATCAAATGGGAAAATAAAGATGAATAATATTTTTATTGCATAAAGTTTGCATTCTTTTTCAATAATGGCTATGATTAAGATAGTTAAAGGAGAGATTAATAATGTTAGAAATTGGAACTAAAGCCCCTGATTTTACACTTTTAGATCAAAATGGGGAAAATGTATCATTAAATGATTTTAGAGGGAAAAAAGTAATTTTATATTTTTATCCTAAAGATAGTACTCCTGGATGCACAAAACAAGCATGTGCTTTCAGTGAACTGAATCCACATTTTATTGAAGCTAATGCACAAATAATAGGAATCAGCAAAGATAGTGTTGCTTCTCATAAACGTTTTGAACAAAAGTATCAACTTCCTTTTATTTTGTTATCTGATACAGAATTAGAAGTAATTAAAAGTTATGATGTATGGAAAGAAAAAAATATGTATGGTAAAAAGGTTATGGGAGTAGTTAGGAGTACATATTTAATTAATGAAGATGGTGTGATTGAAAAAACTTTTGAAAAGGTAAAAGCAGCTGATAACCCAAAACAGATGTTAGATGAATTAAATGGTTAAAAATAGGAAAATGATTATTATTGTTTTAGCGTTCATTTTAATTATTGGGATTGCTGTGTTTGTTTTTAACAACAATAGATCAGTTGTTAAAAATGTGAAAATTTCTGCAGAAGAAGCAAAAGAAATTATTGATCAAGATAGTGATATTATTATTATTGATGTTAGAAGCGAAGAAGAATATCAAACAGGTCATATTGAAGGTGCTGTATGTATACCAAATGAAGTTATATCTGATCAGATAGAGCGTTTATTATCTGATAAAGAGCAAGAAATTCTAGTTTATTGCCGTAGTGGAAGGCGAAGTAGTCAAGCTGTAGACAAATTGTTAGATTTAGGATATACAAATGTTAAAGATTTTGGTGGAATAATAGATTGGCCTTATAAAATTACTAAATAAAGGTAATTAGTACATATCTTTCTTAAATAATAGATATATGCTATACTACAAGTGATAAAGGGGGATTTATCATGATAAAAATGATTGCTACAGATATGGATGGAACATTCTTGGATTCTGAAAAGCGTTTTGATCCAGAGTTTATTGATATTTTTTATAAGTTAAAAGAAAAGGGGATAAAATTTGTTGTTGCTAGTGGTAACCAATATTATCGTTTATTTCAAAAATTCATACCTTTAAGTGAACAAATGTATTTTATTGCAGAAAATGGTAGTTACATAGCTAAAGGAGCGACTGAATTATATTGTAATACAATTAATACAGTTGATGTTGAAAGAATTAAAGATATTTTAATTACTTATAATAATTTATTGATTGTTTTATGTGGACGTAAAGGTGCTTATATTTTAAAAAAAGATTGTATTTATAAAGATGAAATAAAAAAATACTATTGTAATTATCGTTTTGTAGATTCGTTTGATAATGTTGATGATGATATTATGAAATTTGCAGTGTTTGATCCAAATGAAAAACTTGATGAAACTTTAAAAGAAGTAAGAAAGCAATTACCACCCAATATTAAGGTTGTAACATCAGGTAATACTTGGATGGATATTCAAAATAAAAATATCAATAAAGGGATAGCGATAAATTTTTTACAAGCACTCTATGAAATAAATCCTGATGAATGTGTAGCATTTGGGGATCAAATGAATGATTATGAATTATTACAACAGGTTAAATATAGTTATGCAATGGCTAATGCTGTTGATCCAATTAAGGATATTGCTTATGGTATAGCTAATACTAATGATGAGCAGGGAGTACTTCGAAAAATTAAAGAAATTTTACAAATCTAGCTTATTTGCTAGATTTTTTATAATAAAAAACTAGAATGTTTCTAGTTTATCGTTTATTAATTACTAAACTTAATTTACCTATTACTCGAAATCCTATTTGATTATCATTGTTAATTACTAATGGATTATAATCTGGATTAGCAGGTTGTAGAATTATACATTGATTAGCACTATCTAAATAAAATTTTTTGCATGTTGCAACATTATCGTCAATTGTAAAACAACCAATTTCGCCATTTCTAATTTGATTACATTTTTCAAAAACAATTAAATCACCAGGATTGATATTTTCACCAATCATGCTATCACCACTAGCGTATTGACAAAAATATTCTTTATTTAATGATAACAATGATTCTGGTAATGAAATATATTCATCAATATTATCATCAACAAATATTCCAGTTCCACAACTAATATCATTGTATAGAGGAATAGTTATTGAATTAGCAATTATGGGCTGATTTTCTTCAATTCCTAGAAAGTATGAAGCAGGAACATTAAATATATCTGATAATTTTTGAATAGTTTCTTTTTTTAAGTTTTCAACTCGGTTATTTTCATATTTAGCGATAGCTGATTTTTTGACTCCTAATAATTTACCTAACTGTTCTTGGGTTAAGCCTTTTTCTTTACGTAATTTTTTAATTCTTTCACCTGTCATTCTACTCACTCCTTATGTCTTGATTTTACTATTATTAGATTATTTTTGCAATTATTTTCTTTGAAAGTATCTTAAAAAGATACTTTTTGTTGACAAATAATAGTAAAAGAGATATATTATAAGTATCTTAAAAAGACACTGATAAAAGAAAATACTTAAAAAGATGAATTTATAGATACTTAATAAAGGAGGGAATAATTATGGAGTATAAAGATTTTAATTTGACTGGTAAAGGAATATTTACAATTATAGTAGGTGTTCTAGTATTAGGATCGGTGATTGCTAATTTAAGTACTTATTTAGTTGATTTAATTATTTTATAATGGGACATACTATAATTGGGTGATAACTAGTGAAACGTAAAGAATTAAAAGATCAAGATGAAATTGATTATGAAAATCATATTGTAGAATACGATAATGAATATCCTGATGCTTCTAATGCTCAGGAATAAAAAATCAGCAAATAGCTGATTTTTTTGTGAAATAATAATAGATAATTAGAATTATGATAGTAATAATGTAACTTAGATTTATAATATATTATAAAAAATGATTACTAATATAATGTTTACTAATGAGATAAGTAATAAGAGGGCTAAATTTTGTTGAATAAATTTAAATGACTTAAAGCTTTTAATTATGAATTTGTGATTTAAAAATATTTTTTAATCTAATGATATTATTACTAAGATTCAAGATTTTCATTAAACAGATATCGTAGAAATACTTGTTTTATGCTATTAGAATTTAAAGATGATTATTAGGCACATTTAGAACATTATATTTATATATGTTTTTTGATTGTCTTTTCATACCTTCTTAAATACTAAAATAAGTTTCTTTTATAGGCTATTTGGGTATTTTGCCTCTTTTACAAGAATAATTAATTTGTGCTACATTTTATATTTAAAGTGATATACTTATAACATAAGTATAGGAGATTGATAATGGCAGATATAGAAAAATTAAAAAGGGAACTCATAGAGCAGAAACAATCAAAATTTCCTGGTAATATCTATCATGTTTCACAAGTAGTATTTGTATATAATTCAAATAAAATAGAAGGTAGTGGATTAACAGAGGAACAGACGGAAATGATATTTGAAACTAATTCATTTTTTTCTGATAAAGATGATGAGGTAGTCAGAGTAGATGATATCATGGAAACAGTAAATCATTTTAAATTATTTGATTTCATTTTAGATCATATTGATGATGAATTAAATAAAGATATGATTATTGAAATGAATAAAATTCTTAAAAAAGGAACCTCCGATGAATCTAATCCTAGATATAATGTAGGGGAATTTAAAATACATCCCAATGTAATTGGGCTGGTAAATGTTATTAAAACCTCAAAACCAGGCGAAGTTGAAAAAGATATAGATATGCTTATTAGCAATTATACTAAGCAAAGTAAAATAACTTTAGAAGATATTGTTGAATTTCATTTACGTTTTGAGAGAATTCATCCATTTGGTGATGGTAATGGTCGTATTGGACGAGCAATTATGTTTAAAGAACAATATAGTTCCTTTTATTATTTTTGATAGGGATAAACCGTATTATCTAAGGGGACTGAAAGAATATGACAGAGATAAGACATACTTGCTGGAAACTTGTTTAAATGAGCAGGATATTTATATTGATTTATGTAAACAGCTTTTAAATTTAGAATTTAATATTACTGTTGATGATATTGAATAAAATGTAGATTTGGAATTATGATTAAGATATTTTAAAAAGAGACAGTTTGCAAGACTGCTAAAAAAATTAAATTAAAACTGATATTTAGATGTATCTTTTTATTTATCAGTTTTTTCTTTATTTCTAATGTAAAATGAAGATATTATATTAGCTATTACCCCATATCTCTATTTTTTCCTTCTATTTTATATTTTACATAATTGAAAAATATCTAGGTGGTAGATAGATTTTATTTACTTAATTAGTATCATTGTATACAGATATAAAATATATTATAATATTTATATCAATACTTATTAAAAGTATGGGGGAAGGAGTAGATATGGATGAGTTTTATCAAGAGATCAATGCCATATTTTATCTTAAATGGATTATAATTCAGGGTGAAAAATATAACTTACAGATTGAATTTAAAGATGAAAGAGAAGATACTGTTATTATAAAAAATAATTATGTAGAGGGGAAGATAATTTATTATGGTAATGGTATATTTGAAGAAGAATTAATTGATTGTCAAACTAATAAAAAAATTTTTTATTTGCATTTCCGATTAACACATTTTAACCATGCAATTGAATTCTTTAAAGAAATGGTAAATTGTGCTATTAAACCAAATAATAGTTATCAAATCAGTGTTTTACTTTGTTGTAGTGGAGGATTAACAACAACATTATTTGCTAGTAAGATGTCAGAATTGGCTTTACTTGAAAACTTTCCTTATAAAATATCAGCAACAGGTTATACAAAGTTATACGAAATTGCTGATAAATATGATGTTATAATATTAGCTCCTCAGATTGGGTATTTATTGCCTGAGGTTAAACATCGTTTAGATAATAAAAAAATTTTTACTATTCCTACTAGAATATTTGCAACTAATGATTTTTCAGGAGCTTTTAAATTAATTAATGTTTTACTTGAAAAAAAAGATGATATATAGTTAATGAATATAATATGTAAAAGACATTTGAAAGTGACTTAGAAATAAAAAATAAACAATTATTTAAGCATCTTAAATAAAAGATGCTTTTTTGGTAATAATTCAAATAGGTGATTATGTGTTAGAAGAGGATATTGATTTATTGCTGGTGTGTTTGGGTGAATATATAAAAAATATTGATGGAGAGGAATTTAAGAAAATTTTTTTGGGATATGTTGAGTATATGGCTAGAAATTATGGTCAAGATTGTATTATTGATGAATATGATCAAATGATTACAGCTACTAAAAAAATTGTGGAAAAATATCATTTAAATCTTAGTAAACTAAAACCATATAAACGAGATTTATTATATCGTTGGGTCAAAGCAGGAGTTAATGAAGAGGATATTTTAGCGTTATATTATTTAAATGATAAGGTTAATTCACTAGAAGTATTTATAGATATGATTGAAAAGAAATATAACAGATTTGAATTTCAGTAAAAAGTATAAAAGTCTTTCTAGATGTTATAATTTATTTAGTTAGAAAATATGGAAAGATTTTTTATATGTTAAATTTTATTATAGATGAATATGAAATTAAAAGAAGAACTTGTAATGGATATGAATCTAGGGATTGTTTACGGTTAAAGTGTATAGGTCGTATTAATCTAAGGGATATCATAAAGTGTTTAAAAACTATTTAATAGAATTTAAGAATATAATAGACAGTAATTTTTAGAAAGATACAGAAATTGATAATAAATAGTTGAAAAAAATTATAGATTTGATATGATATAAAAGAAGTGGGGTGGAAGGATGTATAAATTTTCTTGCTAAAATTTAAATAACAGTATTTTGATGCTGTTTTTGTGCGCAAGAAAATGTATCCTGACAAACATTAATATTCTAATGTTCTTTTTAGCTGCAAGTATATGTTTTCTTGTAGCTTTTTATATTGATTGGAGGAATGTTGGATGGGTTTATTAGAAGTTAAAAATTTATCATTTGGTTATGATAATCAGATTGAATATGTTTTTGAAAATATTAGTTTTCAAATTGATACTAATTGGAAATTGGGATTGATTGGAAGAAATGGGAGAGGTAAAACTACTTTATTAAAGTTGTTTATGGGAAAATATAAATATCAAGGTTTTATTACTTCTAATTATATATTTGACTATTTTCCATATGAAATTACTAATGATAAGAAAAAGACAATTGATATTATTGATGATATAGTAAATGAATTAGAATTATGGCAGCTAGAAAGAGAATTATCATTACTTGAGGTGAAAACAACAGTTTTATATCAGGATTTTAATACTTTATCAAAAGGTGAACAAACAAAAGTGTTATTAGCTATATTGTTTTTAAAGCCACATGATTTTATTTTGATTGATGAACCAACTAATCATTTAGATTATCATGGAAGAGAGATTTTAAGTAATTATCTAAGAAAAAAGAAAAGTTTTATTTTGGTTAGTCATGATCGTAACTTTTTAGATAATTGTATAGATCATGTTCTAGCGATTAATCGTAATAATATTGAACTTATTAAAGGGGATTTCTCGTTGTGGTATGAGCTTAAGAATAATCAAGATCAACTAGAATTACAAAAAAATAATCAATTAAGAAAAGATATAAATAGACTTAAATATGCTGCTAAACAAAATGAGGAATGGTCAAATAAAGTTGAAGCTAGTAAAAATGTTAAAATCTCGGGATTGAAACCAGATAAAGGGTATGTAGGACATAAAGCTGCTAAAATGATGAAACGTTCTAAAAATATTGAACGTCGGCAAACAAAAGCAATTGAAGAAAAGAAAAAATTATTAAAAAATGTTGAGGTAATAGAAAAATTAAAACTATCACCATTAAAATATTCAAAAAAGTGTTTGTGTCATTTAGAAAATATTAAAATAACTTATGGCGATAAGACAGTTCTTGAAGGTGTTAGTTTTGATATTAATGAAGGAGATAGAATAAATATATCAGGTAAAAATGGTTCAGGAAAAACAAGTATCATAAAATTGATTATGAGTGAAGATATTAATTACGAGGGTAAAATTTATTTAGGAACAAATATGAAAATTGCTTATCTTCATCAAGATGATAGTGCATTGTCTGGTTCTTTAGATGATTATGCACATGATTATAATCTTGATATTAGTTTGTTTAAAGCTATTTTACGGAAATTAGGTTTTTCTAGAGAATTGTTTTTGCAAGATATTGCAACTTATAGTAAAGGTCAGAAAAAGAAAGTAATGTTAGCTGGTTGTTTATCTCAGGAAGCGCATTTATATATACTAGATGAGCCATTAAATTATCTTGATATTTTTTCAAGAATACAGATTCAGGATCTACTTTTAGAGTTTCAACCAACTGTTTTATTTGTAGAACATGATCGGTATTTTTGTGATCAGATTAAAACTAAAATAGTTGAAATATAAAAAAGAATTGTGGGTTACTCTGCCACAATTCTTTTGATATTGAAATATTTGGATATTTTAAAATTAAAATTCTTCTCTTTATACATCTTAATACTACACTGATTATATTTCTTAGCTATTCATTATCCAAATATTTCTTTAAAAAATATTCTATCTAATTAAAATATATACTAATATATAATATTTTTCAAGTATATTTCAAATTTTGTTATATTTATTTATTTTTATATGAATTATTGTATAATATATAATAAAGTTATAAAATTAAATAGACATGGGAAGGAGATCAAGATGAAGAAGATTGTGAAATTGTTATTGGCTTTTTTTATTGTTTTTACAATAACAGCTTGTGATACTGAAAAAGAAAAGGAGCCTTTAAAAATAAGTTTTGAAAAAGAAAATAAATTTGAAAAATTAATATCTTATAATATAGAAAGCATTGGAGTTCCTAAACAAATAACTCCTGATACAATAGGAACAGTTTATACATATTACAAACCACAAAAAGATACAAATGTTTTATTGGATTTAGTAGTAAATATGAAAAATTTAAAAAAGAGTGAATTAGATATTAAAAAATCATTAACTGCATCTTTTAAAATTGGAGAAGATGAATATGCTGCATCAGTTATAACATTAAGTGATGATGGTAAATCACTTAAACAAAATGGTATTATTGGAAGTGAAGGTATAGGTAAAGTACATTTTTATGCAGAAGTTAGTCCTGAAATAGTAAAGAAAGAAATTGAATTTAAAATTGCTGTTAATGATAAAGAAAATCCTCAAGAAGCAAATGTGAAATTTAAGTTAGATGATATAAAGAAAAATTATGAATTTAAAAATATGAGTGAAGTTATAATTGTTGAAAATCGTAGTGAAATAACTTTACAATCAACAAATATTACTAAAGAATTGACCCCAGCTAATCCAGAAGGGTTATATACTTATTATAAAGTAAAAACTGATACTAATAGTTTTGTGGTTTTAACTACAATGATTAAAAATATTTCTACAAGTGATTTAAGTGCTGATAATGTAGTAGTAGCAAAATTAATTGATAAAAATAATAATGAATACCCAGCTAATATTTTATGTGAAAATGAGGCTCGTAATGATTTAGTTACTGGTAGTTCAACAACTATTGCTGTTAATCAAAGTGCTATGATTCATTTTGCTTTTGAAGTACCAGATGATATAGTAAATGATGCTAAAATGATAAGAATTTCATATCAAGGAAAAGTATTTGCTATTAATATTTAATAATAGTCTTAAATGTTTGAAATATGTAAAATTGATTGAAAAAGATTAATTAGATGATTTATTTATAGTTGAAAAGAAATAAAAAGCACTAATCTCTTATTACAAAAGGGTTTGGTGCTTTTTCATTTTGTAATGAATTTGTATAAACTATATTATTTTTAATAAAATTTTTTTACTTGTTGTATAATGGTCTGTTCTAAAACTAAACAGTTTTTGAAGAATATCAGTTATTTTGTATACTAGGTATATATTTATCATATAATTGTGACTTACAAGACTAAAGTTAATTAAAGATAAATATGATTATAGGTTATTAAACATTTTTGAGTATACATATAAAAATAACATGTAATTTAGTAATTATTTTAGTGAAAGATAGCTAAAATATTTATTTGAATTAAATAAAATTATATTTAATATTTAGTAAAAATAGTTGACAGTTATTTATGTGATGATATAATAAGTGTTGTAGGATTGTTACTTTAATTAGGCAAGACCAGATACTAATACATGTTTTTTTGTATTCTAGTATCTGGTTTTTATTTTTAGTAACTGTTGAAAGGAGAAAAAGAATGCAGAAAAATTTGAAAAAGAAAGTTTTAGTATCAGCACTGACAGCTTCTATGTCAGTAAGTACATTAGTACCAGGAATAATGGTTTTTGCAAATAATCCAGTTGCTCCTGCGAGTATTACAACTAAGGTAAATCACGCATTGCAAGGTACTGCTACAGTAAATGATTCGGAAACTAATTATTGGGGTGGAGATAAAGCAATTGATGGGATAGTGAATCGAGATGCAGCAAAACCAGACCAATCTCGCTGGTCAACTAATGTTGGGACAACACCAAAAATTTTGACGGTTGATTTAGGATCTGAAAAATCATTTAGTGAATTTAAAATAGAGTGGGAAAGAACAAATATTAAGGGTTATAATATTGCTATTTCTAATGATGGTGAAAATTATACAACTGTATATACAAAGCCAGATGATACAAATATTCCAAGTTTAAGTACTGAAATCGTATTGGAAAGTAGCGTTTTGGCACGATATGTAAAATTAACAGTAGATAAATATGATGGTGGAGATATTAATTGGGCTTCAGTATCATTATATGAATTTGAAATCTTAGGTGAGGAAACTCATGAAAATCTAGCCCTAAATGCAACTGCTGCTTCAAGTGGAGATGAAGCTGCTAACTTAGTTGTTGATAATGTTAAAGATGAGGACATGACTACTCGTTGGGCTAGTACAGTTGGTCATAATGACAATAAATGGGTAAGTTTAGATTTTGGCAGTGTTAAAGATGTTGCATCTGTAACTTTAAAGTGGGAACGTTGTAATGCAACTAATTATAAAATCCAATCTTCTAATGATGGTAGTAATTGGGAAGATGTAAAAGTTTTAACTAGTGCACCTGCTAAATTTGATGATGTTATTAATTTTGATAATACAATAAATACACGTTATATAAGAGTGTTAGTAACAGATTTTGTTGATTCTGCACCAGATCGTGATGATAAAACTGTATCTTGGGCAACTGTTTCTTTATATGAATTTGAAGCATATTCAGTTAAACAACAAGTAGATGTTGAACCAGAACAAACAATTGATAGTGTTATTACTAATCTGGTAATTCCAGCAATTGCCAAAGGGGATACTAAGATGGCAATGCCAGAAGTACCTAATGGTTTTGAAATTGAATTTGTTGGTGCTGATTATGAACAGATTTTAGATCGTGATCTAACGATTCATCAGCCAATTGTTGATACAACTGTTAGTGTAAATTACAAAATCAAGAAAGGTGATCAGGAAAAGACTACTAATGCTTATCAAATAACTGTTCCTGGTAAACATTCACCTGAAGATAGTATTAATGCTAAACCAAAAGTAATACCAGAATTAGCTGAATGGGTAGGAACAGAAGGTCAATTTGAAATAAGTGATAAATCTAAGATTGTAATTAATCCAGAATATAAAGATGATTTAGATTATTTAGCTAAATCATTTAAAGCTGATTATCAAGATTTAACAGGTAATGAAATTGAAGTCATTTATAGTAACATCCCTTCTGCTCATGACTTTTATTTCACTTTAGGAAGCAATGATGCTGGATTAAAAGAAGAAGGATATTTAATGACAATTGATGAAATTGTTAAGGTTGAAGCAGTAGATAAAACTGGAGCTTTTTGGTCAGTGCAATCAATTTTACAAATTTTAAAACAAAATAGTAACAGTATTCCTCAAGGACAAACTCGAGATTATCCTAAGTATGAGTTACGTGGTTTTATGCTTGATGTTGGAAGAATGCCATTTAGTTTAGATTTCTTAAAAGAAGTAGCTAAAAATATGGCTTATTACAAAATGAATGATTTCCAAGTTCATTTAAATGATAATTATATTTGGGTTGAAGATTATGGAGATGATGCGTTGAATGCATATTCAGGATTTAGACTAGAATCTGATATCAAAAAAGGCGGAAATAATGGGTTAAATCAAGCTGATTTGACAAGTACAGATGTATTTTATACTAAAGAGGAATTCCGTAACTTTATTAAAGACTCAAGAAAGATGGGAGTTAATATTGTTCCTGAATTTGATACACCTGCACATTCTTTAGCACTTACCAAAGTTCGTCCTGATTTAGCAATGAAGGATACATCAGTAGCACGTCATTGGGATCATTTAGATTTAGATACAATGTATGATGAAAGTTTAGCTTTTACACAATCAATTTTTAATGAATATATGACAGGTGATGATCCAGTATTTGATCAAGATACTATAGTTAATGTTGGGACTGATGAATATGATGGAAAATATGCAGAGAATTTCCGTAGATATACAGATGATATGTTGGGATTTGTACAAGATACAGGGCGTACAGTTCGTTTGTGGGGAAGTTTAAGTGCTCGTAATGGGACTACTCCAGTTAGATCTGAAAACGTTCAGATGAATATTTGGAATACAGGTTGGGCTAATCCTAACGCTATGTATAACCAGGGATTTGATTTAATTAATATGGTTGATGGTACATTATATATGGTGCCAGGAGCAGGATACTATTATGATTATTTAAATAGCCAAAATTTATATAATAATTGGCAACCAAATAACATGAGTGGTACTATTATTCCTGCTGGAGCCGAACAAATGTTAGGGTCATCATATGCAATTTGGAATGATATGGTTGATAGAAAAGCAAATGGTATAAGTGAATATGATATTTATGATCGTTTTGCATCTGCATTACCATCAATGTCATCTAAATTATGGGGTGATGGTGAAGATTTGACTTATAATGAGTTAGTAAAGGTAAATGAGGTGTTAGAAGAAGCACCAGGTTCAAATCCATTCGATAAAGTTGAATCTGTAAGTGATACAGTAATTAATTATGATTTTAATAAAGAAGATATCACTGATAAATCTGGTAATGGATATAATGTAGTTACTAAGAAAAATGTGGCAACTGTAAAAGGTAAGTTTACAAAAGGTTTGCAATTAAATGGTGGAGAAAGTTTTATCGAAACACCAATTGAAAATATGGGACCTACAAATAGTGCTTCATTCTGGGTAAAAATGGATCTAGATGCTGAAGGTGAACAAATTTTATTTGAGTCAGATAAAGGTGCAATTAAAATGGCACAAAAAGATACTGGTAAAGTAGGATTCTCAAGAACTGGCTATGATTATTCATTTGATTATACATTACCAAAAGATACATGGGTAAAATTAGAAATTAAAGGATATCAAAATAAGGCAGAGTTATATGTTGATGGTACTTTAGTGGATACATTATCAAAAAATTCTACTGGTGGTAAATATGCAACAATGGTATTGCCATTAGAAAGAATTGGAAGTACAACAAGTTCATTTAAAGGTATAATTGATAATTTAGTTATTTCATCTATAGGAAGTGAAGCTGGAAAAGATTATACAATTATTGATAGTCAAGGGTTTACTGTAACATCTGATAATGAAAATCCATTAGCTGGATCTGAGGGACCTGTATCATTGGCATTTGATAATAATCCTAGTACATTCTGGCATAGTAATTACACACCATATCAAGCATTACCAGCAACTGTAGATATTGATATGAATAAAGTGTACAATATTAATCAATTTGATTATTTACCAAGACAATCAGGAAATAATGGGCATATTACTGAATATGAATTATATGTAAAAGAAAATGAAACAGATGAATTCACAAAAGTTTCTGAAGGAAATTTAGAGGGTAACTCTTCATTGAAGAAAATTTCTTTTGATGCTGTAAAAGCTCGTTATGTTAGATTTGTAGCATTAGCTGGAACTAGTGATTCATCAAAACAATTTGCAGCAGCAGCAGAATTTACTGTTCGTCAAGTAGATAATAAAGCAGATTTGAGAAAAGCAATTAATATAGCAGGAAACTATGAATCTGAATATTATACAGCTGCAAGCTGGCAAGTATTAAGTGATGCTTTAACTGTTGCTGATGAAGTAGTTGATAAAGAAGATGCAACAGAAGTAGAGATTATTAATGCAACAGAGGCATTAATAAATGCTATTGATAGTTTAGTTGAAGTAGATTCAGAAGTTGTTGAAGAAACTAATAAAGTTGCACTATCAATCGCAATTGAAATGGCAGAAAATGCAAGCTTAGAAAATGTAGTACCAGCAGTAGTAGAAGAATTCAATGCAGCACTAGAAAATGCTCAAACAGTTTATGCAAATGATAATGCAACACAGGAAGAAGTAGATAATGCATTTACTAGATTAGCTAGTGTAATGCATATGTTAGAATTCTTTAAAGGAAATAAAGAATTATTACAAAAACAAGTAGATCAAATCAATGTATTAGAATCAAATAAATATATTGAGTCAACATGGAATGCGATGTTACCAGTATTAGAAAAAGCAAATGAAGTATTAGGTAACGAAAATGCAATACAGGAAGAGGTAGATAAAGTATATAGTGAATTAGTAAGAGCATTTGTTAACTTAAGATTAAAACCAAATAAAGATTTATTACAAGATTTAATTAATAAAGCAAATGGATTAAATAGAGCTAATTACACATCAGCATCATTAAAAGCAGTAGATACTGAAGTAGAAAAAGCAAATGTGGTATTAAATAATCCAGAAGCAACAAAAGAAGAAGTAGAAGCTGCAGTGTCAGAATTAACAAAAGCATTGGCAGGATTAGAAGCTAATCCAGTAGAAACAGTAAAACCAGGGGATACAACAGTAAGTGTAAAAACTGGAGATACAACAAATATGATGTATTCATTAGGTGGTTTAGCAGTTGCATCAATTATCTTTTATGGAAATAAAAAAAGAAAGAATAAATAGTGATTTATTATAATTTTAGACCAGAGAAAATCTCTCTGGTTTTCTTTTATGAGAAATTTGATATTTTTTAGCACTGTTGTTGACAAAGTGCTAAGATTGAGTATAATAATCTTAGCACTAATGAATGGCAAGTGCTAAAAAGGAGTGATTAAAATGATTAAGCCATTACATGATAACGTTATTTTGAAAAAAGAAGAAGTGGAAAACAAAACATCGAGTGGAATTATTTTAACAACCGAAACTAAAAAAATTCCAAGTGTGGCAACAGTTGTCGCAGTTGGTCCTGAATGTAAAGCTGAGATCAAAGAAAATGATAAGGTAGTTTACAAAGAATATTCAGGTACGAATATTGAGATTGATGAAGTTGAATATATTGTAATTAGTGTTAAAGATATTTTAGCAAGTATTGCTTAGGAGGTAATTAACTATGAGTAAAGAAGTGAGATTTTCGAGTGATGCCCGCAAGGCGATGTTGAAAGGTGTTAATACACTTGCAGATGCTGTATGTATTACTTTAGGACCTAAAGGCCGTAATGTAGTTTTAGAAAAAAGTTATGGTTCTCCATTAATTACTAATGATGGAGTAAGTATTGCTAAAGAAATCGAATTAGAAGATAAATTTGAAAATATGGGTGCTAAATTAGTATATGAAGTTGCAAATAATACTAATGATGTAGCTGGGGATGGAACTACTACTGCAACTATCCTTGCTCGTAATATGATTAATAATGGAATTAAAGCTGTTGATAAAGGATGTAATCCAGTACTAATGCGTGAAGGAATTGAATATGCAAGTAAAGAAGTTGCTAAATCAATTTTAAGTAATTCACGTAAAGTAGAAACTAGTAATGATGTTGCTAGTGTTGCTACTATTTCTGCTGGAAGCAAAGAAATTGGTGATTTGATTGCTGAAGCAATGGATAAAGTTGGTCGTGATGGAATTATAAATGTAGATGAAAGCAATGGATTTGATAATGAATTAGAAATTAGTGAAGGTATGCAATATGATAAGGGTTATGTATCTCCATACATGGTTTCTGATCGTGAAAAAATGCAGGTAGACTTAGAAAGTCCTTATGTATTAGTTACTAATTATAAAATTAATAATATCCAAGAAATATTACCTATTTTAGAACAAGTATTACAAGCTAATAAACCACTATTATTAGTAGCTGAAGATTTTGAAAATGAAGTTATTTCAACATTAGTATTAAATAAATTAAGAGGTACATTTAATGTTGTTGCTACTAAAGCTCCAGGTTTTGGTGATAATCAAAAAGAAATGCTTCAAGATATTGCTGCATTAACAAATGCTAAGTTCTATAATAAAGATTTAAATATGAAATTAGAAGAAATGAAATTAGAAGAACTAGGTACAATTAAGAAGGTAATAGTTACAAAAGATAATACGACAATGATAAGTGGAAATGAAACTAGTGAAGAATTAAATGAACGAATTGCTGAAATCAAAACTAGAATTGTTAACGCTACAAGTGATTATGATAAAAAACAGTATCAAGAACGTCTTGGTAAATTAACTAATGGTGTAGCTACAATTAAAGTTGGTGCTACTACAGAAAGTGAATTAAAAGAAAAGAAATTACGCATTGAAGATGCATTAAATGCTACAAAAGCAGCAGTGTCTGAAGGTATTGTAATTGGTGGAGGAGCTGCTTTAGTTGAAGCATATAATGAATTAAAACCAGTATTAAAAAATGATAACGTAGACATTCAAAAAGGTATTAATATTGTTATGGAAGCATTATTAGCACCAATATGTCAAATTGCAGAAAATGCTGGATATAATTCAGAGGATATTGTTGATGGACAAAAGAATGCAGATAAAAATATTGGATTTGATGCTAAAGCTGGTAAATGGGTAGATATGTTTGAAGAAGGTATTATTGATCCGACTAAAGTTACTCGTAGTGCTTTATTAAATGCAGCAAGTATTTCAGCATTATTTATTACAACAGAAGTTGGAGTGGCTGAAATTAAGTCTGAAGAACCTGTTGTTCCAACAATGCCTGGTGGAATGTATTAAAATATGATTAAAGGATTAGATATTCTTTTACAACAAAAGAAAGTCTAATCCTTTTATATTATTATAAAGAATGATAACTATCTGGTGATTATAAAACTATTTTTTAACTAGAAAAGCTTTATATAATCAAAATTTTTATAATCTTGCAAATAGTGTGTAAATGATATTAAAACTAATAAACAAAGAATTATAAAGTAAGGAAGTTAGTTGTTTAATATTTTTATATCCCCATACTAAAATGAAAAAAAGTTATATGTTTGTAAAGGAGAATTTGAGGTGTTTAATGAAATTTGTATTTATGAAGCGAAAATTAATAAATAAGACGAAATTAAAGCTTTAATGAAAGATGTTAGTTTTATCTTTCACAATCTGGAGTTATTGAAGTGAAGTATATCAAACGAACACACTAGCAAGAGAGTTTTAATGCTGTCAAGGAAGGAAAACTACCCATTCGCTTGACAAAACGGGTAGGTAAGGTCACATATATTTTGCACTGGACAGTTGAGGACGAAGAAACCCATGCTTATGTTTCAAAACTTGGATTGGAGCGATTTTATAAAAGGTGGAATCGTTGTCTAACTACAATGCCTAAAATTTTATTGGGTGAGAATATTGTGTAGTGTTTTTATTGGTATAAGATATACAATATTATGAGTTATAGAATTTTAAAACTATATTTTATGATAATGACTTTTTTATAAGAAATTCTATTACTTTTTGCCATATTATTTTGATATAAAATAGTATTTAAAAATAACTTAAATTAATGATATAAACGTATCTTCTTGTTTATAATCATATCTAGAAGATAGAATAAAAATTATATGTGTTAATAAGTAACTTATGGTAATCAATCATATAGATTAGTTGAAAGTTATTTATTAAGTAATGGGAAAATAGGAATTGTTATAGTAATTAAGTTGTAAATAAATTATTAAAATTTGCAGTAATTGTTTTTAAGAAGATATTTTGTAAACATAAAAATCGTTATGCAAATGTCTTGGGGTCGTTAGGAAACTAATGAAAAAATAAAGTATAAAGATTAGAACTTTAGGTAGCGTGTTTGATAAAAAATTATAGTAGACTTAAATATATATCATTTATAAATGAAAATATAATACTGTAAATACCAGGCAACTATTTTTATATAATTAAAAGAGTTAGGTAAATTACTAACTCTATATATTTATAACTTTTCAATTTCAGTAATCCATTCTTTTACATTTGCATCACTAGGCATACGCCAGTCACCTCGGGGTGAAAGGGATACACTACCAACTTTGGGACCATCTGGAATACAACTGCGTTTAAATTGTTGAGTAAAGAAACGCCAATAAAATTTAGATAACCATTTTTTTATTGTTTCTTTGTCATATTTATTTTTGAATGCTAATTGAGTTTTTCTAAATAATTTACGTGGTTCATCACCAAAACGGACCATATGATATAAAAAGAAATCATGTAATTCGTATGGACCAACAATATCTTCGGTCTTTTGAATTATCTTATCATCTTGTTGAGGTAGTAATTCAGGTGATACAGGGGTATCTAAAACATCTTTTAAGATTATCTCCAATTTTTGACCATGATATAAACTAGCAACATAATCAACTAAATAACGAACTAATGTTTTAGGAACAGAAACATTGACTGCATACATAGACATATGATCTCCATTGTATGTTGACCATCCTAAAGCTACTTCTGACAAATCACCTGTACCAATTACTAGTCCCCCAACTTGATTGGCTTTATTCATTAAGATTTCAGTTCTTGTTCTTGCTTGAACATTTTCATAAGTTACATCATGAACATTTTCATTTTGTCCAATATCTTTAAATTGAACTTTTACAGATTCTGTTATATCAATATCATAACTAGTAACATTTAATTCATTCATTAAACCTAAAGCATTGTTTTTTGTTCTTGAAGTAGTCCCAAAACAAGGCATTGTAATAGCAATAATATCTTTATTATCATATCCTAAGTTTTTAAATGCCATAGTACAGACAAGAAGAGCTAAAGTAGAATCTAAACCACCTGATATACCAATGACAACTTTTTTTATTCCTGTAGCTTGTAAACGCTGCATTAAACCATGAGTTTGAATATCAAATACTTCTTTACAACGTTTGGCTCTTAAAGTATGATCACTTGGAACGAATGGATGTGGATCATAATAATATGTAGTTTTTAAATCTAGATTAGTTGAGTCAAAATAAATATTCTCATAGTCATAGTATGATTTAAAAGTTGTCATTTTACGACGTTCACTAGATAATTTTTTTAAATCAAGATCCCCATAAATTATTTCACTTTCAAAACCGCTGCTTTCTTTAATCATCGTACCATTTTCACTAATAATATGATGACCACTAAAAACAACATCAGTAGTGCTTTCTCCATTACCAGCATTGCTATATATATAACCGCATACTAAACGTGCTGATTGAGAATTTATAAGTAATCGGCGGTAATCTTTTTTAGTAGTGATTTCGTTACTGGCAGAAGGATTTAGAATTAAATTAGCACCATTTAATGCGAGTTTGATACTTGGGGAATCAGGAAGCCATAAGTCTTCACAAATTTCTATTCCAAATTTAAATTCAGGATTTGTTGATGAAGCAAAAATATAGCGGGTACCAAAAGGAATGTTTTTACCATTAAAAATAATTGTAGTATTATTTTTAGGTGCTGATTCAAATCGTCTTGCTTCATAGAATTCTTGATAATTGGGAATATGTGTTTTAGGTACTAATCCAAGTAGTTTTCCTTTATGAATAACAGCAGCAACATTATATAAACTATTTAGATGCTGGTATGGTAAACCCACTACAGCAACAATATCTTTATTATCAGTTTCATTAATAATAGTTTGTAATTGTATTTTAGTTTCATTTAATAAACGATCTTGATTAAATAAATCTTCACATGTATAACCAGTTAAACACAATTCTGGAAACACAATTATTTTAGCTTTATTTTCATAAGCATCATTAATTAATTTACAAATTTTTAAACCATTATTTTTTACATTAGCAATACTAGTATCAAATGAAGCAGCAGCTACACGAATATATCCATCTTTCATTATATCTCCTCCAATATTTATATTGTACACTTTAAATTATTTCTTAACAAGTTTAAAAATATAGCAACTTAGTACGATAAATGTATTTCCTGGGAAATTATTGTACTATTATAATTAAATTTAGCTAAATATCTGATTTATTATATAATACCCATATTTTTTAAGAATAGTTAAGATGTTGTAATTTGTTGAAGTTAAAGATAATTTGGTTTATAATGAAAAAGGTTTGGAGGGTATTTTTATGAGCTTTGAAATGTTATCGGATTTAGGTATAAAAAAATATGAGATGTGTAGGGATGAACCAGGGCGTTTTTTAGCTCGTTCAGTTGTAGCTGGTCTTTATTTGGGATTGGCAACTATTTTATCTACAACATTGGGAACGCTTTTATTTCAAAATAATTTGATTGCTTCTAAGATTGCAGTAGCAGGTTCTTTTGGAATAGGATTAGTAATTATTGTAATTTTAGGTTCAGAATTGTTTACAGGAAATTGTTTTACAACAATGATACCAGTGTATGGGAAAAAATTAAAATTTAGACAAATTATTCCTATGTGGGTTGTATGTTATATAGGAAATTTTATTGGGATTTCATTAATATGTATTTTATTTGTAAAAAGTGGTAGTAATCATGATTTATTTATTACATATATTGAAAGTGTTGTTAGTGGTAAATTAACATTTGATGTTATAGAATTGTTTATAAAAGGGGTATTGTGTAACTTTATTGTTTGTGTTGGTGCTTATGTTGGAATGAAAATGCAAGATGATACAGCTAAAACAATTATAATGATGATAGTAGTTATGGCTTTTGTTTTACCAGGATTTGAACATAGTATTGCCAATATGGGATATTTTACTTTAGGGGTAACTGAATTAGGAACAAGTTTTGATTGGTCATCTTTACCACTACATATGCTTATTTCAACTTTAGGAAATATTGCTGGTGGGGGTATATTATTAGGATTACCTTTATATTTGATGATAAAGCCAAAAAAATAAATCTGCAGTTTAATGTGGATTTATTTTTTTATTTGGTAGTAAAATCAAAATATGGATATTGTTATTTGTTAGGGACTTTATTGAGTATAATTAGTGTTTTAATTGTATCTTTATTTTAAGGTATTGAAGAATGATGAAAATAATTTAAAGATGTAAAAGAGTCATTGAAATATTCTTGTTATGCAATATGTGTATGATAAAATCTTTTTAAAAGATAAAAGGTTTTCTAAGTGAAGTGTTAAAAGAGTTTTATATTATAAGGGGAGTACTGTTTTTAATAGGAATTTGGATTTGGTGGATGATAAGAAAAATTACAACATATATCATAAAACAAAAGTATGATAATTATCTAGAAAAATTATAAGTTTAAAAAGCTTTTAAATAGTGATAAACTTATAAATGAAAGGATGATGATTATGCCTAATAATATTTATGTACTTTCAGATTTGCATGGTCACTATGATATTTTTATCAAAATGCTTGAAAAAATAAATTTCTGTGAAGATGATACATTGTTTATTTTAGGTGATTGTTGTGATCGGGGACCAGATAGTTTGAAAATTTATCTTTATATACAAAAATTTAAAAATATTCATTTGATTAAAGGTAACCATGAAATTATGATGCGTGACGCTTTCAAAGTTGACGATCCTGCATCTTCTCAAAGAAGAATGTGGTTTCAAAATGGTGGAAATAAAACATGTACAAGTTATCATCAGTATTTACATAAACAAGCATTTAATGAATGTGATTATAAAGTATTAAAAGCAGCCTTTTATAAGATGATGATTGATTATATAGATAGTTGTCCATCTTTTGTTGAACTGAATTGTAATGGTCAAGATTATGTATTGCTTCATGCTGGAATAAATCCTGAAAAGGGATTATATGATCAAACAGAAGAGGAATGTGCATGGATGCGGGAATATTTTTTTATGTCTAAAGGTTTGGACAACAAAATTATTATTTTTGGTCATACTCCAACATGTTATATTCATCAAACTAGTGAATGTTTTGATGTTTGGTATGATCCAGTTTATAAAGATAAAATTGGAATTGATGGTGGTTTAGGACCGTTTGAAAATGGACAGTTAAATTGTATATGTTTAAATAATCATCAGGTTTATGTAATTAAAAAAAGTGAAATGTTATTAGGGGGAAAACTATGAATTTATTACTCAGTAGAATATTAACTTATTTAAATGGAACGTTATTATATGATTCTCATTATCAGTTTTGTAAGTTTATAATATATAATTATCTAGAATTGGAAGATTTATCATTTAATGAAGTTAGTTTAAAAAGTGGTATTAGTAAAAAAGATATTTTAGATTTTTGTATTTTGCTTGGTTTTAATGATTATGAGAGTTTTAAGGCTAAATTAGTTAGGGATCATATGATTCGTTTAGACCAGATACGTGCTAGAATGTTGGGGGTAAGTAGTGAAAAATTAATTAATGAGATGGAAAAGTCATGTACAAATGAAACGATGAAAGAATATATTTCTATTATTTGTGAAGCTATTTTTAAGGCAAAAAGAGTTATATTAGTTGGGGCACTATTTCCAATGTCAATAGCAGTCGAGTTTCAAACTGATTTAGTAACTTTTGGTAAACCAGTTATTCAATATCATAATTTTGATAAAGATATTAATCTTGATGAAAATGATGTAACAATATTTATTTCTGCAACAGGACGTTCAATGAATTCTTTTATTCAAATAAAAAAAGAGTTAGGTGTTGATAAAGCAACATCAATCTTAATTACTCAAAATAAAACATATGTATTTGGTGAACATAAAATTGCAGATTATGTAATTCATGTACCTGGTAAGTTTGATGGGATAAATTTTAATTATCAGATTATGACGATTTGTGACTTATTACGGGTACATTATTATCAACAGTATTATTTATGAAGTAAAACCAGTTAATTCTAAAATATTTTGTGATTACTGATTTTTGTTCATTAGTTTATTACTTTTAATAGTAAACGATGAAATATTATTATTTTATAAGTATCTGTAAAAGGCTTGGGGTATATAATATGCCAAGCCTTAAATCTGTTCTAATATTAAATTATTTTAGGTTATTGAATAGTATAATTTATTTAATATCATTTTTAAAAAATTTAAAGTTATTTTTAAAAAATATGTGAAAATTAGAATGTTTCAATAATGAATTCAATGATATTTTAATTTGGTTCCAGGATTCTCTATAATCTTCACTTATCGGTATGTTTTTTGATTTAAAGACTTAATAAATTCTTGTTCTTTTCCTTCATATTGTTCTGTAAAATTAATTGTATAATCTTCTTTTAACTCCTGTTTCAAATTACGAATGTTATATAAAACATAATCAAGATTGCATGAAAAATAATAAATTTCTATTTGAAGTTTATATATTTCAGATGCAGAGTTTAAAACACTTAAATTCTTAGATTTAAATTTATTTCTTTGTTTAGCACTTTCGATATTGTTTTTATAAATACCATCATCTTCATAACGAAACTCTTTATCTTTTTCACCAAAATAAATATAATCGTTATCAATAAAGCATCTATCTGTATCTGTTATATAAATAATTTTTTCAATATATTTTTTTTGAATACCTCGGTTATTTTGTAAATAATTATCAATAATAATTTTTATTCTATCCTTCATGTTTTTTTATAATATGGTGTAGATATACTAGCAGTAGCATTGCCTCTTAAAACTTCAAATCTTACCAAACTAGTATCAATTAATTCTGATAATATAACTTTTTTCATATTATTCATACATCTTACCAGCCTTTCTAAAGGCTCTTTTAATCTTATAATTTTTTGTTTCATTATAAAGGGTTTCTTTTTGCCCGCCTAGCATAATACTTGTGTAATAGAAATCACGAATATTATTATTAGGTTTAACACCATTAAAACGAATATACCTATTTTTTGGGTTTATAGTTGTAAGAATAATAGATTTATAAGGTAGTTTTTCCAAGACTCTCAAGTTATGTGACGTAAATATAAATTGTTCCTTTGCAGATTCATAAATAATTTCAATCAACTCCCCTAATAAATATTCCTGAGTCAAATTCATCAATCATTAAACAAATTGATGGATTGTTATACATGGCAATTAATGAACTGGTAACAGTGATGATTCTTTTAATTCCTTCTAATTCATATCTTAATGGAATATATTTTCCGTTTCTTTTACTTACAACTTCAAATCTATAACCATTACTTCCGTCTTTCATTATTTGTTTTTTCTTGTTCATGATTTCAATATTCAAAGTTGGCACGATAGCATTTAGAACCATATCTATTTGGGTAATAACTTTTTCAAAATCAGTGAAAGTAATTCACTTGGTTTCAATAAATTAATAGCCACACTACCAAATTTTAATGGTTTTTGATCTGATAAATAAAACATTAACTGATATGAAAGAATTGAGGTTTATACTTCCTATTAAATCATTTTCTATAATGATAAGGCTTATCTGTGCATATATATTTAGTAGTTTTAGTACTTCTATAAGCTGTTCTCCATTTTTATCTTTTAACTCTGAAACAATGTATGAAAGATTTCTTGGATTAAAGAAAAATGAACTTTCTACTTCAATTTCTTTTGCTGCTTTTAAGCCGATATAATTTTCATTTTATAATTCATTCAATAGTCGTTTTAGAATGATTTCGTTATTTTCTGCTTCAAATAAAGTTTTTTTAGATAACCATTTTTCTTTATGGTGTGAATACTCTTTAGATAACATCTTTTCATAAACTATATCATAAATAATATCATTTTTTTTAAGTTGTGTAATAATGAAAGTATATGTTATAAGTTGTTCAAATGATTGTGATTTAATATAAAACATACATTCTATTTTTGCTTGATGACTTTCATTGCTTATATACTGTCTAATATCTTTTGGGAGTTTTTCACCAGATAAAACATTCTTTAATATTTTTGCTGTTCCAAGTGCTGTTGTTTTTCCTGCTCCGTTTTGTCCATAAATATCTAAAACAGAGTTAAAGTTATTTAATCCACCTTGTTTTATTTTTGATAACTAATCAAATGATAATTCACCATATTTAACGTTCTTAATACTTTCAATTGTTAGTGATTCTAAACGTACTAAATTATCCATCCAACAGCATCTCCATCAATATTCTATTAAATACATTTATTTTGATTAATAGTTATATTTTGTAACTTTTTGTATCAATTTATAAAAATTATGATTGATTTTTATAATAAATAATTTTCAATAGCTTCTTTACAACCATCATGATCATTATCACTTACAATAACATCACATATTAATTTAATATTATCATTAGCATTACCCATTGCAACTGCTAGACCAGCGGTTTTTAAAATATCTAGATCATTGTTTGCATCACCTACAGCAATCGTATTTGCTATATTAGTATTTAAATAATTACACAATATTTTTAAGCCTTTTGCCTTAGTAACATTCAAAGAAGTAATTTCTAATGATGTTGTTTCGGCTAATGCAAATGAAAGTGGTAAATTTTTTAGTATTTCATATGTGTTTTTTCTAGCATCAGCAGTTGTATGATATAAATTAATTTTTTCAATTTTATTTTTTTTAGCGTAATCATAGATATCTTCAACTATTGTTGCAACCTGAGTAAACATGGATTTATATATTTCCATATTATACTTATCCATTTTCTCTAAATCATCTTTACATATAACTGAATTACCATTAGTAAGAAGATGAATCATAATATCTTGATGATAAGCAATATCCAATATTTCATTTATTATAGATAAGGGAATTGTATCTTGATGGATTATTTTTTTATTTTTAAAATCATAGATTAATGCTCCACTTTCACAAATACCATATTGTAGATTAGAGAGCTCTTTTTTATAATCGCTTAATTCGACTATTGCTCTACCAGTAGATAGTACTACATGTTTATTGTTATCCATTGCTTTATTTAGGGCAGTAACTGTATGTTTTGAAATCTTTTTTTGAGTGTTTAATAGTGTACCATCCATATCAAAAGCTATTAATTTGTATTTAGACATAATTTTAGTTCTCCTTGTTCTAACTGTTATTATTTTTCAATGTTTTTAAATAAGTCAGTATTTATCATTATAATTTATAATAACAAAATTTTTGTTAACTTAAGAGTAATCATGATATCAAGTAATAAGATAAGAAATATTGTTTTTTAATTAGATTTTTTATTTGATATGATTTAATTATTCTTAAGTATTTATTATTATATAGTATAAAAAAATTATAAATATATTTTTTCTAAAACTGCAAACTTATCTTTATCTATGTTATAATAACCACAAAATATGGAGGAATGTCATGGAATCAAGGATTAGTGCAATGACTAGTTTATATGCATTTATAGCTAGTCCAGCTCATCATTCAAAATCACCTCTAATGCATAATTGTGCTTTTAAGGAATTAGGTGTAAATAGCGTTTATTTAGCTTTTGATATAGAGAGTGATAAATTAAAAGATACAATAAAGGGATTTAAAGCAATGGGGGTAAAAGGAGCAAATATTTCAATGCCCCACAAACAAAATATCATTCCATATCTTGATCAAATTTCAACAGCTTCAAGATTATGTAATGCTGTAAATACAATTATTTTAAAAGATAATAAATATTATGGTACAATTACTGATGGAATAGGTTTTATTAAAAGTCTTGAAGAAAAAAAGTGGTCTATTAATTCTAATAAAATAACTATGGTTGGTGCTGGAGGAGCTTCAACTGCGATCATGGTGCAGATGGCTCTTGATGGTGCTAAAGAAATAGTTGTTTATAACCGAACAATCCGTGAAGAATTTATTGAAATTATTAATAAGACAAGTAAAGAAACAGGATGTTTAATTACTTTAAAACCGTTAAGTGATACATCTAGTTTAAGACAAGATATGCAGGATAGTTATTTATTTATAAATACAACTGGAGTGGGAATGGAGCCGATGTTAAATCAATCAGTTGTACCAGATAGTTCCTATTTTCATCATGATTTAAAAGTGGCAGATATTATATATCAGCCAGCAGTTACTAAAATGTTACAGATGGCTCTTGATGCAGGGTGTGAGATTATGAATGGTGAATTAATGTTGTTATATCAAGGAGCAGAGTCGTTTAAAATTTGGACGGATTTAGAAATGCCAATTAATAAAGTTAAAAAAGTTTTAGGAATAGAGGTAAAGTGAATGAAACAATTGATTGTAGCTTCGACTAATAAGGGAAAAATAAAAGAAATAAAAGCTATGTTAAAAGATATTAATATTGAAGTATTAGCAATGAATGAGGTATTAGATCAAGAAATAGATATTGAAGAAAATGGAAAAACATTCAAAGAAAATGCTTTGATTAAAGCAAAAACTATTGCAGATATTATTAATAAGCCAGTTTTAGCTGATGATAGTGGATTAGAAGTAGATGCTTTAAATAAACAGCCAGGTATTTATTCAGCCCGTTTTTTAGGTCATGATACGAGTTATGAGATAAAGAACCAGTATATAATTGATGCAGTTAAAGATAAAGATAAAAGTGCTCGTTTTGTTTGTGCAATGGCATTAGTTATTCCAAATCATGAACCAATCTTAATTGAAGAAACGATGGAAGGATTGATTAATGATAAAATTGAGGGTGAAAATGGTTTTGGTTATGATCCGATTTTCTATTTTCCACCTTGTAAGATGACTTCTGCAATGATGTCAATGGAAGAAAAGAACCAGCATTCTCATCGTGCTAAGGCTTTAAAACGATTATATGCTATTTTAAAGGAGGTTATATAATGAATCATATTGTTTTAGTACATCCAGCAATTCCTCAAAATACAGGGAATATAATGAGAACTTGTGTAGCTACTAATACATGTTTACATATTATTAAACCAATGAGTTTTGATTTAGATGATAAGAAAATGAAACGTGCTGGATTAGATTATGTTAAAGATTTAAATTTAAGTGTGTATGAGAGTTTTGAGGAGTTTGAACAAAAAAATCCTGGTGAATATCATTTTTTTACACGCTATTCTCATCTTTGTTACACTGATCAGGATTTTAGTGATAGTGCTAAGGAACATTATTTATTTTTTGGTCATGAACATGATGGAATTCCTAAAGAAATTTTAACTAAACATTTAGAGAGTTGTTTAAGAATTCCAATGAGTGATAAAGTTAGAAGTCTTAACTTATCGAATTGTGCAGCAATTTGTATATATGAAGTTTTAAGACAACAAAATTATCCTAATCTATCTAAAGTGGAAGTTCAAAAAGGGGAAGATTTCTTATATGAGCTATAATAAAAAAGACATTTTTTTATCAATTATGTTAATGATCTTTTTTATTTCATTTGCAATCGTATTTACTGTTTTTTTTAAACAGTTATATTATTTTGACATAGATTATTTAAATATAGATATTATTAGTGGGATACCTGCTAAAATAATAAAAGAAAACTATGATATTTTAATTAATTATCAATCAATTTTTTATCAGGGAAGTTTAAATTTACCTGATTTTGTTATATCAACTAATGGGCGGATACATTTTCAAGAAGTTAAAACTATTTTTGAAGTAATACAAGTATTAATGATTAGTAGTGGAGTAGTTTCTTTTATTATGACTTTAAAACGTTTAAGGGAAAAAGAGTATCGCTTTTTTAAATTAGCTGGAATGCTAACGATTGTTGTGCCTTCAATGTTGGGGTTTATTGCAGCATTAGATTTTAGTAATGCTTTTATAATATTTCATAAAATAGTTTTTAGAAATGATTTTTGGATTTTTGATTATCATAGTGATCCTATAATTCGGATTTTGCCAGAAACATTTTTTATGCATTGTTTTATTTTAATTGTTTTAATTGTAATTATTTTAGCAAGTCTATGTTTAGTATTTTATAATTATAAACAAAAGCAAATAATAAACGATACTATTGAATAGTATCGTGATAATCATGAATCAGGTATGTAGTCTCTGTTATTTTTAATGGAGATTTTCTTTTATCTTTAAATATTTTAAAAATAGTACTAAAGAATAAAGATATACAAACTAATAAAATAATTAATAAATAATTTTGTCTCAATAAATAATAATAATAGCCAGATAGTATTATTATTAGAAAAGAAATTAATGGATAATAAAAAGGTAATGATTTAGTGAGCAGTTTAGATTTTTTTAAATAATGATGAAGAGTATCTTTGTCCCATAATTCTACATTTATATTTTTAGCAAGTTTAATAGCAGCAGGGCTAAAGGTATTATTGGTAAAAACTACAGGAATATCACATTGGTAATAGTCACAACCACTTTTAGCTTCTTGTACAGCTTTAATTCCAACTTTTTGATTATATCGTTTGCATTGAATTGCATATCTATATTTATTTTTAGTAGCCAAAACATCAATTCCATAATCATTACTACTTTGGCTTACAGTAACTTGTTTAAAACCATTTTTTTCTAAAAGTATTTTAGTAAAATATTCAAATTCATGACCTTTCATAGTATTAATATATTCCCAATCTAAGTTATAAAAGTATATATTATTAATAAATTTAAATATTAATTTTAAAATATAAGTAATTGTTTTTAATGGGAAAACAATTACTGTATTAATTAACCATAAAATAATTAATTTCATTATTGCACCTCATGGCTTATTATAACATAAATTTAAATATTACAAAATTGTAAGAATATTGTAATGAAATCCGATGGATGTTGGATAATAGTTAAGTTATTATATATACATAGGAGGTGGCAAAAATGAAGAATATTAAAGAATTAATTGCTATCATCAAATTTAGTTATCACTTATATTTTAATTGAATTTCATATAAAAAGCCCCTTAATAGGGGCTGTTTAATTATCCTAAAAAAAATGTATTCACTTCAAAATGAGCTTGAGGATGATCACAAGCAGGACATTTTTCAGGTGCTTCTAGACCTTCATATACAAATCCACAGTTATTACATTTCCAAATTACAGGAGTTTCTCTTTTAAATGTATTACCAGCTTCTAAAGCAGCTAATAATTTTAGATATCTTTCTTCGTGATGTTTTTCAGCAATTGCAATACTATCTAATATCATTGCAATATCTTCAAATCCTTCTTCACGTGCTGTTTTAGCAAAACTTGGATACATATCTGTATATTCTTCGTTTTCACCAGCTGCAGCAGCTTTTAGGTTTTCAGCTGTAGTTCCTAATAATACAGGAAAATTTCCTTCAGTATATAAAGTTTCTCCAGCTAAATCTTTATTCATTAGTTTCATTAATCTTTTAGCATGTTCTTTTTCTTGATTTGCAGTTTCTAAAAAGATATTTTGAATTTGTACAAAACCTTCTTTTTTAGCTATTGATGCATAATAAGTATAACGATTACGTGCTTGGCTTTCTCCTGCGAAAGCATGCATTAAATTATTTGCTGTTTTTGTTCCTTTAAGTGTCATAGTTAGTTTTCTCCATTTCTCTTTTTAATTTTTTAAACAATTTTTGCAAGTTCCACTGAAAACAAGATCGGTTTTTTCAATTCTATGATCAGTTTGTCTTTGCGCATCATTACTAATAATTTCATCATTGTAGAAAATGTCATATACCTGTTGGCATTCATTGCAGATAAAATGATGATGAGCTGAAAGATCAGCATCAAAGTGTACAATTGTTTGACCCACATCTAGTTTTCTGATCATTTTAGCATCAGCTAAAAAATTCAGATTTCGATACACTGTTCCTAAACTTAAACTAGGATTATCTTTTTTTAATTCTGTATAAATTATTTCTGCAGTTGGATGATCACATCTAGCTTTTAAATTTTCATAAATGAGTTCTCTTTGTTTTGAGTATCTGGTCTTTGTCATAGCTATCTCCTCTCTATATAATAGTAATGGTTACTATTTATAGTATAGTATTTACTATAGATAGTCAATACTTAATGATAATAATTATCATTTATATTAGTGAAAAAGTAAAAATATTAATTATTATAAAATATAAGTATAAATAACTAAACAAATCGTGAAAGAAAAGATACCATGATATAAACGTGCCATAAAATAATCCTTAAAACTATAGTCAATCCCATATAATAAATTATCAGTTTGCATCATAACACTAAGACCACTAAAAGATAGGTTAAAACAAATTAAACTATAAACCAAAGGTGTATGTTCAAATTGTAATAATTGTAAACTCCCTGAACTAAACTCAAGAATTCCTTGAACAATAGCATAAAAAAAACTATTGTTGATAATATGAGATAAGGCATAACCAATAAATTGGAAAACAAGCATATATCCTAAAATAAAGATAAAGGCATAACAAGAACTTAAAATACTTTGTTTTAATGCTTCAACAAAATTTAGATGAGGTTGTTTTAATTTAATGAGTGATTCTTGAAGAGTTTGAAATGAATAGTGTTTATGATAGAATAATGCTTTAATAAGACTGGGGATTAAATGGCATAAATATATGATTGCTGGATTTTCTAAATTTAAAGATACAAAGATAAAAGAAATAGATGCAAATGAAGCGATTGATAATAGATGTTGTAATTCATCTTGATTAATGTATTTTAATTCATAAGCTTCTTTAATCATCTTAACATTTGTTGGATAACCACAAAAAAAAGAGATAAAGTATATAGATGACATGATTGGTGATAATTTAAATAATGGTTTAAAGAACCATTGAATTAAATAACTAAAAAGATTTAATAAACCTAATGATAAGCATAAAGAAATTAAAATCATAAAAGGTAAAAGAGATGGTAAAAGATTATTAATAACAATTTTAATTACATTGTTAGATAGTGAAACAATTTGAAACATATTAAAGAATGAAAATAATGTTATAAATGCAACTAATAATAAAGTAAAGTAATAATTTAATTTTTTCATATGTTTTCCTTCTAGTAATATTTAATGAGATAGGGTAAAATTAGATGAGGTGAAAAAATGAATGCTTTAATTGTAGGCGTAAGATATCAAGATATGAATTATGATTTAGATAATTCATTAATAGAATTAGAACAATTATGTAAAGCATGTAATATTGAAGTAACAAAAAAATGTATTCAAAGCTTAGATAAGATCAATCCTTCGCTATATATTGGAACTGGTAAAGTTCAAGAGATTAAAGCTATGCTAAATGATATAGATATAGTGATTTTTGATGAAGAGTTAACTCCATTACAAGTAAAAAATCTAACCGATAGTTTAGATATTGAAATAACCGATCGAACAGATTTGATCCTGCGTATTTTTGAAGTTAGAGCTCAAAGTAAAGAGGCTAAATTACAAGTTGAAATAGCTAAGGGACAATATTTATTACCACGTTTAGCTGGAATGAAAGAACACTTATATAGTCAGCAAGGAGGTTCGGGTTTTCGAGGTAGTGGAGAAAAGCAAATAGAATTAGACCGTCGATTAATTGCAAATCAGGTTTTACAAGCGAAAAAACAGTTAGCAAAGATAGTTAAACAGCGTCAAAATCAACGCAAACGACGTAAAAACAATGAGATGAAAGTTATTGCATTAGTTGGTTATACCAATAGTGGAAAAAGTACTTTGATGAATGCTTTTTGTATAAATAAAGATAAACAAGTACTACAAAAAGATATGTTATTTGCAACATTGGAAACAGCAACACGTAGTGTAATGATCAACCATCATTCTTGTTTACTTACAGATACAGTTGGTTTTATTGAACGTTTACCTCATCATTTGATTCAGGCTTTTCGTTCAACGTTAGAAGAAGTTGTTGAGGCTGATTTACTAGTTCATGTTGTAGATGCTTCAAATCCTAATTATGAATCTTATATTAAAACTACTAATCTGGTATTAGAAGAATTAGGAGTAAAGGATACACCGATGATTTTTGCATATAATAAAGTTGATTTAAACAAATATGGATTTATTGTACCTTTAGACCCATATGTTTTTATTTCGGCTAAGGAGCGAATTGGATTAGATCAGTTAGAAAAAACTATCAGTGATATCCTTTTTAAAGATTATGCTATTTATCATCTAAATATTCCTTATCAAGATGGAGAAATATTCAAGTATTTACATCAACATAATTTAGTGTTAGAATTTCAGTATTTAGAAAATAGTATCTATTTGAAAGTTGAAATGCATCCAAAAGAAATAAATAAATACAGTAAATATTTATTAAGAAATTAAAGGAGGTTTTATCATGGATGAAAAAAAATTATTTCGTTTAGATTTGGCAATTGCGGTTGAAGCTACAACAGCTAAAGAAGCGTTTGATATTTTAATTACTGATGAAACATTAAAACAGGTTAGGGAGTTAATTATTCAATCTAAAGATAATATCAGTGAAATGTTTGAAAAAGAAGAAAAACCAGCAATAATCAATTAGTTGATTATTGCATTTATTTTTGTTAGAATTAATGAAATAAAGGGGGAATAATAATGGATTTACATGGAAGAAGTTTTTTAACACTTAAGGATTATTCAAAAGAGGAAATTAGATATTTATTAGATTTAGCTCATAAATTAAAAGCAGATAAAAAAAGAGGAATATTAGGCAATAGTTTAGCTGGTAAAAATATTGTTCTATTATTTGAAAAAACTTCAACAAGAACAAGATGTGCTTTTGAAGTTGCAGTATTGGATGAAGGTGGGCATGTGACTTTCTTATCTAATTCACAGATGGGTAAAAAGGAGTCAATTGAAGATACTGCAAAAGTACTAGGTAGAATGTATGATGGAATTGAATTTAGAGGTTTTGATCAAAGTACAGTAGAAGCATTGCGTGATTATTCAGGTGTACCTGTATGGAATGGTTTAACTGATGTTGATCATCCTACGCAAACATTAGCAGATTTTTTAACAATTGAAGAGCATTTAGATAAGCCTTTAAATGAAGTCAAATTCGTATTTATAGGTGATATTCGTAATAATGTTTGTTATGGTTTAATGTATGGAGCTGCAAAAATGGGAATGCATTTTGTGGCTTTAGGACCAAGTGATTTGGAAATGGATCCTGAAGTAGTAGCTTATTGTCAAAAGGAAGCGACTAAATCAGGTGGAAGTTTGACAATTACTGATAATGTTGAAGAAGCTGTTAAAGATGCTGATGTTATTTATACTGATATTTGGGTTTCAATGGGTGAAGCTGAAGAGTTATATCCTAAACGGGTTAAATTATTATCACCTTACAAGGTAACTCAAGAAATGATGGCAAAAACTGGTAATAATAAAACTCTGTTTATGCATTGTTTACCATCTTTTCATGATTTTGAAACAACACTTGCTAAAGAAAAATATGAGCAAGGTATAGATATTCGTGAAGTTGAAGATGAAGTGTTTAGAAGTCCAAATTCTGTTGTTTTTGATGAAGCAGAAAATAGAATGCATACAATTAAAGCTGTTATGGTAGCAACATTAGGAAAAAAATAATTGGGACTGTAACGAAATAACTTTTTAAAGAAAGTTGAATTTGTTTCAACTTTTTTTATTCTTTTAGTTTTTATAAACAATGGCATCTAAAATAATTAATGACTCATATTAAATTGATTCTTGTTGTTTATGTTATTTTATAAATGTTTAGTTTATAAATAAAGAAATTATGTTATTATATTTGTAGGTGATGAAATGATGCGACGTGTTTATGTCATAAGTGACCTTCATGGTTATTATGATTTATTTATAAAATTATTAGATAAGATATCTTTTAATGAATATGATTTATTATATATATTGGGGGATATTTGTGATCGTGGACCAGATAGTTTAAAAATATTATTCTATATTCGAAATCATGATAATATTATTTTACTTAAAGGTAATCATGAATATATGATGCAAGAGGCTTTATATTATGGCATATATTATGATGATTTCGATTATCCATCAAAAGCATTTAAATTATGGTTAGCTAATGGTGGTGCTACAACAATGGAAAATATTCGTCATTATCTTCAAAAAGATAAAATAAAATATGAAGATTATCGAGTTGTTAGGAGTGCATTTTTAAAAAATTTATATGAGTACTTAAATAATTTACCTGAATATCTCCAAATAGAGGTAAATCATCAAACTTATATTTTAGTTCATGCAGGGGTAGATGTTAATATTTCTTTAGAAAAACAAGATGTAAATACTTTACTTTGGATTAGAGAAGATTTTTATTTACAGCGTGGAGATTTAACTAAAATCTATATTTTTGGTCATACGCCTACTGCTTTATTAAATAGTGATCATAGTTTTAATATTTGGCTTGATGAGACTCATCATAATAAGATTGGTATAGATGGAGGATTGGCTTGTGGAAAAGCGGGACAATTAAATTGTTTATGTTTAAATGATGAACAGATTACAATTATTCATAAGGAGAGTTAGCGAATGAGAGGGGCATTTTATAATTTGATAAATTTCATAAATACAAATAGTATAGATGATGTTTATGCAAATGCAGCAAAAATAATATTAAAAAATATTTATTTAATACCTGATAGTACAATTACTGATATTGCTGATTATTGTTTTGTTTCAACTGCAACAATTTCAAGACTATGTAGGAAACTCAATTATGAATCTTTTGCAGATTTTAAGATGGATGTCACGATGAATCTTAATTATTTTAATCGTGATGCATTAAGACTTCAATTTGATCATCAATTACCACAGCGAGAATATTTATATCAGGGTAAAGAGGTATTTAAAGATCATTTTGAAAATATTATAAATAATTTACGTTCTACATATGATAGTATTGATTATGAAGATCTGGAATTTATTGTTGATAAAATTTATGAATCTAATAGAGTTTGTTTTGCAGGAAATTTTTTTACTCAATCAGTTTCAATGCAATTACAAATCGAGCTCTCATATTTAGGTAAGGAATGTAGTGCTATGTATCCATTGCAACAACAGCTTTTAGTAATTGAACAATTAACTAAAAATGATTTAATAATTGTTTCAAGTATTGCTGGTGGTTTTATGATTAGCCATCCTGATGTAATGAGAGCTATTTCTAAATCTCAAGCATATAAAATTGTCATTACTCAATTAGATAAGTTTGTATATAGTGATATGGTGGATATGATTTTGCAGGTAGGAACAGATCATCATTCATTGATAGGAAAATTTTCTATTACATATATATTTGAAGTATTAGAAGCAATGTATTATCTAAAATATGGAACTAAAAATATTAATAATCATAAAGAGTAAATAATTTTATTGGAGCCTAATAAAAAAAGAGCTCATTGTGAACTGATATTATCTATAAGAACAGATAGAAATCTAGAAATAGAGGATCAATGTCATTAAGTTAAGGAAATGATATTGAGGATATCGATATAAAAATATTGGTATCCTCTTTTTTTTTATAAAAAAGTGTTGACATTTAAATGAGTTTGTGAGGCTTATTATTCATATTTTTTATGAATAATAAGCCTATTGTTTATAGGTATGAACTTTTGGAGGTATGACTTATGAAC
>Ga0073908_1001178_pt1 | contig 38450 bp, 35 predicted proteins | sample MucameincwithD2O_FD_65484 | JGI IMG/M metagenome (GOLD analysis project Ga0073908, IMG submission 65484) | Mouse cecum microbial communities from Vienna, Austria - Mucus amended microcosms incubated with D2O | ecosystem: Host-associated > Mammals > Digestive system > Large intestine > Cecum... | reverse complement strand
TCTCCGCTAACCACAAATCATCACCGACTATTTCAACAGGCGTGTGTTCGGTCCTCCACAAGGCTTTACCCCTGCTTCAACCTGTTCATGGTTAGGTCATCGGGTTTCGGGTCTACGACGCGATACTAAACACCCTCTTCAGATTCGCTTTCGCTTCGGCTCCGTATCTTTAATACTTAACCTCGCATCACATCGTAACTCGCCGGCCCGTTCTACAAAAAGTACGACATCACACGCATATGGTGCTCTGTCTGCTTGTAGGCTCACGGTTTCAGGTTCTTTTTCACTCCCCTCCCGGGGTTCTTTTCACCTTTCCCTCACGGTACTGTTCGCTATCGGTCATATGGTCGTATTTAGCCTTACGGGATGGTCCCCGTGCCTTCCGTCAGGATTCCTCGTGTCCCGACGTACTCCGGATACTGCTAAGCCCTTCCTCAATTTCGCCTACGGGATTTTCACCCTCTTCGATCTACCTTTCAAGGTAGTTCGGCTATCAAGTCAGGTACCTATGTCGCAGTCCTTACCCCGATCGTATTTCTACTTTCGGTTTGGGCTTCTCCGATTTCGCTCGCCACTACTTTCGGAATCGTTTTTACTTTCTTTTCCTCCGGGTACTAAGATGTTTCAGTTCCCCGGGTTCCCTCCTCTGCACCTATGTGTTCAGTGCAGGGTAACACAACGTTACTTGTGCTGAGTTCCCTCATTCGGATATCTGCGGGTCGCAGGATGTTTGCTCCTCTCCGCAGCTTTTCGCAGCTTACCACGTCCTTCTTCGGCGCCATATACCAAGGCATCCTCCGTGAGCCCTTCGTAGCTTGATCACTTTAATCTACTCGTCTCTTCGTCTTAACAGAAAATTCTACGCTTTTACTCGACTAACTGTTCTCTTCTCTTCCAAGTCCGTTCTAAATCGTAACTCGCAAAATTTGTATTAACCGTTAGTTTCCATACCCGAAGCTTTCGCTCCAAGTACGGCGCTTTTCTTTTCTTGCCTTTCTTTCTTTTTCGTCATATACTTTACTTTACGCTATGCAGTTGTCAATGTGCGGATTTCCTTCAAAAGAAGGGCTTTCTCTCGCGAAAAAGCAAGCTGCCTCAAAGACAGCTTTTACATAATAACACTAATCAACTTTTCCGTCAAGCGATTTTAAAAGTATTTTTTTAATTTTTTGCAGAATTTTTTGGAAAATTTTTTAAGCCCTATATATGGGTTTTTCCGCAAGAACCGACACAAGATATTATAAAGAAACGCTGTTAAAAGCCGCCCCTGAGGACGTCGTCGTTGTACGCTTCGAAAAACTTTTCCGTTTCATCGATGATTTTGTCCCTGAGTCCCGCGATCAAGTTGTCGGTAATCTCTTCCGACGGCACGTTTTTCACTTGCGTAAGATATAAGGCGTATATCTTTTCGGCGAGCGCCTCGTGCATGGTCAGGTTTGCCTCCGTGTTGTTGCCATTGATAACGCAGTTACCGATAAATACAAAGTGCAGCAGGCGCCTTGCTTCGATTTCGTTGAGATTGAGTTGCATTTGTTTTTCCTCCGTTTGTTTTGCTTCCATTTTTTCTATTTCCATGGAAATCTATTATTTTTGACTGATTATATTATATCATAAAAAAGTAGACAGTCCCGTTTGTCTACTATCTATTTTTGTCGAGATGTAAGAGGTTTTGTCGAATCATGTCGAATCATGTCGAATTTACAAAACGAATATAAAGTATCACATAAATTTCGACAACGGCTATTAGAATTAATCGCCGACTTTTATTTTGAAAATCCCGATTATAGCGTATACGATTTCGGAGTACAAGCAGGCGTAAGCAAAAATATCATAACGCACTGTGTAAATTACGCGATTGTACCAAGCGCTCGCACTTTAATTAAGATTGCAGATTGCTTAAATGTATCCCTTAGTTATCTCTTGGCGCGCACGGACGAAAACAATTTTGTAAAATCGGAAGAGCCCGTAACCTTTCAGGAACGTTTGCAAGAAATAATGAAGGAGAAAGGTTTAAAGCAAGCCGATATAACGAACAAAGCAAGTTTTCCGAAAAATTCCATTTCGGTCTGGCTGAAAAGGAATATCTATCCTTCCCTTGAAAATTTGTATGTATTAGCTTCGGTTCTCGACGTTTCGCCCGACTACCTGCTCGGCAGAACGGACGACAGGGATTAAACGGAAACACCACACCCCCGCGCCTGCGCAGGGGGTTGTTTTATCGTTTTCCGTTGGCTCATCCATCCCCTGCCTTGGGCAGGGAAGGAATTGCCTCGGCTGCGCCTCGGAATGACAATAGAAAAGAACGGCAAAGCCGTTTTTACGATAACAAAAAATAAACGGCGGTCAAACCGCCGTTTTCTTATTCTTTAATGACACCCGCCGCAGGTGGCGCAATGCCCGCTGCAATTTTTTACGGGTTTGCCCGTTGCCGAATACACTTTGCCCGCCCAATCGCGCTCCGCTTTCTCCTTACAGTCGGGGCAAAGCACCTCTTCCCCGCAATTTTTTACGAGCTCGTCAAACTGCTTTCCGCAATGCGGGCAGCGGTACTGCAATATCGGCATAAGCCTTTCCTCCTTAGTCCCTACCGCGCCGACGCCTGTGTTTTAAGTGCCTTGGCGTTTTGATTTTAATGGAGTTGGTCGCGCGGATGAGAATGAACGAGCAGATTGCCGTAAGCACCACGCAGATCCCGATTACCACGCCGAAGCCCCACAGCTTCCCCTCGAACGGCACGCCCACGTTCATACCCCACAAACTCGCCACCAGCGTAGGAATGGAGATGATCAGCGTAATCACCGCAAGCAGCTTCATTACCACGTTCAAATTGTTGGAAATAACGGAAGCGTACGCATCCATGGTTCCCGATAAAATGTCGCGGTAGATATTACACATTTCCACCGCCTGCCGCGTCTCGATGAGCGCATCCTCGTACAAATCGCCGTACTCCTCGTTCTCGGTTACGAGCGGCAGCTTTCCCATTTTATGGTAAACGCTCATGTTCGAGCTCAGCGAAGTCGAAAAATACACGAGGGAATTCTCGAGCTCGAGCATCTGGATGAGCTCCTTGTTCTTCATGGAACGATGCAGCTCCGCCTGTACGCGCAGCGACTTTTTGTCGATTTGTCTGAGGTTGGACAAAAACCGCTTTGCGTTGCCGAGCATGAACGTGAGTATAAAATATACGGATTTCGCCGTATCCACCCCGACGCGGTTGGATATAAAGTCCGCCAGCACGGGGTTGCCGCGCAGGGATACGGTAACGATGCACTTTTCGTTGTAGATCAACGCAAGCGGGATCGTTTCGTAAGTATCGCCGTCGTCGGTATCGGTGATGGTAGGCGTATCCATCAGGCACATAAACACGCCCTCGTCCCGTTCGATACGCGCCGTTTCCTCTTCGTCAAGGGCGGCTTTCAGCATTTCTTCGGGGATCCCCGAAACGAGCGACGTGTCCTCGATTTCGTCGTCGGTGGGGTTAAACATATCGATCCAACACCCCTCTTCGAACGCTTCGAGCCGCCGCATTTTTTTCTGTTCGTCGGTCTTGAAATATTTAATCATAAGCACTTCCGCCTTGTTAAAAATCGGTAGCAAAAAACGCACGGAAAACTTTCCGTGCGCCGCAATCCGCCAAGACAGAAATCTTACGCCAATGCTTTTTGCTGCACGGAAAGAGAACGTAACGTTTCAACACGTCGGTTTACCGGGTCTGCGTCCATTTTTAACTCCTTCCGAATTTTTTCGTACTCCTATTATAGCCGTATTTTACGTTTTTGGCAACTGTTTTTCCGCACTTTTTTCAGATAACGCATTTCCCTTCGAGAAAGGATGCGAACAGCCGCTCCGCACCGAAGCAGGAAATCAAATCCTCGGGGGAGGCTATTTTGCCGCCGTACTTCTGCGCGTACGATTTCAGCCCTGCGAAAAAGCGCCGGTTCCCCACCGTTTCGCGCACGCGGTCGAACATCACTACTCCCTTATCGTAGGCGATGACGCGATAATCGTACTCGCCCGAAAATGAGGAGAGCGGGCGCGTCATGGCGGTGTTGACCTCGCCCGAAAGCTGGCTTGCCACCGAGAAGTACGCACGGTACGCGTGCTCGGATGCGTTAACGCTCTTTCGGTAGTCGCCGTAATCGGCGTTGCACTCGTAAAAGAGCGCGACCGAATATTCGGCAAGCCCTTCGTCCTGCCACGCGTTCTCGTATTGGTTGCTGCCCACGGACGCATACCACCACTGGTGCGCCGTTTCGTGAACGACCACTTCGGCGCGCTCCTCATGCCGAAGAGCGCAGGAAAGAACGGCAAACGCGCTATACTCCATACCGCCGAGAGGAAAGTCCGTTTCGGCAAGAGTATATTTATCGAACGGATAATCGCCGAACAGCTTTTCGAACGTTTCCACGGCTTTCAGTGCAACACGCAACGTTTCCTCGGGAAACTCGTCGCGGAAATAGCGATACTGCACGGGCACGCCGCCGCATTCCCCCGAAACCGTTTGAAATTCGCCCAGTACAAACGCGACGTCCCTTGTGTTTTTTGCTACTACATGATACGTTTTTTTGCCGTTTTCCGCCACTTCGCTCCCTTCGCCGCCGTACGCCGCCGTAAACTTTTCCGGCACGGTGAGCGTTACGTCGAAGTCGGCACAGTCGCACACGAAGCTTTCGCCGAAGCCCTCCTCCGCGTATTCGAGAAAACCCTCGACGCCTGCTGCGCAGAGCACGGGATAAAACCATGAAAGATTCACACAGTTTTCCCCGACGCCGAGGCGGTGTTCGGTTTTGGCGAGAATCAGCGTATAGTCCACGGTCAGCGTCGTGCGTTCGCCCGCGTACAGCGGCTCTCGGAGCGCGAGATACATCACGGTACCGTCCGCCCCTCCGAGCGAATATTCCGCGCCCGTTACCTCATTGATTTTCACACCGCCCAGATCCTCGCCGTGCACGGACGCGGGCGCAAGCTTTGCCCCCGCACCGTATGCGTTGCCCCAGAGCATGAAGGGCAGCACGGAATAGGCGTTATCCGAGCCGTTGTAAACGACGATTTCGGCAGACGCTTCCAGCCGCCTGTCCTCCTCGAAATACTCCGCCTCGATTTTGTATTCGCTCCTCTTGGCGCCCGCACTCCCGCAAGCGGTCATTCCCCCGATCGGCAGCGCCACCATGAGCGCGGACAGCACGACCACAACTGATTTTCGCATAAAAAAACCTCCCGACGTTCGTCGACAGGTCTATTTTATGTTCGTACTTGTCCGCTTATGCTTATTCGTCTGCTTCGGATGAAGCGACCTCCTGCACCTCGCCCTCCACCTCGTTCGCGGCTTCTGCGTGCGACGCGCCGAAGCCCTCGCCGTGTTCGTCCCTGCCCGCGACTTCGTTGGTGCGGATGGGTCTGCCGTGTACGAGCTCGTTCAAAAGCTTCTTTACGGCGGGAACTCTGCCCTGATACAGCGTACCCGTCAAATCGACGGCGTACACGCGAAGAGTCCTTAACACCTGCTTGCCGTTCTTTCCGTCGACGAGTACCTTCATCAAATCCTCCGCGGAAACCGTAAAAGTTATGGAACTGCGCTGCTCGATGACGATGCGAGTTTCGGGCTTCATGCGCATTTCCTTTTTATAGCGCTTGGTGAGATTGAAATTTACCTTGCCGTTTTTGATACCGAGCTCGGAAATGCCGACCTCGTTGAGAGAGCGGTTGCCCACCGTAAATTCGGCAAACGTTTCGCGCGTTTCCGCGTCCGTGGAATAGAACCCCAAAAACTTTAACCGCTGTCCTGCGATTTTGTTGCGCAGACTGATAATCAAAAAAATCGTCAGTCCCGAAAGCACGATCGTAGCGATAAGCGCAATCAACGCTATCAGACCGGCATACTTGTTCAAATCACCCATTTCCGACCTCCTGACTTATAACGGCGTTCCGCCGATATATTCATTATACGACGAACCGAAGAAAAAATCAATCCATTTCGGAAAGATTTTTTATGTTTGTATCACTTTCACAGCGCCTCCGCAGGGGGTTGTCTTGTCGCTATCCCCTGCCTCCGGCGGGGGACACAGGGGGTGGCGTTCCGCCGAGCGGGACCCTGCGAGGCTGATGACGAGGATTTTCAAGGGCGGATTCATTTCGCCCGTTAAGAAAATCCACGACCTTAGCATCTCACGACTTTTCTTTTTGCACGCAAAAAGAAAAGTGTGAACTTACGCGCCGTACTCCGCCAGATAATCCTTCATCGCCTGCAAGTATTCCTTGCCCGCAACCGCGCCCGTTTCGAGCGCCTCGATCACGTCTTTAATGGTTACGATCGCATACGCCTTGATCCCGAACTCGTCATAAATATCCTGTACGGCGGATTTGCCGCCGGAAAGGCTCTTTTCCATGCGGTCGACGGAGAGAATGACAGCTTCGACCTTCACGTCCGCCGCCCCTTTCAGCTTGGGAAGCACCTCGCGCAGCGCCTTGCCCGAAGTCATAACGTCCTCGACGATAGCGATTTTGTCGCCGTCTTTGAGCTGCGTCCCCACGAACATACCGCCCTCGCCGTGATCTTTTGCTTCCTTTCTGTCGAAGCAAAACCCCAAGTCCACGCCGTGGCGATCGGCAAGCGCAATGCTCGTTGCAACCGACAGGGGAATTCCCTTATACGCGGGTCCGAACAGAACGTCGGCGTTAATGCCGTGTTCGAGGTACGCCGCAGCGTAGTATTCGCCGAGCTTTGCGATTTGCTTGCCCGTACGGTACTTGCCCGTGTTCACGAAGTAGGGCGCCCTTCTGCCGCTTTTCAACGTAAAATCACCGAAGCAAAGCACCCCGCTTTCCACCATGAATTCGATAAATTCCTTTTTGTACTCCTGCATAATTTATATCTCCTTGTTATTTGTCGCGAATACAACATAAAAACCGTCTTGATCCGCCTGAAACACCGCTTCATGAAAAAGAAGGGCAGCTGCGAGAGCGCAAACAGCCGTTTCAGTTCAGTTTCAGCGTGCCCGTCAGTTCGGAAACGCGCGCAACGCCGTGTCGCATACACCAGTCCCGCAAGCCGTCGATAATCTTCGGGCAAGCGAGCGGATCGGTGAAATTGTGGGTACCCACCTCCACCGCAGTCGCCCCCGCCATCAGAAATTCGATTGCATCCTCGGCGCACGTAATACCGCCCATGCCCACGACGGGGATACTTACGGCGCAGCTTGCCTCGTATACCATACGCACCGCGATCGGCTTGATGCCCGCGCCGGACACGCCGCCCGTGTTATTGGCGATGACCGGCTTTCTCCGCTCGATATCGATCGCCATACCCGTGAACGTGTTCACGAGGGAGATTGCGTCCGCGCCCCCGTCCTCCGCCGCCCGCGCGTTTGCGGCAATGCTTTCGACGTTGGGAGAAAGCTTGACGACGAGGGGCGTCTTTTTCAGGTTTTCCTTGGCAACGCGCGTAACCTCTTTCACGCTTTCGGAACGGATACCGAACGCCATGCCCCCGCATTTTACGTTGGGGCAGGAGATGTTGAGCTCGACGAAATCGACTTTGCCGTCGAGCCTGGCGCAGATTTCGCCGTAGTCGGAAAGGGTACTTCCCGCAGCGTTGGCAAACACCTTCGTCTTGCTCCGCAGCCACTCGTTGTCGTTTGCAAGATAGTTTTCCACCCCCGGATTTTGCAAGCCCACGGCGTTTAAAATCGTACCGCGGCTCTCCGCAATGCGGGGCACGGGATTGCCGTGGCGGGGCGCAAGCGTCAAGCCCTTCGTCGCCACGCCGCCAAGCACGGAAATATCGTAAATTTCGTTATACTCTCTGCCGAACCCAAACGTCCCCGACGCCGGGATCACGGGATTTTTCAACTCCGTACCGCAAAGTTTTATACTTAAATCAACCATCTTTTATTTCCCTTGATTTTTTTCTTTTTGTATCGCAAAAAGATTTTCGTGAATTTTATATCTCCACTTCGTTGATCTCGAACACGGGTCCGTCCTTGCACACTCGCGCGTGCGTGCCGTCCGTTTTGTTGCACACGCACACGAGACACGCTCCGATCCCGCAGCCCATGCGTTCTTCGAGCGAAACGTACACGGGGATATTCCAACCCTTCGTCGCCTCTTTCAGCGCACGCAACATGGGCGTGGGTCCGCAGGAAAGCACGACGTCCGGTTTATCCTTTTCGCAGTCCTTTACGAACGCTTCCACCGCGGTGCCGTGAAAGCCGACGCTTCCGTCATCGGAAGCAAACACCAGCCTGTTGCTGCGCTCCATTTCGTGTTTCATGCACAGCGCGCCCGCATTGCGGAAGCCCATGTACGAATTGACGGTTTTCGTACACCCGTAGGCGCGGATGGCGGAAATCAGGGGAAAGATTCCCACGCCGCCGCCCACGATCGCGACCTTTTTTTCCTCCTCTTTCACGTAAAACCCGTTGCCGAGCGGAAGCAGCACCGTCAAAGTTTCGCCTGCTTTGTACTCGCTTGCAAGTCTCCTCGTACCCTCGCCCTTCAAACGGTAGCATACGGTAACGCGCCCGCCCTCCGCTTTGCATACGGCGATGGGACGGCGCAGCGGTTTTTCCCCCACGCCGATCATGCAGAACTGTCCCGCGCGCACGGGGATCTCCTCCCCCACGGAAAAGGTCAGCGAATAAATATCCTCCGCAATGCGGACGTTTTCCAGAACGGACGCCCTTACTTCGCGCATATTTCCCCCAACGTATTCAACAAATCAGCCTTCATGTCAAGGCACGCCGCGCGCGCCGCTTCCGCGTAATCGCCGCCGCGTTTTTTGTACGCGCAGAGAACGCCGCGCGAATTGTTTACGACCGCGCCCGTGCCGTCCGCCTTGAAGCAATTTTTCAGCATTTCGGCGTTAGCGCCCTGCGCGCCGTATCCGGGCACGAGAAAGAAGGTGTTTTTCATCCTGGTCCGCAACACCTTTGCCTCTTCGGGGTAAGTCGCCCCGACCACCGCGCCCACGCACGAATAGCCGTATGCCCCGCAGGTGCCCGCGCCCCACGCCTCCACCATGTCGCCCATGCACTCGTACACGGTTCTGCCGTCCTCAAGTTTTAAATTCTGCAACTCGCCCGACGAGGGATTGCTCGTTTTTACAAGCACGAAAATCCCCTTGCCGTTCGCCTTGCATTTCTCGGTAAACGGTACGATGCCGTCCGAACCGAGATATCCGTTTACCGTGAGAATATCGCTTTCGAAGGCATCCTTTTCATCCAGAAAAGCGGCGGCGTAGCGCGAAGCCGTCGCTCCGATATCGTTGCGTTTTGCGTCGGCAATAACGATCAGTCCCTTGCTCTTGGCGTAACGCAGCGTGTCGTAAAACGCGCGCAGCCCGAAATATCCGTACTGCTCGTAATAGGCGATTTGCACCTTTACGGAGGGTACGATATCGAAGGTGGCGTCGATAACATTCTTGTTAAAACCGAAAATCGCTTCCGCCGCGTCATTAAAGCTTTTGCCCGCCGCCATGCCCTCGGGCAGGTATTCGAGCGCCGTGTCCAGCCCCACGCAGGTAGGGTTTTGCTTTGCGATGATCGCCCGTTGCAATTCGTCGAAAATCATGTCGTTTTCTCCTTCATTTATCTGTTTTTCTTAATCTGTCGCCTCGCGCCCCAAGGATAGGGCATTCACGGCTTTTCTTCCATGCGAAATTTTGCCTTACCCCTCGTACTTGATCTCCCCGTCGACGAGGGTATATTTTACCTTACCGAAAACCTTGCGTCCTGCAAAGGGCGTGTTTTTACCCTTGGATACGAACTCGGCGGGATCTACCGTCCACTCCTCTTTCAGGTCAACGACCGTGAGATCGGCGGGCATTCCCGCGGCGATTTCTCCACCCTCCAAATTTAAAATGCGGGCGGGCGCTCCGCTCATCTTATCCGCAAGCTCCGTAAGGCTCATCCCCCCCTCCTTCACAAGCGCGGTATACGAGAGCGCCAAAGACGTTTCCAGCCCGCTGATCCCGAACGCCGCCAAATCATACTCCACGTTTTTATCGTCCGCGTGGTGCGGGGCGTGATCGGTAACGATACAATCGAGCGTGCCGTCCTTCACCCCCTCTATAATCGCAAGCCTGTCCTTTTCCGCACGCAGCGGCGGATTGACCTTGGTGTTCGTGTCGAAATCCTTGATCGCTTCGTCGGTGAGCGTAAAGTAGTGCGGACAGGTTTCCGCCGTTACCTTTATTCCGCGCGCCTTTGCTCTGCGGATGATATCTACGCCGCTGTATGTGGAGACGTGGCAGATATGCACCGGCACGTTCAGGCTTTCGGCAAGACAGATCTCACGGGCGATAACGATGTCCTCCGCCGCGCGCAAACTGCCCTTTAAACCCGTCAGCGTGGAATAGTACCCCTCGTTGACGACGCCGCCGTCGACGAGAGACGCGTCCTCGCAATGGCACAGGCACTTCAACCCGAAATCCGACGCGTACGCCATGGCGTTTGCCATGAGCTTGGTGTTAAGCACGCTCTTTCCGTCCTCGGAAAGCGCCACCGCACCCGCCGCCTTCATTGCACCGATCGCAGCCAAATTTTCCCCCTTCTGCCCCTCGGTAATCGCACCGATCGGGCGCACCTTGCACAGATTTGCTTCCTTTGCTTTGGAGAGGATATAGGACACGACGATCTTGCTGTCGCACGCAGGTTTGGTGTTGGGCATACAGCAAATTTGCGTAAAGCCGCCCTTGACCGCGGCGCGGCTGCCGCTTTCGATCGTCTCCTTTTTCTCGAATCCCGGTTCGCGCAGATGCACGTGCATATCGATGAGCCCGGGCAATACGGTCAATCCCTTGCAATCGATGCCCTCGCCCGAAAGCTTCGGCGCGATCTCGGCGATGACGCCCCCTTCGCAGCGAATATCCGCACGGACGACTTTATCCTTTAAAACGACTTCGGCATTCTTTATAATCATTTACACTTCCTCCTTGGTCAGCAAGAACAGCATCGCCATACGCACCGCGATGCCCGAAAGAACCTGCTCCTCGATACGGCTCGTATCCCCGTCGATGAGCGAACTCGTCAGTTCCACCCCGCGGTTGACGGGACCGGGGTGCATAACGAGCGCGCCCTGTTTGGCGTACTTCAACACTCCCTCGTTCACGCCGTAAAACTTGGCGTATTCGCCGAGCGAGGGGAAATTGCCTGCGTGCTGGCGTTCGAGCTGAATGCGCAGCCCCATGACGACGTCCGCGCCCTCCACCGCTTCCTCGCGCGATTTGCACACGATTGCCCCCATCCTGTCGATTTCGGCGGGCATCAAAGTACGCGGAGCAAAAAAACGCACTTCCGCACCCAGCTTTTTCAACCCGAACAAGTTGCTCTTCGCCACGCGGGAGTGGGCAATATCGCCCATGATCGCAACCTTCAATCCCTTGATTTTTCCGAAACATTCGCGCATCGTCAGCATATCCAAAAGCGCCTGCGAGGGATGCTCGTTCATGCCGTCCCCGGCGTTTACGACGTGCGCTTTCACCGTTTTGGCAAGCAACTGCGGCGCGCCGCCCATGGGGTGGCGGATGACGATGACGTCGTTACGCATAGCGTCCAGCGTCTTGCCCGTGTCCACGAGCGTTTCTCCCTTCTGCACGGAAGAGGACGCCGCCGTGATATTAACGACGTGCGCACCCATGTACTTTGCCGCCAACTCGAAGCTGCAACGCGTGCGGGTGCTGTTCTCGTAAAAGAGCGTGGTTACCGACTTGCCCTGTAAGTGCGGCAGCTTTTTTATGTTCTGCCGCAGCAGTTTTTTCATGCTGTCGCCGACGCTGAGAATCTCGTCGATTTCCTCCGCCGACAGATCGTACAGCCCCAAAATGTCTTTGCGTTTCATTGATCCCTCCGTATAATCGAAAACCGATCGCAAGAGCCGAGTTCCTCGAAGCACACTTCGATATATTCCGCCTTGGACGTAGGCACGTTCTTCCCGGCGTAATCGGCGCGCACGGGCAGCTCCCGCCCGCCGCGGTCGACAAGGACGAGCAGCTGTATTTTCTTCGGGCGTCCGAGGCGGAACAGCGCCTCCATGCCCGCAACCGCGCTGCGTCCCGTATGCAAAACGTCATCACACAAAACGACGGTTTTATCCGCGATGGAAAACCCAAGCTCGTTATTCAGCGTTTCGGGCACGAAAAAGGCGGAAACGAGATCGTCGCGCGTCATGCCGATGTCTATTCCCGCCGCAGGGACGATAAGTCCTTCCGAATCCTTCAAATAACTTGCAATGCGTTTGGCAATGATTTCACCGCCGCGCCTGATACCCGCCAGCACGACGTCGTGATAACCGTCGTTGCGCTCTCCGATTTCGTGCGCCAGACGGATGACCGTACGGTGCAGCCCCGTCGCATCCATAATAATTGCAGACATACGCTCCTCCTTTGCGGTAAAAAAAGAAGTCTTGCGCGCGATGCAAGACTTCGAGAAACACCCGATCCAAAACTTCAATTTCTCTTGTCGGCATCACGGTACCGCTCTTAAAGAATAATCAAATACAGTTTACCACAACGCGGTGCGTCTGTCAAGGAAATACAAGGCAAAATCCAAAGACGAAAGCACTATTTTGCGCTTAAAATATATCGTGCCGAACGGGCGATTCGAACAGCTCGCCCACGCGCTCCCTGTCGGCGGCAAGCGCCCACATCAGCTTGGTTACCGTCGCTTCGAGCGTCATACTGCGCGCCTCCAGAACGTTACCGCAGGCAAGCAACTTGCGCCCCACCTCGTAAGTATCGAGCGCGCTCCCCTCCCGCTCGACCTGCGTGGTGCACACCACCGTCTTGCCGCGCGCGGTAAACTCTTTCAGACGGGAGAAAAACTCGTCATTGTCGTAGTCGGGCAGCCCGCCCGAGCCGAAGGACTCGATTACCAGCCCATCGCACTCTTCGTTCAGATAAGAAAAGATATTCGGCGACAGCCCCGGAATCATCTTCAATACGAACACCTTTTCGTTCATCGCGCGGTAAAAGCGCGGAGCCGTCTGCGGCTTTGCGTCCGTCAGATAATAAAACGGCTTGCCGTCGCGCATCAGCGCAACGTCGGGATAGTCGATGCTCGCAAATGCGTTAAAGCTCCTTGTGCGCGTTTTTTTCGCGCGCGTGCCCAAAATCACGTTCCCGTCAAACACCACGTTCACGCCGAACGCGTCGTCGTCCGAGGCGAACGCGAAGGCGTCCGCAAGATTTCTCCGCGCGTCGGTATCGCGCAGGTACGCCGACTTCTGCGCCCCCGTCAGCACGACGGGCTTTGCGATATCCTGCATTAAATAGGAAAGCGCCGCCGCCGTGTACGCCATGGTGTCCGTGCCGTGCGTAACCACGAATCCGTCGTACGTTTCGTAATTCCGTTCGACGGTGTTTGCGATTTTCAGCCAATGGCGGGCGTAGATGTTCGTGCTGTCGAGGTTGAAGAGCTGCACGGCGTCCACCCTGCACGTTTCTGCGATTTCGGGCACGCACGCAAGCAAATCGTCCGAGGTCATCACGGGCGTCAAGCCCGACCCGCTGTTTTTGGACGCAATCGTGCCGCCCGTTGCGATAAATAAAATTCGTTTCATAAAAAATTCCGCCAAAAAACCGCCGCGTCTGCGGCGGTTCTCGTTGTTATTCCTGCGTGTTTTCTTCCGTTTCGTTCTGCGCCGCTTCGGCAACGGGTTTCTTTCTGCTGCCGACGAAGTAAGCAATCACGCACGCAACGAGGAACGCGACGACGAACACGCCGACCGCCACGATGACGATGCTCATGCCGCCGTTGACGTTTAAGCTCTGCGATTCGAAGGACGCATAAGTGTCCTTCTCGTAAATCGACTTGGAAACGGCGGACAGCGTTTTCGCCGCCTCGCTCAGACTCACAAACTGTTTGTTCACCTTCGCTCTGAAATCGCGGACGGGCTTGTCGTTAGCCACAAGCGCGCCCGTTGCCGAATCCTTCGTCTGAAAAATTTCCAGCTGGAATTCGATTTCGGCATTCCGTTTCAGATAGGACGCAAGCATTTCCGAAAGCCCCAAATCGCCGGGCATAATGATGACGCTCGAACCGTTCGTTTCCTTGTCCGTGGAGGAGTCGACCACCGAATCCACGGTAGCCCGCACGCCCTCCGCCGCGCGCACCGTCGGCTGGTCGCCCGAACCGCTCCCCGCAAGATCCTTGCGTAGCTCGTCGATAATCTTCTGATTGAACGCCTGTTCTTCCAGAAGCTGGTCGATGAGCACGTCGATTGCCTCCTTCGCCGTTTCGTAGCTGTTCAAGTCGATTTCGTCGAAGCCCTTGTTTGCGAGCTCCTTCTCGAAGCTCGTGCGCGTGCTGTCGCCGTAAACCACGGTAACGTCGGCGAGATAGTTGGCAAGCGTCTTACCGTTGACGCGGTAGCTTGCGGTGTACAGCGAAATCCACTGGTTGTATTGGTCGGTAATCGTCTGCTTCTGGCTCTTTAAAAACGCCAGCTGTTCGCTGAACGACGCGCTGTGGAAGGTCTCGGCGTCGATTCCGAATTCGAGCTCGGACGCGTTCGTCTTGATGCGCGCAACGAGGGTATCCGCAACGGCGCGAAGATAGCGCTCCACCGTCTCCTGCTTTTTAAAGCGGGAGGTCTTAATCGAGAGCGTATACACGGCGTCGCTTCCGTCGGGCGCGGCGTTCACGGACACCGAAATATCGTCCTCCTTCAGCATGTCCTTCACGTCCAGAGAGGAGAACGCCTCGCTCGTCGCCTTCGCCTCTTCGAGCACGTCGTACGAAATCAGATCGCGGTACGAAAAGGGCGAGCCGTCGGGATATTTCGCCGAATCGCTCGTCGGGTATTCGATACGGAAGCTCATGGAGCTCGTCGTCCTTGCAGGATTGATGACGAGCGCGAACATGAGCACCGCAATCAGGGTGATAACGACCGTCGCCGCAACGACGATCCAGATTTTTTTGCCGATCGTGCGGAAAATCCCGCCGAGCGTTACGCCGCCTTCTTCTTTTTCCACTTAAAACTCCTTCCCGTCTTCTATTGCGGAATGCCCGTGAGGGCAGATTTTGTTCTATCATTATATCGCTTTCGACGCCGTTCGTCAACTTTTCTTTTCGGATTTTTTCAGATTCTTTCGTAAACAGTGCAGCCGCACGCCGCCGTGGACGACGAAAACGTTCCCGCAGGAAGCAGAACGTCCCTCTTCGGCACGTGCAGAATGCGCAGGGACGAAAGGTTTAAAAACGCCGTCGGGGAAATGTCGGCGGGATTCACGCCGCAGAGATCGACCTCCTCTATCAACGGACAGGCGTAAAACGCATATGAGATCACCGCCCCGCCCGTTACGCGTACCGACTTCAACGATTCCGGCACGCGATATTCCCCGTTCTGCGAAAAGAGATGCGCAAGTTCCCCGCGGTAATAGGACGAATTCACATCCGCGCCGCTCCCGAGAAAGGGCAGCGTCAAACGGCAAAGTCCCTCTGCGGCAAGCAATGCGCCCTCGTCGCAATAGTCCGACTTCACTTCCGCCTCCGCAACGTTCGGAATCGCGGCTATCAGCCGCCTGCCGCTTACCGTGTCGAGATAGACGAGTCCGTGTTCCGTACCGTACGGCGGCTCCGCGGTAACGCTTCCGACGTTCGTGCCCAGAAAGGCGTCCGCAGTCATCTCCGCCTCCGCTCTCAAATCCACGGCTTCCGCCCGTGTTGCTTTTAGAGGAGACGCAATTTTGCCGCTCAGACAGACGAGCGATTCGCATTCCCGCACGCGCGTACGTTTCAGACTCGCGCCCGTCCATTCGTAGTATTCATCCGCAAACCAAAGAGTATTCGAAAAGGTCCTGAAAAGCGCCGCGCGGTCAAGACGGCTTTCCGCGCCCGAAAGCCGCAGCGCGTTAAGTTCGCCGAAATTTCCCCGTTTCAGCGTGCGGTACAGCTCTTTTGCGCAAAGCTCACATTTGCCGTGCGCGCCGCCGCGCTCGATATAAATAAATTCCCCGTCCGTGCCGACGAAATCAGAATAAAGAGCCGCAAAATTTTCTTCGCTCACGCTGCCGTCCTCCCACTCGCAGCGGTAGGAATCGCCTTCCGTTGGAATCCGTTGCGGGAAGGGAAGAAACTCGGGAACGGAAAGAATCAGACAAAAGAGCACGGAGAACGGGACGAGAAAGAATCGTTTCGGAATTCTCCGCCGTTCTTTTGTCCTCTTTCGCATTTTCTTCCTCCGTATCCGCTCCGCGTTGTTTCAAACAACGGTTATTCAGACCTCCCTCTAATAAAAGGCATGATTCTTCGCGCGCCTCCGAATGACAGGGAACAGCGTTCCGCCGAGCAAGCCCCTGCAAGACCGATGCCGAAGGCTTCCCGTACTCCCGAAACTTGGCAGAGCCAAGTTGGGGGAATCCGATAAACGCAGTCCGACGCGCTCCGCCCGAGAGGGATATCCTCAACCGCTTCGCCGTTTGGGGAGGACGGAACGAAACTTATTCCCAAGGCAGAATTTCCCCGCCGAGGATATGGATATGCAGATGCTTTACCGTCTGTCCCGCGTTCTCGCCCTGGTTTACGACGAGGCGGTATCCGTCCTCCAGCCCGAGCTCCTTTTGAAGCGCCGCGATCTTTACGAGCGTTCTGCCCAACAGCGCCTCCTTTCCGCCCGCCTCCGAAAGATAGGCAAAATGCTCCTTCGGCACGCACAGCAAATGAATTTTCGCCTTCGGCTCGATGTCCTCGAAAATAACGATTTCGTCGTCCTCGTACTTCTTGCGGGAGGGGATCTCTCCCGCGACGATCTTACAGAAAATACACATATTACAATTTCTCCTCAATTACGGCGCGCACGCCGTTTCTTTCCGTACCGAGAATGCGCACGCGGCACAGACGCCCTTCCTCGGCGCCCTCCGCATACGCGCGCACGTAGTTTTCGGTGTAGCCGCCCTCCTCTTCGAACAATACGACGGCTTGCTTTCCAATTTGCATACGTAGAAATTTCTCTTCCGCTTCCTTCGCTTTCTTTCCTAAAATTTCGGCGCGTTCCCGTTTTAGCGCACCGTCCACCTGCGCCTTCTTCGCGGCGACGGTGCCCTTTCGCAACGAATAGGGAAAGACGTGCACGCGAGCGAACGCCGCGTCATCCACGATACGCACGGAGTCCGTAAAATCAGCCTCGCTCTCCTCGGGAAAACCGACGATGATATCCGTGGTGATGGCGGCGTCCGCAAAATACTCGCGGATGAGCGCGCATTTTTCAAGATACTCTTCGCGCGTGTATCGGCGGTTCATCTTTTTCAGTACGGCGTTGGAACCGCTCTGTAACGACAGATGAAAATGCGGCATCACGTTGCCCGCGTCGCGTGCCCGCCGCAAAAAGTCGCGCGTGATAATCTTTTGTTCGAGCGAACCGAGCCGTATGCGCGTGTCCGCCTTCGCAAGCGCGCTCAGCAAGGCTCCGAGGTCGATTTCGCCGTCCCGGTAGGAGGAAATATCGATACCCGTCAGCACGGTCTCTTTGGCGCCGCTTGCCGTAACCTCGGCAAGAATGCTTTCCGCGCTCCGCGAGCGCGACCGCCCGCGCAGGTAGGGAATCAGGCAGTAAGAGCAGAAGTTGTCGCATCCGTCCTGCACGCGCACGAAGGCGCGCGTTTTATTGCGCATAGGAGGTGGCAGTTCGGAAAAAGCGGCGTCCGTTTCGCAGAACACTCCCTCTCCGTCCAAGAGCTGCAGCACCCTGTGCTTTGCCTGCGCGCCCGTAACGAGCGCCACGCCCTCCCTTTGAAAAAAAGATTCGGGGTTCGCGCTTGCGGCGCAGCCGCAGACGATGATCTTTGCGCGGGGGTTAAACTTCTTTACCCGCGCGATCGCCTGCCTGCTCTTTTTTTCCGCCTCGGCGGTTACGGCGCAGGTGTTGATCAAATATAAATCCGCATGACCGAGCTTGTCCGTAACGGCAAAGCCGCGCTCCTTCAATCCCTCGGCAAGCGAAGCGCTCTCGACTTCGTTCATCTTGCAGCCGAGCGTAAATACGCACGCCTTCATTGCAGCTCCCCCGTAAAGTACGCGGCGAGGGATAACAGCGAAATCGCCGCCGTCTCCGCGCGCAGAATGCGCTTGCCGAGCGTGATTCCCGCAAACCCCATTGTCTTCGCTTCTTCGAATTCCTCCCGCGTGAATCCGCCCTCGCTGCCCACCGCGAGCGCACAACTCTCGCGCACCTCGGAAAGCGAAACGTCGCTGCATTCCGCAAACTCGCAGGCAAACAGCTTATAACGATAGTTTTCGGCGGAAGACAGCGCCGCGGAAAGCGTTTCGAAGTACTCGATCTCGGGCACGGTGGCACGCAAGCACTGTTTCGCCGCTTCGCCCGCCACACGGCGGAACCGCTCGAGCTTGTTGCCGTTGACGTACGCCGCGCAGTAACGCGACGAAAAAACGCCGATTTTTTTTACTCCGAGCTCGGTCGCTTTCTGCACAACGAGTTCGGTTTTATCCCCCTTCAAAGCCCCGACGAGCAAGTACAGATCCGCCTTCGGATCGCGTGCGCAGGCGCGGCGCTCGAGAACGTGCAGCGTCATCGTGTTTTTCGAAACGCGCGAGATGATGGCGGCATACTCCGCACCGCCGCCGTCGAACACCGTAACCTCGTCCCCCTCCGAAAGGCGCAGAACGTTCTTTGCATGGCGGAACCCGTCGCCCGTCAGCTCCGTTTCGCCGGAGATATTTTTTACAAAAAAACGCTTGGGCGCACTCATACCGCGCTCTCCTTTTTTAACGCGAGCGCATACCATTCGCCCCTGCCGCACTCTTCGGTTACGGCGAAGCCCGCCCGCGCATAAGTTTCTTTTACGAAGTCCAAACGTTCCCTGATAATTCCGCTTAAAATCAGCGTACCGTCCTCTTTAAGATTGTTCCCAATGCCCGACGCAAGCAAGGCAAGCACCTCCGCCGTAATGTTGGCAAGTGCCAGATCGCACCTGACGCAGGCATCTCCGACAAGATCCGCCTCCGTTACGCTCACTTTGTCCGCAACGCCGTTGCGCTCCGAATTGTGCTTTGCGCTCTCCACGGCAATCGGGTCGAGGTCGGTCAGATAGCATTTTTTCGCGCCCAGCTTTGCCGCGGCGATACCCAAAATTCCGCTGCCGCAGCCGATATCCAATACTTCGTCGCCCGAATGCAGATACTTTTGCAGCAACGCAACGCACATAGCGGTAGTTTCGTGCTCACCCGTGCCGAACGCCATATTGCTGTCCAGCAAAACGGTTTCCTCCCCCGCTTTTTTGTCGTAGGCAATCCATTCCGGCACGACGACGATTTTGCCGAGACGGATGGGACGGAAGTGTTTTTTCCACACGTCGATCCAATCGTCCCCTTCGATCTCACGCTTCGTCTCTTCGAGAGAGCCGAAAAACACCGCCCCCGCGGCAAGCTCTTTGCGGCAACCGATTTCCCGCATGAGCGCGGAGATCTTATCCGTTTCGTCCAAAGAAAAATAACACTTTACGAGCACGTCCGCATTGGGGCTTGGCGCGAGAGTATCGTCCATATAATCCCAGAATACGGTTGAGTTTTTTTGCAACGCGACAATATCGCTGCTGTCGCAGACGGTTACGCCGTGGGGCGTAAATTCCCACATGGCGTCGGCGACGAGCTCGCTCGCCTCGCTCGAAGTATGTACGGTCAATTCCAGAAATTTCATAACGCAGTCATTATATTAAAAAGCCGTACAAAAGTCAAGCGGAAACAAGAGAACGGTTCGAACCGTCGGTTGACCCTTTGCGCAAGCGAAGGGAAAGTTCCAAACGCGCATACATAATAATTTCCGCATCACGCATACTCGTATCGTGAAAAACGTAAGCGGAGATTTGAAAAAAGTCGAGGAAGAGCTAAAAAAGCTGCTTCCCGCGGAGGACGTGCTGTCCTTTCCGTTCTGCACCGAACGGGGGTTGAACTGTACGGTGATTTTTGCCGACCCCCTAACCGATAAAGAACTTTTGGGCGATCAGGTGGTACGCCCTCTTTTGCAATTCGAAGGCAAGCCGACGGCGGAAGAAATTTCGAAAAAGCTTACGTTCACCGAACAGCGCAAACAAAAAAAACTTGAAACGCTTGCGGAAGAAATTCTTGCGGGCAACCCCGTACTTTTATGGGAGGGCATGGACGAGGGTATTATCGTGGGCACGAAAAAGGTATTCGTGCGCGGCATTACCGAACCCCCCACGGACATTGCGATCAAAGGTCCGCGCGAGGGCTTTATAGAAGACGTCAAAATAAACACCTCCCTCGTGCGCAAGCGTTTCAAATCGGAAAATTTACGCATCGAATTCGTAAAAGTCGGAAAGATTTCCAAGACCTTCGTTGCGGTCTGCTATCTCGAAGGCACGTCGGAAGAAAACGTCGTAAAGGAGGTCAAGGAGAAGCTTTCGAAAATCGACATCGACTATATCCCCGACTCCTCCTATCTCACGCACTTTTTGGCTTCCCGCCCGAAGTCGCTGACCAAGCAGGTGGGCGCCACCGAAAAACCGGACATCTTCTGCGCAAAAATCGCGGAGGGAAGAGTTGGAATTTTAGTGGACGGTTCGCCCATCGCTCTCACCGTGCCCTATCTCCTCGTAGAGGATTTCCAATCGAGCGAGGACTATTTCGTGCCCTCTTACCGCGCGACGTTTACGCGGCTTCTGCGCCTCTTCGCCCTGTTCCTTGCCATCTATATCCCCGCGTTTTACGTGGCGGCGCAGCTGTTTAAATTGCAGCTGTTCCCCGTAAAACTGCTTTTAACGATCGCGGGCAGCATTCGCGATCTGCCCTTTTCCCCGTCGCTCGAAATGTTGCTGGTACTCGTCATTCTCGAAATCTTAAACGAAGCGAGTATCCGAATGCCCAAATACGTAGGAATGGCGCTTTCCGTAGTCGGCGCGCTCGTACTCGGCGAAACTGCCGTCAGCGCAGGCTTCGTATCCACGCCCGCCATCATCATTATCGCGTTCAGCGGTATCGGGCTGTACGCCGTACCCAACCTCATCGAAGTTACGAGCGTCGTCCGCCTCGGGATGCTGCTCGTAGCGGGCAGCGTGGGAACGTACGGCATAATCCTCGCAACGGGTTTCATTCTTTTCTATCTCGTTACGGAGGACTGCTTCGGCACCCCGCTCGTCGCGCCCTTCTCCCCCCTCGTCGGACACGATTTAAAGGATTCGCTCGTAAAATACAACCTGCGTTCTTTGGATATCCGTCCGAAAACGCTGAAAAGCAAAAACAAACGGAGGCTCAACCGTGAATAAAATCTCGTCGCGCCAGCTCTACTTTTTTCTCGCCGCCGTCGCGCCCGTCGGCAAACTCATTCTTCTGCCCGTAACGCTCGCGCACTATGCGGCAAACGATTTGCTATTTCCTGCCGCAATCAACTTTTTCTTGCAGGCGGGCGTCATTGCCCTCGTGCTCCTATTGGCGAAAAACGGGCTTTCTTTGGGAGAGCTGCTGCAAAAAACCTTCGGAAAGATCGGAGCAAAAATCATCTTAACGATATTTTTCGCATTTTTCTTTTACGCGGCGCTGTGTCCGCTCATCGAACAGAAGCTGTTCGTGCAGAGTATATTTTACGACACGCTGCCTTCCGTCGTTACCTTCTCTTCCTTCTTCATTTTTTCCGCCTATCTGTGCGCCAAACCGCTCTCTTCGTACGGGCGGATCTGGGACATCCTCGCGCCCGTCGCATTCGTCGGATTCGTCGGAATCATCGCGCTTGCCGCAGGCAACATGGATTTCGGCGCGCTGAACCCCGTAGGCGCGGCGGGAATCGAAAAAATCACGCAGGGCGCGGCGTTTACGAACTATTGGTTTTTCGATTCGGCAATCCTCTTGACCCTGCTCGGAAAAATCGAATACAAGCGCGGAATGGCATGGAAGGGACCGCTGTTCTATCTCTTGGGCGCGGCGGCGGTCATGCTGTTTCTGGCGGTATTCTACGGAATTTTTTCCGAAATCGCCGTACGGCAGCAGTTTGCGTTTGCAAAAATCGGCAAATACTCCCCTGCGGTCGGCATATTGGGCAGAATCGACTACCTTTTCGTATTCGCGCTTTCCCTCGTTATGGCGTTTTATTCCGCCCTTCCCCTGCAAGCGGGCATAGACTGTCTGCGTCAGGCGTACGGCAGCCCCGCGGGAAAACTGCTTCCCGCGCTCGCTTCGGTCGCCGTAAATATCATAATGCTCGTTTTAACCGTCTTTTTCGACTATCGCTTTGCGGAAGTCAGGCGCTTCGTGGGTGAAATGCTGTTTTGGGTCTTCCCGATTTTTACGTTGCTGCTGCCCGCCCTATCACCGCTTTTGAAGCTTAGGGTCAGGAAACGGGAGGTAAAAACGTCGTGAATAACAAGTTTTCACGGTTTTTAAAAACCGTACCCATGAAACTGTGGGTGATCCTCGTCGCAGTCGTATTCTTTTCCTTTTTCTCCAACGACTTCGGGCTCGTCGACATTCAAAAGAGCGCCATTATTCTGGCGGCAGGTATCGACAAGGGCGAGGAAGGGTATCGTCTGACAACGCAGATCGCCGTTCCAAAGGGCACCGACCGCACGACGGGCGGCACCTCGAGCGTGGAGATCACGGGCAAGGGCGAAACCGTTTCCGACTGCGTCGTAGACATCTACGCCTTGACCGGTTGGGTACCCAAGTTCGTGTTCTGCAATCTGCTGTTGATCGGCGAGGACACCGCAAAGGAAGCGGACTGTATGCACGTGCTCGATTTCTTTTTCCGCAACGAATATATGCCCGACAGCTGTTTCGTCGCCGTAAGCCAAGGTTCCGCCGAAGAGATGCTCGCGTCGCAGAGCGCGGTGGACGACACCTCTTCGCTGGCAATCACCCGCCTCTTTTCCAACGCATCCGAAAAGTCGGGACGGGTGATGAAGAACACGCTGCGCGAGTTTGTCATCAGCTATTACGGTCCCTCGGAGAGCGGATTCATGCCCTTCGTGTGCTCCTTCGAACAGGAAAGCGGCACGGGCACCGAGAGCTCGGGCGGCGGACAGGGCGGACAAAACAGCAACGGCGGCGGGTCGCAAAAAAAGGAAAAGGTGTATTGCGTACGCCGCACCGCGCTGTTTAAAAACGGACGAATGGCAAGCATTCTTAACGAGGAACAGACTTTTGCGTGCAACCTCGTAAAGGGAAAGGTATTTTCGGGCTCCTTCGTAGTGGACGATAACGGTAAGCCCGTAAGCATTACGGTACTCGATAACGACGGCGGAGTAAAGTTCGAAACGAAGACGACGCCCAAAGCAACGCTGACGGTAAAGCTCACCGTACGGCTGCTGAACCGCAGCACGCCCTCCTCCGTGGACGACGTAAGCCTGAACGTCGTAACGCCGGAGCTTCTGCAAAAAGCGGAAGATACCATCCGCACGCGGCTCGAAGAGGTGTTCGCTCTGCTGCGGGAGACGGGGTGCGATTTGTTTCAGCTCAACCGCTCGCTCTACCGTGCCTCGAAAGCAAAATACGAAGAATGGAAGGACACTTTGCTTGCCACGGTACCGGCGGAATTCGATATTAAAATGAAGAGTACGAAATAAGGGGCAAACGCCCCTTTTTTTGCGAAAAAATTTTTTAAAACTTTTTTTGAAAAACCCCTTGACAAATGATTTTTTCGTGTTATAATAAAGGTGTAAAAGAAAGAAACAAACATAAAGTGTAAAATTTGAACAAGGGGTACAGACCAATGCACCACTAAATCGAGTTCTCAGCGGGCAAAACAACGGACAGGAAAATCCGTATCGCAGGGAAGTAGGCGAAGGCGGAAATGCTTCCAAAAAAACGTATCGCGGAGGTAACGTGATATGCACTTTCCCAAAGGATTCAAGCTCGGATAAGAGGAGGACAGACCAACGTACCATATGATAAGGGCGGAAAAATAATCGGGAAATAACGTCGGGCGGACAAATACACCGCCGCGGGAACACCCGCAAGTAAATTTCTAACGGTTCAGAGAAAAGCCCGTACAACTGAATAAACGCAATCCCCCGCTGTTGCGGGGGATTTTTTTGCCGTTTTGCCCTCACCCACCGTGCCGTTCACTCGGGTGCAAATTTACGTTTACCTCCCCCCGCGTTATGACTGCACGCCCGCAAACTGCGCGCTCCAAAGCTCCCTGTAAAAGCCGCCCTTCCGCAAGAGCTCTGCGTGCGTCCCCTGCTCCACGATGCGTCCCGCGTTCATCACGAGAATGGTGTCGGCGTTTTCTATCGTCGAAAGACGGTGCGCTACGATAAAACACGTTCTGCCCTGCATCAGCTTGTCAAACGCCGACTGCACCCGTAATTCGGTACGCGTGTCGATATTGCTTGTCGCCTCGTCGAGAATGAGCACGGGCGGACGGCAGAGCATGATGCGCGCAATGCACAAGAGCTGCTTCTGCCCCTCGGACAGCACCCCCTCGTTTCCGATAAAGGTATCGTAGCCCTGCGGCAGACGCAGAATAAACGCGTGCGCCCGCGCCGCCTTTGCCGCTTCTATCATCTCCGCCTCCGTAGCGTCCGGTCTGCCGAGGCAGAGATTTTCGCGCACGGTAGCGCGCTTTAACCACGTTTCCTGCAACACCATGCCGTAATTTTCGCGCAAGGACTTGCGCGTAACCGAGCGGATATTCTTTCCGTCGAGGGAAATGCTCCCCCCGTTCACGTCGTAAAAACGCATCAGGAGGTTAATAATCGTCGTCTTGCCGCAACCCGTAGGCCCCACGATCGCCACGCGCTTTCCTTCCGACGCCTGTAAATTCAAATTCTCGATCAGCGGACGCTGCGGATCGTAGGAAAACGACACGTTTTCAAGCGTAACCCTTCCCTCCGCGCGCCCGATTTCTTCGGCGTCCTTATCCGAGGGTTCCGCCTGCTCGCCGATCAGCGCAAACAGCCGTGCCGCGCAGGCAAGCGCGTTCTGAAACTCCGCGAACACCTCGGAAATTTCGTTGAACGGCTTGGTGTACTGGTTGGAATAGGACAGAAAGGAGGAAAGATTTCCCACCGTAAACGGCAACGCCGCCCCCGCCGTAGCAATGACGAGCAAAGCCCCGGAAAGCGCGACCGCCGCATACACCACGGAATTGACGAAGCGCGTGGAGGGATTGGTGGTCGAGGAAAAGAAGATCGCCTTTAACGAACATTTCCGCAGCCTTTCGTTGACCTCGCGGAATTTCGCTTCGTTTTCGTCCTCGTGCGTAAACGCCTTTACCGTCTTTAAATTTCCGATCATTTCGTCGATAAACGCCGTCTGTTCGGCACGCACCTCCGACTGCTTTTTGAACAGCGAATAGGTGCGCGAAGCGATAAATTTACTTACGAACAGCGAAAGCGGCGTAATGCAGAACACGACGAGCGCGACCTCCCAGCGCATGACAAACATAACGACGAGCACGCCCAGAATGGTTGCGATCCCCGTAAAGAACTGCGTGAAGCCAAGAAGCAGCCCCTCGGAAAACTGCTCGGCATCGCTGATGACGACGCTCGCGATTTCGCCGTACGCCCTGCCGTCGATATATTTGAGGGGCAATCGTTCGATGTTTTTAAACGCGTCCCCCCTCACGTCCGACAGCACGTGATAGGCGATGCGGTTGTTGCTTAAACTCATCAGCCACTGCGAGAGCGCCGCGCCGCCGACGCACGCGGCGATTGCGATAAACAGGTTAAAAAGCTCCCGCCATTCGACGTTCCCCGCGCCGGCGATTTTATCGACGGCAAGCCCCGCCAAAAAGGGCACGGCAAGCTGTGCCGCCACCGTAACGATCGCCAGAAATACCGTTGCCGCAAGGTAGCCGCCGTACGGCTTTAAATAGCGGAGAATGCGCGAAAAAGTCTTTGAATTTCCGTCTTTCTTTTTCATGCTCCCTCCTTCTTTCCGCCGCGGAATTGCGTCTCGTAAATTTCACGGTAAACGGCGCAGCCTTCCAACAGCTCCTCGTGCGTGCCCAAGCCGGCGATTTCGCCGTCGTCGAGCACAACGATTTTATCCGCCTCGATGACGGACGCCGCACGCTGCGACACGATAAACGTAGTGCCCCCGCGCGCCTTCAATGCGGCGCGCAGCTTCTTATCCGTAGCGTAGTCGAGTGCGGACGAGCTGTCGTCGAGAATGAGAACTTCGGAATTGCGCACGAGCGCGCGGGCGATATTCAGCCGCTGGCGCTGCCCGCCCGACAGATTCTTGCCGTCCTGCTTGATCGCGCCGTCCAAGCCGCCTTTGGCGGCAACGACGTCCTCCGCCTGCGCGCACTTGACGGCGGCAAGCATTTCCTCCTCGCCCGCCTGCCCGTTGCCCCAGAGCAGATTGCTTTTGATCGTGCCCTGAAAAAGAACGGACTTTTGCGCAGCGACGCCCACGCGTTCGCGCAATTCCTCCGCGGGTATCGCACGCACGTCCCTGCCGAAAAAGCGAACCCGTCCTTCGCGCACCTCGTAAAAGCGCGGAATGAGGTTGACGAGCGTTGATTTTCCGGACCCCGTGCCGCCCAAGACGCCCACCGTTTCGCCGCGCATTACCTGAAAGTCGATATTTTTCAGCGCGGGCGCGCCGCCGCCCGCATAAGCAAACGTTACGTTCTCGAAGGACACCGCGACTTCGCTCTTCTCCCCTTCCTCCGCAAGCGTAACCGAAGCTTCGCCCGCTCTGTCGAGCACCGCGCCGATGCGCTTTTCGCTCGAAACCGCCTTCGTCAACGTAACGATGAGGTTAGCGAGCTTTACGAGCTCCACCAAAATCATGGAGAGATAGCTGTACAGCGACACGACGCTGCCCTGTTCCAAGTGTCCCGAATCCACACGCCCCGCCGCAATCCACAGCAAAAAAATGAGCGCGGCGTTTACGAGAATATAGGTAACGGGCGCGGTAACGGCGGCAATGCGACCCGCCTTTTTTTGTGAAAAGCGCAGCGCGCCGCTCCGTTTTTCAAACTCCGCGATCTCGTCCTCTTCTTTGCAGAACGCGCGGATGACCCTTGCGCCCTTTAAGTTTTCGCGCGTGGAATTATAAACGCCGTCCAGACAGCCCTGTACCTTCTTGTACAGCGGAATGCACGCGCCCATCACCGAGAACACCGCTACCGCCAGAAGCGGAATAACGGCGAGGATCACGAGCGCCGACTTCCAATCGACGAAAAACGCCATTGCCGCCGCGCCGAACACGATAAACGGAGAACGCAAAAACAGACGCAGCGTCATATTGACGCCCGTCTGTACCTGCTGTACGTCGCTCGTCATGCGGGTAATCATGGCGGAAGTGCCCATGTCGTCGATATCCGCATAGGAGAATGTCTGCAATTTCACAAATAAATCTTCGCGCAAAGCCGCCGAAACACCCACCGCCGCGCGCGCGGCAAAATATTGCGCCGTCAGCGAAAACACCAGCCCCACCGCGCCGAAACCCACGAGAATGGCGCAGCCCCAAAGGATATAGCTCTTGTCCGCTGCGGCAATTCCGTTGTCGATGATCGCCCCCACGACGATGGGAACGACAAGCTCGAGAGCCGCTTCAAGCAGTTTAAAAAGAGGCGCAAGCACGGCTTCCGCACGGTATTTTTTTAAACAGCAAAAGAGATGTTTCAAAATAGCTCCTTTCATTGACGCATTTCTGTGGTCGTAACGGCGCTTAACGGGCGACATAAATCCGCCCTTGCACCGTTCGGCAAACTTGTTACGCCGATATCAAAAACAAATAAACGTAATAGCCGATGAAGGAAAGCAGAAAGATGATCCCCGCGGGAATGCCCAGACGGTGTTTGTCGAAAAACGAAAGCACGAACAGAAGCAGTGCGCCGCCGAACGCGACGAGCGCGTCCACGAGGTTTGACTGTACGCTGAACGCCAACGGATAGAACAGCGACGACATGCCCAGAATCAGCAGAACGTTAAAGAGATTGCTTCCGATAATGTTACCCACCGCAATGTCCGTTTCTCCCTTCAATGCCGCCATGACCGAAGTTACGAGTTCGGGCAAAGAAGTTCCGATCGCCACAACCGTAAGCGCGATGATTCGTTCGGAAACGCCCGCCGCCCGCGCGATGTACTTTGCCCCGTCCACAAACAGAGTGCCGCCGCCGACTACCATCACAAGCCCCACGACGGCAAGAACAATGCAGAACCATAGCTTTTCCTGCATCCGCAAGAACCACGCACCGACCTTCGTTTTGGGCGGTTTTCTTTCTTCCGTTTCCTCTTCGATATAAGTTCCGTTCGCCTTTGCCTCGGCAATTTTCAGCTTTTCCGCCCTGATTTCCTTTTTCGCCTTTACCAGCGTGAGCGTCATATACAGCGCGAACACGGCAAGCAAGATCAGTCCGTCCCACCATTGAACGGAATTTCCCCAGAACCCGAGCCCGATCAAAAGCGCGCTTGCGCCGAGCAGCACGGGCAGATCGATTTTCAGCGATTCCTTCTGCACGGGCAGCTTCTTAATGAGCGCGGACACGCCGAGAATGAGAAAAATATTCGCAATATTGCTCCCCACAACGTTGCCCACGGCAATGTCCGTGGAATGCTGGATGGCGGAGGTAACCGACACCGCAAGCTCGGGCGCGCTCGTGCCGAACGCTACCACAGTAAGCCCGATAACGAGCGGCGGGATTTTGCATTTTTGGGCTATGCCGGAGCTACCGCCCACAAACCAGTCCGCTCCCTTTACGAGCAATACCAAGCCGAGAATCAGCAAAAAAATCCACAAGTATAACATACCCGATACACCTCTTTTTATTTTTGCCGAAAGTCTCGTCGTTCAAACGAATCGCCGCGACACGAAGATTTCTCTTCGGGGTATGTTGCCGCGCCGCCTCTTTGCGCCGTTCGCGCAAAAATGGACTACTCCCTTCCGACCGATTGCAAAACGTTAATTCCTCGCCGCTTGCAGCGACAATTGATAAATTTCGTCCGTCGCGAACGCAAACTTCGTCAAGCGGTCGCGCTCGGTAAAGACGACGTAATAGCGCGCATCCCCTTTGGGTAAGTCTGCCACGTCGCCCCAGCTCTTCGAGCTCTTGCTCCTGCGGTAATCGTATTCGATATGCAAACCCCAAAGCTCGTCGTTTTTCCATTCGATACGTTCCTTCGTATCGGGAAATTCGAGCGCCGTGCCCTCCTTCGTCTGCGTCAGAATGCCCTTACGCTTGCGGGAAAACCGCCTTCCTCCCAGCGACGTGCGCACGAACACCTCCGTGCCGAAGCGATAGTCTCCGCTCTCGATTTTTTTCCGCAGATGCTGCCGCTCCCACTGCGTCCATTCGGGCACGGCGGAAAAGGGCGTTTCTCCCTCTTCGGCAAGCAGTTCGCCGAATTCGCTCAGCTGCCAGCCCCTGCCGCAGGAAGCGCACCACAGGCGCGTATCCTCCGAATAGGTCATAAACTCTGCATGACAGTGCGGGCATTGGTACAGGATGCGGTGCAACCCGTCGGCGCGGTGCGCGCCGTTCACCTCGTACGCGTGCGCGCGCTGATAGGCGTAATCGTCCGTCTTGATCCGCTCGCAGATGCGCGCGTGCAGTTCCTCTGCGGAAAGAGTTTTTATCTCCTCCTCATCCGCGACGGATACGAGCTCGGCGTACAGCGGCACCTTGCTGTCCTGTCCGTTCCAAGGAGGGCAGGAAAGATAATTCCCGTTCATGCGCAGCACTGCCACGGGAACGCCGAGTTCCTTGGCAAACCGCGCCGCGTCCCCGTTGAAATACGCGCCCGTCCCGTCGACGGTGCGCCGTCCCTCGGGAAAGAACGCGACCGCGTCGCGGTATTCCCCGACGCATATCTTTAATTTCCGCATCGTGTCCGCATCGCGGAAATGACGTTTGGCAATGATGATCCCCATGCCCGCAGCAAGGGGCACCTCCGCCGAATGCACCAGATCGGAGGGCAACACGAAGTGTAAAGGATGCGGCGACAGCGCGCGCATCGCAACGATATAATCCAATGGCCCGCCCCGCGAGGGAAGCAGCAAAAACGGCGGCTTCAGATTTTCGGTGCCGATCCGCGCCACCGACAGATTGCGCCTGCGGAGATAGCGCGGAAAGACGAGCGCCCGCAAAAGCGCCGCCAACAGCTTATTCTGTTTCGAAGGTCTCTTTTCTTCTTTCTTTCCCACGGCACGCCTCCGTTCCCCTATTATAACAATCGGGCAAACGCCTTGTCAACAAATTCCGCTTTAAAATCCGCCGATCAGAATTTTTACACCGATAAAAATCAGAATAACCCCGCCGAATACGCCCGCCTGATCCGCAAGATATGCGCCCGCTCTTTTGCCGACGAGCGCCGCCGCGAAAGACAATACGAACGTTACCGCCCCGATGATCAGCGACGAGGACAGAACGCCGAAGGGCAACGCGCCGCTCTGCTCCGCGGCAAGCAGGGTAACGCCCACGGCAAGAGCGTCGATGCTTGTTGCGAATGCTTCCGCAAGCAGCTTTGCCGCGCCGCCCTTTTTCTTTTTCCGAAATCGTTCGTGCGGGTCGTTCGCGCTGCGGAAGCACTCAAAAATCATCATGCCGCCGATGAGCAGCAACAGACAGAAGGAAAGCGCCGGCGCAACCGACGCCACGAACGCAGAAAACAGCGCGCCGCAACAATACCCGACGAGAGGCATGACAAACTGAAAAAGAGCGAACGCGCCCGCCCTGCCCGCCGCCTTGAAAAGACGCATATCCTTTTCCGTCATGCCGTCCGTCAACGACACGGCAACCGCGTCTGCGGCAAGCGCGCAGCCGATCAAAAGAATTTCCCAAACCGTCATACGGACTCCTTCCGCAAAAAAAGACTTACGCGCAAAACACCGCGATTGCGGTTCTGCGCATAAGTCTCGCCGTTTCATGTAACACCCGCGCCGCAGCGCATGATGTGGACGTTACCGCTCCTTGCACGGTTGGCAAAAAGCCGACTACTCCCCTATGTCCTCTTGTTTATATTCTATCATTTCTTTGCCTGCTTCGTCAACCGATTTCCCGTCGAATTTGTCGCTGTACCCGTATTTTTTGCGCATACAAACGAAAAACAACATCGTCGTCGCAAACGCCAGCGCCTCCGCGACGGTTGCGGCGATCCATACGCCGGTCATGCCGCAAAACAAAGGCAAAAGCAACACCGCACCGCATTGGTACACGAGCGAGCGCAGCGTGGAAATCGCTCCCGACACGAGCCCGTTGTTGAGCGCGGTGAAATACGCCGAACCGAACACGCTGAACCCCATTAACAGATACGCCGCGGAGTACAAATGGATACCGTGCTTTGCAAGCCGAAAGATGTCCCCGTTCGTTGCGAAAATTCGGGCGAAGGGCGAAGCGAACGCTTCGGCAATCACGGTGAGCGCCACTCCCAGAACGCCCATAACCAGGAAGCCCTTGCGTTTGAGGTTTCTCAGCTCCTGTTTGTTCTCCGCGCCGTAATGGTAACCCACAAGCGGCGCTGCGCCCAAAGAAAAGCCAAAGAAAATGTTGAAGAACACCGTGCTCATGTACATGATGATTCCGTACGCGATGACGCCGTCGTCGCCCGCCAGACGCAACAGCTGCATATTGTACAGCATACTCACCACGGAGAAGGAAACGTTCGAGAGCAGCTCCGACGCGCCGTTCGCGGCGGACAGAAAGAACGCCTTCCCCTCGCAGCGGGGTTTGCCGAGGCGGAGCAAGCTCCTGTTTTTGCAGGCGAAATATACGATCGGGAGCGCCGCGCCGACCGCCTGACCGATGATCGTAGCAAACGCCGCGCCCGCAATCTCCATGTGTGCGCCGAGAATGAACGCCGCGTCGAGCACGGCGTTGGTAACGCCCGCGCCCACCGTGATCAAAAATCCGAGCGTGGATTTTTCGGCGGTGATCATAAAGCTCTGAAAAGCGTATTGCATCATGAGAAAGGGCATTCCGCACAGCAGAATAAACCCGTAAACAATTCCGTTTTCCACTGCGTCGGCGGAAGCGTTTTTCCCGAGGAGCTGCGCCACGGGACGCAGCACTGCAATTCCCGCGCCGCCCAGAACCACCCCCGCGACCGCGATCGCAATGACGAGGAAGGAAAAATAGCCGTTGGCACGCTTGGAGTCCCCCTCTCCGAGCGTCTTGGAAATCAGCGCGCTGCCGCCCGAGCCGAACATCATGCCCACCGCGCCCACAATCATAATCACGGGAAAAATAAGATTCATGCCCGCAAACGCGCTGTCGCCCACGACGCGCGAAACGAATAGTCCGTCCACGATCGTGTAAACGGAAGTGAACACCGCCATGATCACCGAAGGCAGCGTAAAGCGGAATAGTTTTTTGTAAGTGAAATGATCGGATAAACGGACTCTCGATTTCATTGTCCCTCCCTGATGCATACGGACAGTAAAAAAACGCCTCGGCTGAAAATACAACCGAGCGCACTCGACATCTTCTCCGACTTTCCGACTGCGGTCGGAAGCCCTCCGATGACCTGATTCCGTATACTCTACGGCATTATATATAAACCGTGCATACTTGTCAAGCAAATAACCGCAGATTTTTTATAAAACGCGCAAAAGCTCCTGCGCGCGCGAAATCGGCACGGGCGCGGTGTGCGCCGTACAGTGTTCCGTCCTCAATACCCTGCCCTGCTTTTCGCCGACCGCGCCGTAAGGAACCGCGACCGTATCCCCCTCTTTGACGGGGAAGGGCGCAACGTACCACCGCGGCGCGCCCTCGACTTCGACTTTGGCGAAGGTGTAAACGCCGTTATCGCCCAACACCCCTCCGCTTAACGAATGTATCATAAAAACCTCCCGTTTCTTCGCAAACGGCTTTTTCTTGCCTTGGGCTTCCTGTCATACGGAAATTTGTTTTGCCGTGCAAAACAAATTTCTTAAACTCAGAAAAGCGGCGCAAATAATTTCGCAATTTCACAGACCGTGCGCGATACGACGTTTCTCTCCGCATCCGCTTCCGTTTGCAGGGCGGAAATGGAAAATACCCCCTCCATGTCCGATTTCAACCCTGCAAGAGCACGCGTTTTATACATCAGCACCGCGTCCTCGAAGTGGTGCATCAGCGAGCGGTAATCAAGGTTGATCGTTCCGATCACTCCGATTTCATCATCGGATAAAAAGCTCTTTGCGTGCATGAATCCGGGGGTATATTCGTAAATTTTCACTCCCGAACGAATGAGTACGAGATAGTTGGACCGCGTCAGCGCAAAGGGAATTTTCTTGTCGGGAACGTGCGGCGTTACGATACGCACGTCCACGCCGCGCTGCGCCGCCAGGCACAACGCCTCGCGCATACGGTAGTCGATAATAAGATAGGGCGTCGTAATCCACACATATCTCTTTGCGCCGTTCAGAATATTCAGATACACATCCTCGCCGATCTGCCGTTCGTAAAGCGGACGCGGTCCGTCGCCGTATACTTGAACGAATCCTTCGTTTTCGAACGACTCGTAGCTTGCGGGGATATACTTCGAAAAATCCGCCGACCGCTTTCCGCGCAGATAGAACATTCTCAAAAACATGAGAGCGAACGCCTTGACTCCTTCCCCCTCGAGGCGCACAGCCGTATCCTTCCAATGTCCGAATCTTCCGCCGCGGTTGACGTACTCGTCGGCAAGATTGATCCCGCCCGTGTACCCGATTTTTCCGTCGATCACGGCAATCTTTCTGTGATCGCGGTTGTTGTGAAGATTGCTGACAACGGGGATAAAGGGCAAAAATTTTTTAGCGTCGATCCCCGCCTTTTTCAGCGTCTTGTCATAGCGCACGTGCACACGGCTCATGCTGCCGATGTCGTCGTACATGACCTTGACTTCCACGCCCTCTTTCACCTTCCGCTTCAACACGTCGAGCACCGCGTTCCAAAGCCCGCCCTTGGCGATGATGAAGTATTCGAGGAAGATATATTCCTTTGCGTCTTCGAGGTCGCCCAAAAGGCGGTTGGCAAAGCTTTCTCCCGAGGGGAAATATTCCGTTTTCGTATTGCGGTAAGGAAGAGCAAAACGGTTCGCGCGGAAAAGCGCCTCGCTCGTGTCGGCGCGGCTGCCCATTTCGAAAGCAAGCTCCTCCCGCGAAACGTTGCGTTTCGAATAAGGCTCCGATTGCAGACTTAACTCGCCGTAGCGGCGGCGCTGCTTGCGTGTAGCGCGCGTGTGCGAAAAAACGATATAGATGGCAACGCCGAAAAAATTCAGCCCGACGATGCACAGCACCCAGGGCAGCTTCGTTTCGGGAAGCATATCGCGGTTCGCGGCGTGAACGGCGGTCGCGGCAACCAGCAGCCAAAGCAAAACGCGGGCTCCCCAGCGAAACCACTCGGCGGCAACCCCGTTAATGTAATATGCGGCAACCTCTTCGGCGAAATACACGCCGCCCGCAAACACCAGCACGAACAGCGTAAACAACAAGATGATCGTGAGCGCGACGAAGGAAAACCGACTGAACAGTTTTTTAAAGAAACGCTTCATATCCGGAAAATTATTGCCAATGCAGGCGGTGCAGATTCCCTGCGGAAGAGAGTCCGCGGAAAGCGTTTTGCCTCAGCCCTTCGTAAACGGCGATCGCCGCGCTGTTCGAAAGATTCAAGGAGCGCGTCTCCCCTATCATGGGTATGCGCACGCACTCGTCGGGGTGCTTTACGAGCAATTCCTCTTCCAGCCCGCGCGTCTCCTTGCCGAATACGAGATAATCGCCCTCGCGGTATTCCGCGTCCACATAGCAACGCGTCGATTTCGTCGTAAAAAAGTGAAAGCGTCCGCCTTCTGACTCCGCAAAAAATTCGTCGAGATTTTCGTGCACCCGCACGTCCACGAACCGCCAATAATCCAAGCCCGCCCGCCTTACCTGCTTGTCGGAAATATCGAAGCCGATCGGCTTAACGAGATGTAGCACGCATCCCGTCGCCGCGCAGGTGCGCGCGATATTGCCCGTATTCTGCGGGATTTCCGGTTCCACTAAAACGATATGAAACATAGTACCCATATTGTAAGACAATTGCGTTCGTTTGTCAAGGACTTGAAAATCGGACGTTAAAATTTTTCCCTTTTCCTCACAGAAAAAGTCCCCTGCGCTTGACAGGGGACTTTCGTCCGAAAGTTTATCTTAAATATTTTCCGCCCGAGCTCTCGCGGATACGGTACATCTGAACTTCGTTGCCCGTGTTCGCGTCGAGATATACGAGATAGGTTTCGTTCTCCGTATAGCAGGCGTATTCGTAAACCAGCGTTTCCTTGCCTTGGTTTGCAATCAACGCAAGGTGCACTTCGTAGGGCGTAAGCGAACCGGAAAGCATATCGCGCGCTTCTCTTTCGCTCATCTGCGCCTGCGGTATTTTGCGTTCGAAGTGATTGAAAAGATAGTCTGCAGCGTCTATGCCGATGACGCGCCCCTTAGATTCGCATACGCGCACTCTGATGGCTTCGGGATAGACGCGCACGCCGTTCACAACGCCCACGTAGGTGATGTTCGCCACCATGCCCGTGTCCGAAGTGAAAGCCGCTTCCACGTCGTCGATGCCGAGCGTTGCGAGATATTCTCTTGCCAGCGAGTCGCACGCTTCCAAATCGAAGTTCTTCTGCGTGCAGGGCTCGTACGTGTCGAAGAACATCAGCTTGCCGCCGTTTTTCGAAATCTCGGCGTAGATTTCCGTGCCGTTCTCGTCCGTCATAACAAAGTTATAGCACTGCGTTCCGCGCGCTTCCGTTTCCCCCGTCATGCGCGTATCGGCAATATGGTAGGCGGAAAAATAGCCCTTTACCAGCTCTGCGGCGCGCTCCGCCGTTACCTCTTCGAATTGTTCGAGACGGTTCTTTCCGACGTTGCCCTGTACCGAGAAGGGCGTATCCACCGCCGTATCGGGGTTGAGATGCGTGTCCTTGCCCGCCTGCGAGAATTTGTTGCCGACCTCGCTTTTCTTGCCCTCGAGGAAGGCGCGGAAATCCTTGTCCTTCATGTTCATTACAATGTCGTTGAGCTCGCCGTACAGCGTATGGTTTACCTGACTCAAATAGGAAATCGTGTTCTTTTCCATCTCCGTCAGCTGCTTACCCTGCGCGAGTTCACCCAAAAGACGCTTCGCATAGCTTGCCGTACGGTTGACGAACGCCGAAATATCGGTGCCCGTCGCAGCGTCTACCGGAACGCGTTCGAGCGCGCTTTCCATCAAAGAACTGTTCACGAGCAAATCGGTCAAAAGCCTTCTCTGCTCGTCCGCGCCCGAAGAGACGCTGAGCTTGGACAGGCTGTCGTCCATATCCTCGGAAACGGATACCATTTCGAACAGCGTCGAGCGGTAACCGCTCTCCACTTCGGAATTCACATCGCGCATACGGATCGCGCCCGCCGTTACCACGGTTGCAAGCGCAAGGCAGGCAACGCCGAGCGAAACCACCGCCGCAAGCCAGCCGCCGAAGCCCTGCGAACGCTTTTTGTGTTCGGCGCGCCGACGGCGTTTATCCTTCTTGTGCTCCGCTTTGCGCGCGCGCTGCTTTTCGCGCGCTTCCGCTCTGGCGGCGCGCGCCGCGTCGCGCGATTCCTGCTTCTGGCGGCGCAGCGCGATACGCTCTTTCTTTTCGCGCGCAAGCCGCTTCTGCTTCTCCGCCTTTCCCTCGTGCTTTAAAAGCTCGCGGCGCGCCGCCTTTTCCGCGCGGCGTTCCACGCGCTTCTCCTTTAACGCCGCCCTGCGTTCCTGTCTTGCCTGAATGCGGTTTGCCTTTTTTTCTTTCAAAGCCGCGCGCTTTTCGATTTTTTTCGCCTTTAAAGCAGCTTTCTTTTCCAGCTTCTTTTCCTTGAGCTTGGCACGGCGCATGAGTTTTTCTTCCTTCTTCTGCGCACGCTTTTTCGCCGCCTCGATCCGCTTGTCCGCCGCCGCGCGCTCCTTCTTTTTCGCCCTTTCCGCCTTTTGCGATTTGGCGGACTTGGAAGGCGTATCCGTAGACTTCGCCGTCTTTTTCGGGGCGGTCTTTTTCACGGGCTTAGACGCGGCGTTCGCGTTAACACTGTCCGCCGTGTATTCCTTTTCCGCTTCCACTCTCTCAACTTTCTTTGCTCCGCTCGATACGTTTTTTGCAATTTTCTTATCCATATCTCCTCCTTAAATGGCAAACACGTGCTTGCCGATCACGGTAACCGTCTTACGGCTGAAAATCCAAGCGCTCGTCGCTTTGGCGGGGTTGTAATAATAGATCGCACCGTAGGTAGGATCCCAGCCGTTCATTGCGTCGCGCGCGGCGTCGTACGCCGTCTGATTGGGTTCGAGGTTGATCTGCCCGTCCGCTACCGCCGTAAACGCGCCCTTCTGATAGATAACGCCCGCGATCGTGTTGGGGAAGGACGAACTTCTCACGCGGTTCATGATCACCGCGCCGATCGCCACCTGACCCGTGTAACTCTCTCCTCTGCCTTCGGCGTAAATCGCCTTCGCCATGAGATAGAGATCGCTCGACGAATAGTTCGAAGAGCCCGTCGACGGCTTCGTACCGTTGAGCGCGTTGTACGAATCGTTCATACCGAGCGCGGCGTAAGTCGCTTTGCCCACCACGCCGTCCGCCGTCAGACCGTTCTTCTTCTGGAACGAGATCACGGCTTTTTTCGTGCCCGAGCCGAAAATGCCGTCCACCGCACCCGTATAGTAGCCCCATTGCTTCAATCTGCGCTGAACTTCCTTCACTTCTCCGCCCTGACTGCCCTGACGCAGTACGGCGGTTTCAACGGAAAGTTCAATCGCGGTTTCGGCGGCGCTATGCCTTTGGCTTACCGCAATCGCCGTAGCGGACGCCGCGGCAGAAGCGGTAAGCGCGAGCGTCAGCGCGCCGATTGCCATAAACTTTTTCATAATTTCCTCCTATGCGTAATTTGGGCAGACGCAAAAATTTTATGCGGAAGTTTTATGAAAATTATCATCGGCACGCCGCGCAAAGCGTAAGATGCTTCGCTCCGCTCCGAATACCAAGGGAGATACGCGGTCTAACAAAAAAACGGCGGTCTGCCGACCGCCGTGTGCGTCCCGAATTTTCTCAAAAAATAAAAGTTCGGCAAAAGGTGCCTGTCATAGACATTTCCGTGCGTATAAATAGCCAAACATCTTCGCAAGCAAAGTATAGAGGGCTATACTTTTGCATGAGGCGATAAATTGAAATTCAGCTTTCGCCCCAGCGGTTTCCAACACCGTATCGGGTAGATTATCGGGACAGTATTCAAGTATATCGTTAGATTGCATTTCATGTCTTTCATTATATAAATTACCGTTTATCGTAATTGCATGATAACAAAACCAAATAAGAAAAGCAAGGAGCGTTATTTACCGTAGTTCCCATAGGGAATTTTACCACAGGAACAGAATGTAAGTATAGGCGCACTATACCTTGCAAGAAAGGTGAGTGCGTTTTTACTTTACCTTTTGATTTTGTTGCTGTATAATAATAGAGTGATAAACAGTAATTTAGCGGAGATTTTAATATGCTTACAACAGAGCCAACTATTGAAATGATTCAGGAGTGGAAATGCATATATAACGAAAATCGTGATAAGTTGAAACCGAATCGGAAA
>Ga0073908_1001171_pt1 | contig 38565 bp, 46 predicted proteins | sample MucameincwithD2O_FD_65484 | JGI IMG/M metagenome (GOLD analysis project Ga0073908, IMG submission 65484) | Mouse cecum microbial communities from Vienna, Austria - Mucus amended microcosms incubated with D2O | ecosystem: Host-associated > Mammals > Digestive system > Large intestine > Cecum... | reverse complement strand
GCCTTCAACGTCAACAACATGGAGATCGTCCAGGGCATCACCGAGGCCTGCCGCGAGGAGAAGGCCCCTGTGATCCTTCAGGTCTCCAAGGGCGCCCGCGCCTACGCCAACCACACCTATCTGGTGAAGCTGGTGGAGTCCGCCGTCATCGAGTGCCCCGAGATCCCCATCGTGCTCCATCTGGACCACGGCGACAGCTTTGAGACCTGCAAGTCCTGCATCGACGGCGGCTTTACTTCCGTCATGATCGACCTGTCCTCCAAGTCCTTCGCCGAGAACATCGAGGGCACCAAGAAGGTGGTCGAGTACGCCCACGACCACGGCGTGGTCGTCGAGGCTGAGTTGGGCGCTCTGGCCGGCGTGGAGGACGAGGTCAACGTCTCCGCCGAGGAGTCCCACTACACCCGCCCCGAGGAGGTGGAGGAGTTCGTTGACAAGACCGGCTGTGACTCCCTGGCCATCGCCATCGGCACCAGCCACGGCGCTTACAAGTTCACCGCCGCCCAGTGTACCCGCAACGAGAAGGGTGAGCTGGTCCCGCCCCCCCTGCGCTTCGACATCCTGGAGGAGGTCGTGAAGCGCCTGCCCGGCTTCCCCATCGTGCTCCATGGCTCCTCCAGCGTACCCCAGGAGTATGTGAAGATGGTCAACGCCAACGGCGGCAAGATGCCAGACGCCGTGGGTATCCCCGAGGCTCAGCTGCGCGAGGCCGCCAAGAGCGCCGTGTGCAAGATCAACATCGACTCCGACCTGCGCCTGGCCATGACCGGCACCATCCGCCAATTCTTCAACGAGCACCCCGACAAGTTCGACCCCCGCGAGTACCTCAAGCCCGCCCGCGCCAACATCAAGGAGCTGGTTCGCCACAAGCTGGTGAACGTCCTGGGCTGCAACGGCAAGGCCTAAATTTTCCGCTTTCCAAGGGAGCGCCTCGGCGCTCCCTTTTTCTGCACCGGAAAAGCGAGGACAGGGCAGGGGAAAACGGGTATACTGGTGGATAAGGAGTGGATAATAATGGATTGGCTGAAAAACTGGAACCGGGCGCTGGATTATTTGGAGGAAAATTTGGACAAAGAGATCAGGCTGGAGGAGCTTGGGCGGCTGGCCGGCTGCTCCGCCTACCACTTTCAGCGGATGTTCTCCTACCTGGCCGGGGTGCCGCTGAAGGAGTATATTCGCCGGCGGCGCATGACCCGGGCGGCGGCGGACCTGCGGACAGGGGAGAAGGTGCTGGATGTGGCGCTGCGGTACGGCTACGATTCTCCCACCGCCTTCAACCGGGCCTTCCAGGCGGTCCATGGCGTGGCCCCGTCCCTTGCAAAACAAGATGGGGTAAAGCTAAAAGCCTTTCCACGAATCCGTTTCAAATTTGTACTCAAAGGAGATACGGAGATGGAGTATCAGATCGTCCAGCGAGAGGAATTTCGCATTGTTGGCTTCCGTATGCCTCTGCCCATGGATGTGGAGGAGGGCTTTCAGGCGGTGCCCCGGTTCTGGGGCGAGACCGGGCCGCGGATCGGGGAGCTGATTCCCCTGATGGACCCTGGGACACCCGGCCTGTTAGGGGTAAGTACTTGTCACCGGGAGGAGGAAAACTACTACTACATCGCGGTGGCCTCCAACGCGCCGGCCCCGGAAGGGACCTATGAGTGGACGGTGCCCGCCGCCACCTGGGCGGTGTTCACCGGGATGGGGCAGCAGCCCACCGCCATCCAGGAGTTGCAAAAGCGGATTGTGGCCGAGTGGCTGCCCGATTCGGGCTACGAGTGGGCTCAGGCCCCGGATGTGGAGGTCTACCTGAGCGAGCCCGGAGCAGAGGAGCTGCAATTTCAGGTCTGGCTGCCCATTCAGAAGGAAACTGGTAAATAAAACTTAGTTTTTGTTGACCTGACAGCCCTGTGGGAGGACTCCCATAGGGCTGTTTTGAGTCATGTTAACTTTGGTTGACAGATTTCCAGGGGCATTTGGTTGACGGGGCGGGGGAATATCTGCTATGGTAAGGGCAGAAAAGGAGGTTTTTCCATGAACTTTGCGGAACATCTTATGTCCCTGCGCAGGCAGCGGGGGTGGTCTCAGGAGGAACTGGGCAATCAAGTCGGAGTCACCCGGCAGACAGTCTCCAAGTGGGAGATGGGGCAGAGCACCCCAGAGCTGGAAAAGCTGGTGGAGCTGGCCCGGCTCTTTAACATGTCCATCGACCGGCTGGTGGGGCTGGAAGGGGCCGAAGAGAGAGGAGGTGGCTTTACCTATCAGCAAACACGCGCGGAGATGCGGTCTTTGGGCGTTTACTATGAATATATCAGCCCTATAAAGGTATTTGGCCTGCCGCTTGTTCATATCCGCTTGGGCTTTGGTCCCCGGCTGGCAAAAGGAATCGTCGCCATTGGCAACTGCGCCGTAGGAGTGGTGGCTGTCGGCGGCTGCTCTCTGGGGCTGGTCTCCCTGGGCGGCCTCACGCTGGGGCTGCTTCTGGCCTTCGGGGGGCTCAGCCTGGGGCTGGTAGCTCTGGGCGGCGTGGCTATCGGCGGCTTTGCGGTGGGCGGCTGCGCCATAGGCCAGTGGCTTGCCATTGGCGGCGGGGCCTTTTCCAACTACCTTGCTATCGGCGGAGGAGCCTGGTCCAGGGGGGTGGCCATTGGCGGCTCCGCCTACGGACATGTGGCGGTGGGGATCAATGAGGCTCAGGGTGCCTTTCCCTATCTTCAGAAATATGGATACCATATAGAAGATGTGTGGTATGCGGTAAAGTCTGAGTTCCCCCACATGTGGAGCTGGGTCAGGGACGTGATTCAATGGGCGCTTGGCTGACAGGCACTTTTCCTTGTCCACCCGCATAATATAAGGGAAAACAAGGAGGTTTTCCCTATGACGCTTCGCCCCTATGACCGCCAGGCGGCGGTGACCTATGCCCACCGATGGGCCTACCATCGAAATCCTGATTTTTACAACTTTGATGAGCTGGGAGGCGACTGTACCAACTTCGCCTCCCAGTGTCTTTACGCCGGTTCCGGGGTGATGAACTATACCCCAACCTTCGGCTGGTACTACAATAGCCAGTACAGCCGGGCTCCGGCCTGGACCGGAGTACCCTTTTTCTACAATTTCCTCACCCGGAGAAAGGAGACCCCTGGGCCGCTGGGAGAGGAGACCGGACTGACAGGCCTTTTGCCCGGTGATTTTGTCCAGCTGCGATTCGCGCCAGGGCCCTTTGCCCATAATCCGGTGGTTGTGGCGGTGGGCAGTCCTGCCTCTCTGGACAATGTTTTGGTGGCTGCCCACACCGAAGATGCCGATTACCGCCCCCTGTCCACCTATCCTATTCGGGAAATCCGTTTTCTCCACATTTTAGGGGTATACCGTTGACCTTTGGCACGCGAGTGTGGTAGGATAGATCATCACGCAGTGAGGTGAGCCGGACGGTGAAACAGCTGAAAAAAGCATATTTGGAGATCACAAATCTGTGTAATCTCTGCTGCGCCTTTTGTCCCGGCACCAAAAGGGCCAAAGGGTTCCTGGCTCCGGCGGATTTCCAGACCTTGGCCGCCAGGCTGCGGCCCCACACAGAGTACTTATACCTTCATCTGATGGGGGAGCCGCTGCTCCACCCTCAGCTGGAGGAGATCCTGACCAGAGCGGAAGCGCTGGAGTTTCGGGTGATGATAACTACCAACGGCACGTTGCTGAGGGAGAGAGAGGCACTGCTCTGCGCCAGCCCGGCGGTGGAGAAGGTGAGTATTTCTCTGCACTCCTTCGAGGGAAATCAAGGCGTGGGGCTGGAGGCCTATCTGGAACAGTGCATTCACTTTGCCAAAGAGGCCGCTGAGAGGGGGAAACGGTGCGCTCTGCGGCTTTGGAATCTGGATGGCGCGGACACCTGTGGGGCTAACCGGCAGAACAGCGCCATTCTGTCCTCCCTGACAGAGGCCTTCTCCGGACCCTGGAAGGAGGGAGCCCGGGGAACCACGCTGGCCCCCAACGTCTTTCTGGAGTGGGGAGAGAGGTTTGACTGGCCCGACCTGTCTGCGCCAGAGGGGGACAGGCCCACCTTCTGCTACGGCCTGCGGGATCAGGTGGGGGTGCTCTGGGATGGAACGGTTGTACCTTGCTGCCTGGATCACGAGGGGGATATCCCGCTGGGCAGCCTGTATGAGCAGTCTCTGGAGGAAATTTTAAACAGTCCAAGGGCTCAAGCTATTTACGACGGCTTTTCCCGGGGAAAGGCTGCGGAGGAGCTTTGCCGCCGCTGCGGCTTTGCCAAGCGGTTTCGGCCATAAACCAAACAAGAGAGGATGGACAGAAAATGACCTATACAGCGGATCTTCACACCCATTCTACCGCCTCAGACGGGCAGTACACCCCCGCGCAGCTGGCAGATATGGCAAAAAAAGAGGGGCTTGCGGTTTGGGCTCTCACTGACCACGATACACTGGACGGACTGGAGGAAGCGGTGCAGGCGGGGGAGAGCCAGGGGCTTCGGGTTCTGCGGGGCATCGAGCTGAGCGCGAAGGAATACCACACGTTCCACATTCTGGGGCTTTGTGTTGATCCTGCCGCCCCGGCCTTGGCCGGGCTGTGCCAGGACATGAGAGTTGGGCGGGATGAGCGCGGCCTGAGAATGGTGGCTTACTTGAAGGAGAAGGGGGTGGAGATATCCCTGGAGGAGGTGAAGGAGCTGGCCGGGGGAAATATCGTAGGCCGGCCCCACTTCGCCCAGGTGCTCACCCGGCACGGCTTCGTGTCCAGCAACCGGGAGGCGTTCGACCGGTATTTGGATACGGAGGAATTTCATCAGCAGGTGGAGCGGCCTAAGCCGGCTGCCCGGACATGCGTAGAGACGATCAGAGCCGCCGGGGGGAAGGCGTCCCTTGCCCACCCCTATCAAATCGGAGTGGAGAATGAGGAACTGGAGCGGATTGTTCGGGAGCTGGCCGACTGCGGTCTGGAGGCCATCGAGTGCTTTTATCCCCGGCATACCCCGGAACAGCAGGAATTCTACCTGTCTCTGGCCAGGAAGTACCATCTGCATGTGACCGGCGGCAGCGATTTCCACGGCGAGCGCGTCAAGCCGGACGTCCGGCTGGCCCGGCTTGAATTGGAGCTGGATTGGCTGCTTGGATAGAAAAATCCCCTCTGTGAGGGGATTTTTTTACAGCAAGGCGGCCATCGCTTCCCGAATGTTGGACACCCGGATCAGCTCCAGGCCGTCGGGGACGGCCAATTTGCCCTGGATTCGCTTGGGGATTAGACATTTGGTAAAGCCCAGCCGCTGGACCTCAGCCAGCCGCTGGCCCAGGGCGCTGGCCGCCCGGAGCTCACCGGTGAGGCCCACCTCTCCGATAGCGGCCAGATCATTGGGGACAGGCTTGTCACGGAAGCTGGAGGCCAGAGCCAGCACGGCCGCCAGATCGGCGGCAGGCTCCTCCAGATAGAGCCCGCCAATCACGTTGAGGTAGGCATCACAGCTGCCCACCATCAGTCCGCCGCGCTTCTCCAGAACGGCCAGCAGAAGCATGGACCGGCTGTAGTCAAAACCGTTGCTTACCCGCCGGGGATTTCCCAGACTGGAGGGGACCACCAGAGCCTGGATCTCCGCCAGCACCGGGCGGACCCCTTCCATCACACAGGTAACACAGGTGCCGGGCGCTCCAGTGGGCCGACCGGCCAGCATAGCCTCGGAGGGATTGGGGACCTCGGTGAGACCGCTCTCCTCCATTTCAAAAACGCCGATCTCGTTGGTGGCGCCAAAGCGGTTTTTTGCCGCCCGAAGAATGCGGTATGCCATGTGACGCTCCCCTTCAAAGTAGAGCACACAGTCTACCATGTGTTCCAGCACCTTCGGACCGGCAATGGAGCCCTCCTTGTTCACATGTCCGATGACAAAGACGGTAATATTTTCCCCCTTGGCCAGCTGCATAAGTGTTAAGGTACATTCCTTTACCTGGCTGACACTGCCAGGGGCTGAGGTCACATCTCCGTGGTATAAGGTCTGGATAGAGTCCACAATGAGCACGTCGGGCTGGAGCTGATGGACCGCATCTACCAGGTTTTCTAAATTGGTCTCCGCCAGCAGGTACAGCCCCTGGCCGCGTACACTGAGCCGCTCCGCCCGGAGCTTGATCTGCCGCTCAGATTCCTCGCCGGACACGTACAGCACCTTGGCGAAGCGGCATAGGTTGTCACAAATCTGAAGCATCAGGGTGGATTTGCCAATGCCAGGCGCGCCGCCTACCAGTACCAGCGAGCCTTTCACAGCGCCGCCGCCCAGCACCCGGTCCAGCTCCCCCATGCCGGTGGCAAAGCGCAGCTCGTCAGTAGTTTCCACCTCGCTCATGGGTTTGGGCCGGTTGACCGCTACTCCCGAGGCGGAGCCTCCCTTGACCAGGGCGGACCGCTTGGAGGGCTTTTCCGCCGGCTGTTCCACAATGGTGTTCCACGCCCTGCACGCCGGGCACTGTCCCGCCCACTTGGGCAGCTCGTTGCCGCATTCGGTGCAGTAAAATAAGGTTTTCACCTTCATAGTTCCTTCTCCTTTATTGGATTATGGAACCATTGTAACAGATTTTGACAGGGATGTAAATGCTTACCCCTCTGCCGTCAGCCAGGCGGCGGCGATGACGGCGGACAGCTTGCGCTGGTAGTCCGGATCCCGGAGCATAGCCTCCTCCGCCGGGTTGGTGAGAAAGCCGCATTCGATTAAAATCGCTGGACAGGTGATGTGATTCATAATATAGACTGTATCGGGAATCTGCTTGACAGCCCGCTCATTGTCCGGCTGCAGGGCTGTTTTTATGCTGTTTTGAACGTGATCCGCCAGAGCCTGGGAGCCGTCGGTCGGGGCGTAAAAGACATGGGTGCCATGGTAGCGGCTGCCCGGATATGTGTTCTGGTGTATGCTGAGCAGCGTTCCGCCCTCCACCGCTTCAATGGCCGCCGTCCGGTTCTTCAGGTCGGAACGTTTTTTCTCCCGCAGGGTGTTGGCATCGCCGGTGTGGAGAGAGATGTCCTCCTCCCGGAGCAGGATGGGGTCTACGCCGTAGAGCCCCAGCACATCCCGAAGGCTAAGGACGATTGACAGGTTGATCCGGCTCTCCGGAACTCCCGTTATGGAGACAGCGCCTCCATCTTCTCCGCCGTGGCCGGCGTCCAGCACCAGCGGGCCTGTCCGCTGGGTCACCACATGGTTCATGGCCGGCTCCATGGCGCTGTTCAGCCGGCTCAGAGCCAGAGCCAACAGGATCACCGTTCCAATCAGCGCCCCGGCCAGCAGAATCCCTCTCTTCAATATGACCACCTCCTCCTTATCCTATGGGGAGGGGCACGGCAGTATGCGTGTACCTCTTAAAGGCCGGGCACATAGAATGGAATGAGGGGACGCTGTGCGCTCCCCGCGCCCGTCCTCCTGTATTGAATAAAGGAGGGATTTTCCCTTGTTGATTGAGAATAACGGAACCCGGCCCGCTTCCGCCCAGGCCGGCTGCCCGGACAGCAACGGCACGCTGCCGTCCTGTGCCGGGCTGGCAGTACCCTATGTACCTTTTCAGCAGAACAATCCCCAGAAGTATGCCCAGACTGAAGCGTTGAGCAACGGTACGCTGTTTCCTGGGCTGAATCTGCCCTTCCATCTGGCTGTGGAGGGGTCGTCCCTGCCCGCCACCCCGCTGGCGGAGCTTCAGGCCCTGGAATTTGTGGTGCTGGAGCTGGGAATCTATCTGGATACCCATAAGGACGACACTGAGGCGTTTAACCTGTTCAAACAGTTCTCCGCTATGGAGAAGGCGGCCAAGGCGGCATATGAGTCCAAATACGGCCCCATTACCAAAGAGACCGCTGCCGCTGGCGACAGCTATCAGTGGCTGTCTGACCCCTGGCCCTGGAATTATGCGCAGAATGAGGTGAAGTGAGATGTTTCATTATGAGAAGAAATTGCAATTTCCGGTAAAAATTGCTACCCCCAATCCCAAGCTGGCCGCTTTTATCATCAGCCAATACGGCGGACCGGACGGCGAGCTGGGCGCCTCTATGCGCTATCTGTCTCAGCGATACTCTATGCCCTATGCAGAGGCAAAGGGATTACTCACCGATATCGGAACAGAGGAGCTTGGTCATATGGAGATGGTGGCCGCCATCGTCCATCAGCTGACCCGAAATCTCACAGATGAGGAGGTCCGGGCCAATCCGGCCTTTGCCCCCTACTTTGTGGACCATACTGCCGGCGTGTATCCCACCGCCGCCTCTGGCTTTCCCTGGAGCGCCGGTTCGATCCAGTCCACCGGCGATGTAATCGCTGATTTGACCGAGGATCTGGCCGCTGAGCAGAAGGCCCGGCTCACCTATGACAATATCCTGCGGCTGTCTGACGACCCGGATGTGAACAATGTGATCCGCTTCCTGCGTGAACGGGAGATTGTGCACTTCCAGCGGTTCGGCGAGTGCCTGAGGCTGTGCAAGGAGAAGATGGACGCCAGAAATGTCTATCTTACCAATCCGGCCTTTGACAAAGTCCAGCCCAGAGGCAATGCCCGCGGCTGAAAGAGATTAAAACAGAGTGGAACAGGGCCTATCGCTCTGTTCCACTCTGTTTTTTTGTATCGCAGCAATCTGCTCCCCGGGCCGGCACAAAGTTAATACAGCCGGAGCCGCCCTGGTCTCCAGGTGAAGAAGCCCGGGACAGGGAGCAGTAGCCGTCCTTTTGATAGACGCAGGGATCCGTGCAGACAATAAGGCTCACAAAATACCCCTCCTCTACAAAACAGAGATAGTATCTCCAAAAAAGGGAAAAGCATACAACCGGCGGGCAGTGTGGTATTTTAGAATCCTCCCAGCTCCCGAACTACCGCAGAGGCTATCAGCAGGCCGGCGGCGGCGGGGACAAAGGGCATGGACCCCGGCGTATCCCGGCGGGCGGTGGAGGCGGGGCGAGTGCCTGCGTCCTCCGGAGCCTCGCAGTCTGCAGAGCGCAGGGGAGAGGTGGGAAGCTCGGCGGAGCAGACCACCTTCAGGTGGTTAATTCCACGCTTTCGCAGCTCCTTGCGCATGGTGCGGGCCAGGGGGCAGCCCTGGGTCTTGGAGATATCAGTGACCATCAGGGCGGAGGGGTCAAATTTGTTGCCGGTGCCCATGGCGGAGATGATTTTTACCTGTAAGGTGTTACACCTTGTCACCAGTTCCAGCTTAGCGGTTACCGTGTCGATGCAGTCCACTACATAGTCGTACTGGGCTAAGTCCACCGTGTCCGCGTTTTGAGGGAGGTAGAAGGTCCGAAAGGCCTCCGCCTGGCAGTGCGGGTTGATGTCCCGCACACGCCGAACCATCACCTCCGCCTTGGGCTGACCAAGGGTGGAGTGGAGGGCGGCAAGCTGCCGGTTCAGGTTGCTCTCTGACACGGTGTCGTCGTCGTAGAGGTGTAAAGTGCCTATGCCTGACCGCGCCAGCGCCTCAACGCAATAGCCGCCTACGCCGCCGACCCCAAAGACAGCCACTCTGGCTTTTTTCAGCCGCTCCAGCGGTTCGTCCCCCACCAGCAGGCGGGTGCGGATAAATTGGTCAGCCATGGTGTATGCCTCCGTTTCTGTTCTATATCAGCTGTTGAAAAAGTCCATGCTTTGTACAATACCACAGTAAAATGCCGTGGCCAAGGCAGGGGATGCGGGTTTGCAGGTCCCACTCGGGGTAGAGGCGGCGGAGAAACAGGGTGTCTCCAGTGAGCAGGGCGACAAAGGATATGTGGTGGTCCTTGGTCATGGGGTGAGGGGAGGAGACAAACCAGCTGTCGTCTATTTTTTCCACAGACAGCTTGTCCTTATCCTCCGCCTTTTGGGGTTCCAGGGGGAGCAGCGTCCTGCCGCAGCAGGACACGTCCGCCTCGGACGCGGCGGTAATCAGGTTGCCGCAGTCGGGACAGACGTAACATTTCAGCTTTTTCATATTTCCTCTTTCCTGGTCCTTGGCGTCCAGTTCGCCGGAGAGCAGCGCCTCCAGCCTGACGCCCAAAACCCTTGATAATTCCGGAAGGAGGGACACGTCGGGGCACCCAAGGCCCCGCTCCCATTTGCTGACCGCCTTGTCGCCCACGCCCACGGCCTCGGCCAGCGCCTTCTGGGTCAGTCCTTTTTGGGTGCGCAGGGCCCGGATGAGGGCTCCGGTTTTCACTTGATCCATGTGTTCCACCTCCTGAGAGCAGAGTAACAGGTTTTGAGGAAAAAGACAATCGCCGCTCCGTAGAGTTATAGTGCCCGTATCTCGCCGCAGATTTCCAGAACTGATTTTCCAGTCGTATCAATTTTTATGGTATTCAGCTTTTGGTACAGCGGAAGTCTGGCAAGGCTGCGTTCCATTGCGTCAGGTGTTCGGATTCCCTTGGCTATGTCAGACGCAATTCTTTCTCTGACCACTTTTTCGCCGGCAATCAGAGAAATACACCTGACATGGCAGTCTGATAAGTCCAGTTTTTCGAGAATAGCATCAATAATGGACTGTTCATGCATAACCCAGCAGAAAATGATGTTCTCATAGGCGGAGCAGCGGATAAAGTTATTGAGCACATGGGTAATATTGTCCATCACCACGCATTTTGTCTCGTCTGTTACCTGAAAGGGGCTGGCGTCCCAGCACCAGTCACCGTCCAGAAATACGCTGTTGAACAGCTCTTTTTTCAGATGCTGGCAGACGGTGGTTTTGCCAATCCCCATTGTACCGCCAATTAAATATAGGTTTTTCATTTCTACACCACAGAAATTAATTCCAACTCATCCCATAGCGGGTCTTTTCCAAGCCTGCACATATAGCTTGTATAATTTGTAGGTTCAAAGTTTTCTCCTGAATGTCTCCATACAGTGTCGCACTCAGCGCAGATATAGATCGTCTCCTGAGTTTCTTTCACAACTGCTTCATATATGGGACCTTCTTCGCAGAATGGGCAGGCAGTCATAGTAAACTCCTTTTTATGAGAAAAGCGCCTCTGCTTCCTAAAACAGAGGCGTTTTCACTTATTTAACTAAATAGCTCATGTCATACAGTCCCGGCTTTTCCACACCGGCGATGAACTTGGCGGCCTCTACCGCCCCCTGGGCGAAAATTTCCCGGGAGAGGGCGGTGTGCTTGATCTCCATGATCTCGTCGTGCCCGGCGAAGATGATCTCGTGCTCGCCTACGATGGTGCCGCCCCGGACGGCGGAGATGCCGATCTCCTTCTTATCCCGAGGGTGGCGGGTGGAATGGCGTTCGTAGACGTACTGTGTCTCATGTCCGCAGGACTGAGCCGCCGCGTCGGCGATCATCAAGGCGGTGCCGGAGGGGGCGTCCACCTTCCGGCGGTGGTGGCGCTCCACAATCTCGATGTCATAGCTGTCGCCAAGGACGGCAGCGGCCTTCTTCACCAGCTCCAGCAGTACATTGATGCCCAGAGACATGTTGGCCGAGCGGAAGATGGGCACCTCCAGGGCGGCGGAGCCCACCTGCGCCTCCTGCTCAGGGGAGTAACCGGTGGTAGCGAGGATCAGGGGAATCTTGCGGGCTTTGGCAAATTCCAGCAGGCTGTCCAGAGCGGCGGGGGAGGAGAAGTCAATTACCGCGTCCGCCTCACCGGTAAACTGGGCAGGGGAGGTGTAGACCGGAAACTCCCGGTCGCCGGCTCCCAGAACATCGAAGCCGGCGCACACCTCCACGGCGGGATCGCTGGCGCACAACGCCTCCACCACCCGGCCCATATGGCCGTTACAGCCGGATATGATTATCTTCAGCATAGGGGGCGCTCCTTACTTCAGCAGCCCCATCCGCTCCATGGAGGCGCGGAGAATGGCCAGATTCTTATCCGAGATGTCGCACAGGGGCAGGCGCAGGGGACCGGCCTCCATGCCCATCAGGTTCATGGCCGCCTTGATGGGGATGGGGTTGACCTCGCAGAAGAGGGCGTCGATCAGGTCCATGTACTTGATCTGGAGCTGAGAGGCGGCGGCGAAGTCGTTTTCCAGGCACAGGTGGCTCATCTTCACCATGACCTCCGGGATAATGTTGGAGGCCACCGAGATGACCCCCTTGGCCCCCAGGGCCATCATGGGCACCACCTGGTCGTCGTTGCCCGACCAGATGTAAAAGTCGTCGGGGCAGAGGCAGCGGGTGTGGGCCAGGAGAGAGAAGTTGCCGCTGGCCTCCTTCACGCCGTTGATCTTGGGGTTGGCGGACAGCACCTTGTATGTATCGGCGGTGAAGGACACGCCGGTGCGGCCGGGCACGTTGTAGAGGATGATAGGCAGCTCGGTGCGGTCGGCGATATACTCATAGTGTTTGATGAGGCCGGTCTGGCTGGCCTTGTTGTAGTAGGGGGTGACATGGAGCAGGGCGTCGGCGCCGGAGTCCTGGGCGTGCTGAGACAGGTAGACGGCGGCGGAGGTGTCGTTGCTTCCCGCTCCGGCGATAACCTTCACCCGGTGGTCCACCCGCTTGACGCAGAACTCCACGGCGGCGATGTGCTCCCGGATGGACATGGTGGCCGACTCGCCGGTGGTGCCGCAGACGCACACCGCATCCACGCCGGATTCGATCTGAGCGTCGATCAGCTTACCGAAGGCGTCGTAGTTGATGGTGCCGTGCTCATCAAATGGAGTGACCAAGGCGGGGCAGGAGCCGGTGAAGACTGGAGTTCTCATAATAAAATGCACCCTTTCCAATAATTTCAGTTGCTTTCCCATATAATTGGTTCTTTTAGATTGTGTTCACGAAGAATATTTTCCTCGATTTTTTCATACAGGCCGAGGCGCTCCGGCGTATCAGGCGGCGGAAGAACAGGCTTGGTGTGGGTATGGCCGCCGAAAAACAGGTCCATCGCGGTGTAGTAGTAAGGCCAGCTGTGGCTCTCCAAAGAGGCGGACAGGAAATTGTCAATCCCCTCGAAGAAAGGAATGTGCTGTTCCACGCAGCTATCCGCTTCCTGGTAAGAGACGCCGGTGTATTTGACAATCAGCCATTTTATCAGCTCGCAGTAGCTGAGCTGATTGACAACAATCGTTTCTGTGCCGTCTGACAATACGATATTGTCTCTCATGCCCTGTGGTCGATATACCCCTCGGCGCACAGCAGCTCGGCCAGCAGGACGCTGCCACCGGCTGCGCCGCGCAGGGTGTTGTGGGACAGACCGACGAACTTGTAGTCGTACTGGCTGTCGGGGCGGAGGCGTCCGGCGGAGATGGCCATGCCGCCCTCCAGCTCCCGCTCAGTGTGGGCCTGGGGCCGGTCGGGCTCCTCGAAGTAGTGGATAAACTGCTTGGGGGCGGAGGGGAGGTCCAGCTCCTGGGCCCGGCCCTTAAAGCCCTTCCAGATCTCCTTGATCTGCTCCTCGGTGGGCTTTTTGCCCTCCTTAAAGGTAACGAAGGCGGCGGCGGTATGGCCGTCGGAGACGGGGACGCGCAGACACTGGGCGGTGATGGAGGGGCCGTCGGCCTTGATAATCTTATCGCCCTCGATATGCCCCCACACCTTCAGGGGCTCCTGCTCGCTCTTCTCCTCCTCGCCGCCGATGTAGGGGATCAGGTTATCCACCATCTCAGGCCAGCGCTCGAAGGTCTTGCCCGCCCCGGAGATGGCCTGGTAGGTGCAGACCAGCACCTTCTCAATGTCATAGCCCGCCCGCATCAGAGGGGTGAGGAGGGGGGCGTAGCTCTGGATGGAGCAGTTGGATTTGACGGCGATAAAGCCCCGCCTGGTGCCCAGACGCTTCCGCTGGGCGTCGATGATCCGGATGTGGTCGGCATTGAGCTCAGGGACCACCATAGGCACGTCGTCGGTCCAGCGGTTGGCGGAGTTGTTGGACACCACCGGGCACTCTGCCTTGGCGTACCGCTCCTCCAGCGCCTTGATCTCGTCCTTTTTCATGTCTACTGCGCAGAAGACGAAGTCCACCATACCGGCGATCTTGTCCACATCGGCCAGGGCGTCCAGCACCACCAGGGCCTTGGTCTCCTGGGGGATGGGGGACTTCATGGCCCAGCGGCCGGCCACCGCCTCCTCATAGGGCCTGCCCGCCGAACGGGGACTGGCGGCCAGGGCGGTGAGCTGGAACCAGGGATGGTTTTCCATCAGGGTGACAAAGCGCTGGCCCACCATACCGGTGGCTCCGATGACGCCTACCTTGTACTTTTCCATTTTTACAACCTCCATATCAATCCAGGCCATTCTATGTCCTGAAACAGGGATCTTGAACCAGGGAAAATTTTGCCCAATGAAAAAAATAAATCAGCGGCTTTTCAAGCGGCTGATTTTGTACTATAATGTCGGGGAGGGCAATTTGCTTGCGCAAAGCCGCTACCCTCCACATTGCAGCTATCCTACCACGGGGTTGACCCTGTTGTCAATAGAAAACACCCCTTAAACCAGAGAAATGGAGTGCGTTATGAAAAAAAGATTTATGCAGCTTGCCGCCGCCGTTCTGGCCGTATGCCTGACTGTACCGTCTGCGGGGGCGGTCACCACCAACCAAAACGGCGATGCGATGATTCGGGTGGGGCTGGCCTCTACCAGTCCCCACGTGCCTACCGGAGAGCTGGAGGCGGCCCATCTCCAAAATGAGTACGGGTCGGGCTACCGCTTTGGCTACTACGACAGCGGCCTGAATTTTGTGGAGCTGGCCCGCACCGGCAGAGATGTAGAGAAGGCGGCGGTGCTGAAAACGGAGAACCTGTATTATGGCAGATCCTCAACGCTGAACAAAAATACTTATTCCGCCTCCATTTCCAGCAGTATTGTGGTGGGGTGCGTCCATATCCAGCTGCCCGGAAGCTATGGCTCCTATGACGAGGCGGCGGCCGTCGCCGCCGGATATGAGGATGGCTTTGTGGCGTGGATTGACGGGCAGTATCAGGTCCGGGTGGGGGCCTACACCACCGGGACAGAGGCCCGTGAGGTGCAGAGCACCCTCGGAGGGATTGGCAGCGTTGTGGGCACCAGCGCCTACGGCATGAGCGTTGTGGAGACAGGGACCGACCATATCCTGTTCCAGTACGACAACGGCGCCTCCGGAGCCCTGGCTGTCCAGCCCGACGTCACCGGGGCGGAGGAGGTCCAGACCTGGTTTTCTGGGTATAAATACCGGGGGGGCTTCCAGTACCACAGGCGCACCGGCGGAAACCTCACCGTGGTCAATGTGCTGCCCCTGGAGGACTACATCAACGGGGTGGTCTGCTATGAGATGGGCCGGGAGTGGCCCCTGGAGGCCCTGAAGGCCCAGGCCCTGTGCGCCCGCACCTATGTGCTGAAAAACCTGGGGAAGCACAACAGCCACGGCTTCGACATCTGCCCCTCCGACAGCTGTCAGGTCTACCACGGCATGGGCAGTGAACGGCCGGACTACGGCCCCAGCGAGACCAGTATGCGGGCGGTGGCCGAGACGGCGGGCATGGTGGTCAAGTACAACGGCAGGCTGGCCGAGGTCTTTTATGTCTCCAGCTTCGGAGGGGCCAGCGAGGATGCCAAAAACATTTGGGGGTCCGACACTGTCAACGAATACCCCTACCTCCGGGGGGTGGAGGACCCCTACGAGGCCGATCTGGACTACGCCAACGCCTTCTCCCCCTGGACGAAGAGCTACACCTCCGCCCAGCTGACCCAGCAGCTTCAGAAGAGCGGCCTGGGCGTGGGCACCTCGGTGAAGTCGCTGGAGCTGACCTATTCCGACCTGGGTAATGTGATCCGGGTAACCGTCCACTGGGCCAACGGTCAAAGCAGTACTATCAGCGCCAGCAATATCCGCAGCCGGTTTGACGTAAGGTCTATACGCTTTACCGTTAACGGGGCAGGGACCGGTGAAACCAGCACGCCTGATTTGCCCGGGAACAGCGACGAAATCTATATCAACGGCTCCCCGGTGTCTGGGGGGCTGGAGGGCAAATATGTCATCTCCGGCGGAGGAACGGTGTCACAGGCGGGGGACAAACCCTACGCCATCAACGGAACCGGCTCCATATCCGCCATAGGTTCCGGCGGTGAGCCAGACAGTAGCACTGCCCCCCAGCCGGGGAGCGGGACGGTTACCATCTCCGGCAGCACCTACACCTTTAACGGCGGCGGCTGGGGCCACCAGGTGGGTATGAGTCAATACGGCGCCAACGCCATGGCCCGCCGGGGCTTTACCGGCAGCGAAATCGTCGCCTTTTATTTCCCAGGTGTCCAGGTGGCACACTTCTAAAAGATAGGATGTACGCCTTTGAAAACCTCAGATTTTGATTTTCAGCTTCCCGAGGAGCTGATCGCCCAGACCCCTCTGGAGCGGCGGGACGCCTCCCGTTTGCTCACCCTGGATAAAACCACTGGGGCTGTGGGCCACCACCATTTTTATGATCTGCCCCAATTTCTCCGCCCGGGGGACTGCCTGGTGCTCAACGATTCCCGGGTGCTGCCCGCCCGGCTTATCGGTCACCGCCCTACCGGCGGGGTGTGTGAAGTGCTTCTCCTTGTCGACAGGGGGGACAATCTCTGGGAGTGTCTGGTCCGTCCCGGGCGGAAACTGAAGCCGGGAGCCCAGGTGATTTTCGGGGACGGTCAGCTTACCGCTACCGTGGAGGCAGAGCTGGACGACGGCAAGCGGGCGGTCCGGTTCCACTATTGCGGTATCTTTCTGGAAATTTTGGAGCAGCTGGGCAAAATGCCCCTGCCGCCCTACATCAAGGCGGAGTTGGAGGACCAGGAGCGGTATCAGACGGTCTACTCCAAGGTGGTGGGCTCCGCCGCCGCCCCCACCGCCGGGCTCCATTTTACCCCGGAGCTGCTGGAGCAGGTGGGGGAGATAGGTGTAAAGGTCTGTTGCGTTACACTCCATGTCGGCCTTGGAACCTTCCGCCCTGTGAAGGCGGAGGAGATCACAGACCACGAGATGCACTCGGAGTTCTGCCAGATCAGCGGAGAGACCGCCACTATCATCAATGAAACTAAGCAGAGCGGGGGACGGGTCATCTGTGTGGGCACCACCTCCTGCCGCACTATCGAGAGCTTTGCGGCGGAGGACGGCACTATGTCAGAGCGATCCGGGTGGACCAACATCTTTATCTATCCGGGCTACAAATTCAAGGTGCTGGACGCCCTCATTACCAACTTTCATCTGCCCCAGTCCACGCTCATTATGCTGGTGTCCGCCCTGGCGGGACGGGAGCACGTCCTGGCCGCCTACGAGGAGGCGGTGCGGGAGAAATATCGCTTCTTTTCTTTTGGTGATGCGATGTTTATTTCGTGAGGAGGGGGCTCAAGATTTTCGATGAAATATTATTATTTGGGGCATATTTTGGAAAAATACTACGATGACTGCCGTACGGGGATTTTAAAGCATAGGTGGGACGATCACCTGACCCTATGGGCGTTGGATATGCTTGAAGCTGGTTATAGCAGTCCGGCTCTGCTGGAGGCAGCCGGCGGCTTCAACTGGGAGCGGACCCACGACCTGTTTGAGACCATCCTGGCCGAGCTCCATATTGCGGAGGACCCCTCAGTTATTGACGACGACTTTATCGACAACATCTTTATTGAGGAATACAAACATGGCGTAATTGCAAGCGGATGCGAGCTTTTGTTCCACCGGGGACATTTGAGGAAAAAGATCAACTTTCCTTACTATGTTTATCATGGAAAGTATTACCCCTATGGTGATTCAGGACGGTTTAAATTGGGCTGGCATGTAGACGAGGTTCCAGACCTGCACACAGACAGGCTGGAGCGAATTGTAACTGACTTTTTGCGAGAAGCAGGCATTACAAGATGAAGACGGGAATTTTTCGACGGACTGTCCAAAAATAGGGAGATGCTATGGTTTTTACCTATGAAGAGTTAAAGGAGTATGTGAGGGAGGATTTTGAGCGGTTTTATGAGATGGGTTTTCAAGAAGAACAGATTTTTTCCGCAGTTTTGGATGAATACAAACACGGGAAAGATTTTTGTTCCACAGAAAATATTTGCATCCATATTTTTTTAGCACTCAATTATTTACGAAGGGGCTTGAACACGGACGTAGCAGTCGGGCATTTAAGGCGGCTGCTGACAGAAGAGTCAGAGCACCTTGTCAAGTCAGACTTGGGAGATGAGTACCCAAACTACATTACAGATTTGAAGGAGATTTTGCGTGTTTGAAGTAATAAAACAAGAGGGCCGAGCCCGGCGGGGGACCTTCACCTGCGCCCACGGGGTGGTCCAGACCCCGGTGTTTATGAATGTGGGCACCCAGGGGGCCATCAAGGGGGCGGTGTCCGCCCACGATCTGAAGGAGATTGGCTGTCAGGTGGAGCTGTCCAACACCTACCACCTCCACCTGCGCCCCGGGGACGGGGTGGTCCGTCAGATGGGCGGGCTGCATAAGTTTATGGGCTGGGACGGCCCCATGCTCACCGACAGCGGAGGCTTTCAGGTGTTCTCCCTGTCCGGCCTGCGGAAGATCACCGAGGAGGGGGTCACCTTTGCCTCCCACATTGACGGCCGGCGCATTTTTATGGGCCCGGAGGAGTCCATGCGTATCCAGTCCAATCTGGGCAGCGACATCGCCATGGCCTTTGACGAGTGTGTGGAGAATCCCTCGCCCTACGAGTATGTAAAGGCCTCCTGTGAGCGAACAGCCCGGTGGCTGGAGCGCTGTATCGCAGAGCATGACAGGCTTAACAGCCTGTCAGATACCGTGAACCCTCAGCAGCAGCTTTTTGGAATCAATCAGGGTGGGACCTACGCCGATCTGAGGGTCTGGCATATGAAAGAAATTGCCAAGGTAAGCTGCAACGGCTACGCCATCGGCGGTCTGGCAGTGGGGGAGCCCACACAGGTGATGTACGATATCATCGATGCGGTGGAGCCCCACATGCCGGCGGACAAGCCCCGGTATCTTATGGGGGTCGGGACCCCCTCCAACATCATCGAGGGGGTCGCCCGGGGGATCGACTTCTTCGACTGCGTTATGCCCGCCCGAAATGCCCGCCACGGCAAGCTGTACACATGGCGGGGGACGATCAACATCAAAAATGAGAGGTACAAGCTGGACGAGCGCCCCATCGACGCCGCCTGTGACTGTCCCGCCTGCCGGTCCTTCTCTCGTGCGTACCTGCGTCATCTGCTGACGGCGGGGGAGATGCTGGCTATGCGGCTGGCCGTGCTTCACAATCTGCACTTCTACAATGAGCTGATGTCCCGCATCCGGGAGAGCCTGGACAGCGGAACCTTTGAGGATTTTCGAGCTCAATATTCCGGTCTGCTGGACCGGCCATACCAAGAGGATTAGAGAAATTTGACAAAAGGGCTTGTCAATCGGGAAAATATCCGCTATAATACTGTTCACTGCGTCAAAGAGATATTCTGTTGACAGTCTGATTTTGCAGTAGTTTTGGAGGAAAGACTTATGGATCCTGTTACAATTTTAATGCTCGTAGCGATGTTCGCCATGCTGTACTTCTTCATGATCCGACCGGAGAACAAGCGGAAGAAGGAGGCCCAGAACCTGCGGGACTCCCTGAAGGTGGGGGATGTCATCACCACCATCGGCGGCATTGTAGGCACCATCTGCAAGGTGGATGAAAATACCATCGTGATTGAAACCAGCGCCGACCGGGTACGCGTTGAGTTTACCAAGTGGGCTGTTTCCAGCAAGAATGTGGCCCCGGAGCAGAACGCATAACAAAACAGGCATGTCTTTCACCCTCCCCGCATAGGTTTTACCAAACCGTGGGGGAGGGTGTTTTTATGAAGAAGAAGGAGCGTCGCCCGGAAGAGCTGGGCAGCCAGTGGCTCAACGCAATGTGTGATGTTCTCAAGGGCGGCGTGCTGGCCGGAGTGACCACCATTTCAGCCCTGCTGGTCTGTTCCGTGCTGGTATCCGCCGGTATACTTCCTGTGGGCGCCATGTATGGCGCGGTGCTGGCTGCCTGTGCGCTGGGTGCTCTGGTTGGGGGCGCCTTCGCCGTCCGGCAGGTGGGCAGTCGGTCACTGCTGGTCGGTTTGGGTGTGGGGGCGGTACTGTTTTTACTGCTGCTCACCGCCGGATTGATTGTCTACAAGGAGACCTCTGTGGCCAACGGAGGGGCCGGAATTTTGTGCGCTTGCCTGTGCGGCGGAGCGATTCCCGGGCTGCTGGGAAGAAAATCCAAGAAAAAACGCAGAAGATGATTGAAATTCCAAATGTACTGTGTTATAATGCCTTTACTATAGCTGAAAATGCTGTAAGCAACCAAACAGGAGGAGAAATTCAAATGAAACATATCCAGACGCTGAACGGGGCTACCCTGAAGGCCAGTGCCGCCAAGGGTGGCTGCGGTGAGTGCCAGACCTCTTGCCAGTCTGCCTGCAAGACTTCCTGCACTGTCGCCAACCAGAAGTGCGAGAACAAGTAAATCACAAAGCCTGAAAAGGCGGGCGCTTTCGCGCCTGCCTTTTTGCTGTTCAGACTTTGGACGGGAGGGGATAGATTGAATTTTATTGGGGATCTTCAGATGAGTAACGGACTAACCGACGTTTTTCTCAATGTCCTGGTAATCAGTGGTGTGCCCCAAACATCAAACGCTGCTCTCGATTTTGGATGCCACATTTGCAATAATTAAAAAGGAGAACATAACATGACAACCGTACACACCTTTACCGCCCTGGGGCAGTACCTGGCGGCGGACGTAAACAGCGGGGCGGTCCATGTCCTGGACAAGCTGACCTACGACCTTTTGAAATTGGTAGGAGAGGGTCCGATAGGGGAGGGGAGGATCCCCCAGGAATTGGTGAACCAGCTGCCCCAATACCAACCCGCTGAGTTGGAAGAGGGCTGGCAGGAGCTGCGGGTGCTGCAAAACGCGGGCCTGCTCTTTACCACCGACGACTATCTGGACCCGGAGGCGGCTATGGCGCTGCCCAAGGCGGCAGTGGTAAAAGCCCTGTGCCTCCATGTGTCCCACGACTGCAACCTGCGGTGTAAATACTGCTTCGCATCCACCGGCGACTTCGGCACCGGACACCGGATGACCATGGACTTCCAGACCGCCAAAAAGGCCATCGACTGGGTGGTGGCCAAGTCGGGCAAGCGGCGGAATATTGAGATCGACTTCTTCGGCGGCGAGCCGCTGATGGCTATGGATACGGTAAAGCGAACAGTGGAGTACGCCCGGTCACTGGAGGAAAAATTCGACAAGGTATTTCGCTTTACGATTACCACCAATGGAATTTTGCTGGATGACGAGACCATTGACTACATCAACCGCGAAATGTCTAATGTGGTACTCTCTCTGGACGGCCGGCCGGATGTCAACGACCAGATGCGCCCCACCGTGAACGGAAAGGGGAGCTATGAGGTGATTGTTCCCAAATTCCAGAAGCTGGTGGCCGGACGGGGAACCAAGGACTACTATGTCCGGGGCACCTTTACCAGGGACAATCTGGACTTTGCCATGGACGTGCTCCATATGGGGGACTTGGGATTTCGGCATGTGTCGGTGGAGCCCTGCAGCGGACCGGCGGATGATCCCTTTGCCATCCGGGAGGAGGACCTGGGCAGGGTAGAGGAGGAGTATGAGAAGCTGGCCCAGGCGCTGATGGAGCGAAAGGACATCAACTTTTTCCACTTCAACGTGGACCTGGCGCAGGGGCCCTGCGTCATCAAACGTCTGCGGGGCTGCGGCGCGGGCTGCGAATATGTAGCCATTACCCCCGACGGAGATATCTACCCCTGCCACCAATTTGTGGGAAAAGAGGAGTTCCGCATGGGCAGCGTCCATGACGGCTCCTTCGATATGGCGATTTCTGGTCAATTTGCCCAACAGAATGTGTATACCCGTCCGGCCTGTCGGGAGTGCTGGGCACGCTTCTACTGCAGTGGTGGCTGTTCTGCCTCAAATTTGCTTGTCAATGGCGACATAACGCGTTCAAATGAGGCAGCTTGCGAAATGGAGCGCAAGCGTTTGGAGTGCGCCATTGCCCTGAATGCCATTGCGGCCGGGATGGGAAGCGTCCCGAATACAGGATGTGATAATACGGAATGTAATCTTTGTAATCGCTGAGGCTTTGCGGATTTTTCAAGATTTGGTATTTGCCGCCCTATAAAACACTAGATTTGGTTGCACCGGAGCCCTTGGCAGGGCTCCGGTGCTTTGTTGGTTATTTAGTTTACATAACGCTGTTGACATAAGAAATTGAAAGAATTGACAAAAAGTAAGAAATTCGCAAAAACCCCTTGCGAAAAACAGCGGATGGCGCTATAGTAGGAGTTGCCATAAGGTACCCACCCAAAAGTCAAAGCGTCTCCTTATGTGGGTTGCTGATCCACGTCTATTTTTTTCACACTTCTCATAGGCTGATGCTGAGGTGAGGCATATGGGTGTGAGGATTCGCAAAAAATGGGACTTGCTGTCGGAACAGAGCGTTGCTCTGGCGGTACTGAGTACAGCCTTTTTGCTGGGCGGCGGACTGGGCTGCCTGTTCGCCGCTCTGGCAGGTGAGGATGGCAGAGCAGAGCTGGGCAGCTATCTGACCCGCTATCTGTCGCTGGCCCGGGAGGGACAACTGCCCCGAGAGTTGTGGCCCCTTCTGTGGGGGCAGCTGAAGTACGCACTGCTTGCTTTGGTACTGAGTTTGACCGCGTTGGGAGTATTGGGGCTGCCGGTTCTCTTTGGCGTTCGGGGGTTCTTCTTCTCTTTTTCGGTGGCTTGCTTCTGCCGGGTCTTTGGCGGACAGGGCCTCTTTCCCGCCTTTGTTCTCTTCGGATTATCCGCACTGCTGTGGGCATCCGCCTTGTTTATGGTCGGTATCCCCGGTCTGCTCTCCGCCCGGCAGCAGCTGCGTCGCGCCCTGGGAGATGGGCGGGGAGGCTGGTCTGTCGGCGCCGCCTACTGGTGTCGGGCCGGAGCGTGCGTCGGTCTGTCCCTTGCGGCCGGGCTGCTGGAGTACTGGGTGGTGCCGGTCCTGCTGCGAGGCCTGGTCCGGACGATGCTGTAACCTTGTTCTGGGAGAGTTGTAAACGTGTCTGATCTGCTGTTGGTTTATGAGGATTTTCTGAAAACTGAAAAAAGAGCCTCGACCAATACGGTCAGCTCCTATCTCCGGGATGTCGGCCAGTTCGCCGCGGCAATGGATGGAAGGGATATGGCGCTTACCCAGGTGGCTGTTCAGGATGTGGAGGAGTATGCCAATTCTCTGATTAAACGCGGCAAATCACCGGCTACGGTCACCCGGTCTGTGGCCTCCATCAAATCCTTTTACTCCTGCTTAATGGAACGAGGCTATGTAGAACAAAATCCTGCCAAGGGTGTGGCGCCCGCGAAGGTGGAACGGAAGCTTCCCCAGGTGCTCACCAGCAGAGAGGTGGAGCTGTTCCTGGAACAGCCCGAGTGTACCGACCCCAAGGGGTACCGGGACCGGGCCATGCTGGAGCTGCTCTACGCCACCGGGATTCGGGTCAGCGAGCTGATTGAGCTGGATGTGGACGACCTGAACCTACCCGGCGGAGTCCTCAAATGCTTCAGCAAGGGCAGAGAGCGCATCATTCCACTTTACCCCACTGCCATTCGCGCGTTAGGGGAGTACATCAACCATGTAAGGCCTCAGCTGGTGGATGCGGTAGATGAGACCGCCTTGTTCGTCAACATGAGCGGGGAACGGATGAGCCGCCAGGGCTTTTGGAAGCTGATTAAACACTATCAGGAAAAGGCCGGAATCCAGAAGGACATCACACCGCATACACTGCGCCACTCCTTTGCGGCCCATCTGCTGGAGAATGGAGCTGATCTGCGCTCCATTCAGGAGATGCTTGGCCATGCGGACATTTCTTCCACCCAAATCTATTCCAGGCTGATTAATCAGAAGATCAAAGATGTGTACAAAAAGGCCCACCCCCGGGCGTGAACGATAAGGAGAAAAAGCTATGACAGACCAGGAACTGCTTCAAGCAATCGGCCAGGTAGTTGAGGCTAAAATAGAGCCTGTGCGGCAGGACATCCGTGACCTGAAGGAGCAGGTGGGACACCTGGAGCAGCGGGTTATTACCCTGGAGACCCGGATGTCCGGCGTCCGGGTGTATATGGACGTTGAGCTGAACCGGACCTTGAGGCTGCTGCTGGAGGGACAGAAGGCGATATGGGATCGCGCCACTCCGCCGGAACGGTATGATGTTCTGGAGGTCAGAACCTCTGCCCTGGAGATGGCGGTGAAACAGCATACCCAGGAAATACAGGAGCTGAAGCTTGCCTGATTGAAGAATGGAGCGGGCCTACGCGGCGTCTGTCGCGCAGGCCCTTTTTCATAGGGTTAACGATTGAATTATACAGGGGAATATGGTAATATATTAAATGGAACGAAAATAATGGAAGGAGGACGTTCTATGTCCACCATGTCTGAATATTTAGAGAGCCTGCGGGGGAAGTCTGTTGCCGTTATCGGTATGGGGGTGAGCAACACCCCTCTGATCCGCGCCCTTCTGCGGGCGGATCTGAAGGTGACCGTTTGTGACAAGTCCCCACGGGAGCGAGTGGAGGAGCAGGCCGCCGAGCTGGAAAGTCTGGGGGCCAAGCTGCGGCTGGGGCCGGATTACCTGGCCAAAATTCACAGGTTCGACGTCATTTTTCGTACTCCTGGCCTCAGCCCCAACACGCCGGAGCTGCAAAAGGCCATGGAAGGGGGGAGTGTCCTCACCTCGGAGATGGAGCTGTTTTTCCGGCTGTGCCCCTGTAAAATCATCGGTGTAACGGGCAGCGATGGCAAGACCACCACCACTACCTTAATCAGTGAGTTCTTAAAGGAGGCGGGCCTGAATGTCTACCTGGGAGGCAACATCGGCAAGCCGCTGCTGCCCGATGTGGACGGCATGACGGCCGAGGATGTGGCCGTTGTGGAGCTATCCTCCTTCCAGCTGATGACCATGGACCGCAGCCCCAATGTGGCGGTGTTCACTAATCTGTCCCCCAACCACCTGGATTACCACCACACAATGGAGGAGTACACAAGCGCCAAGCTGAACATTTTCTGCCACCAGAAGCCGGAGGACCGGGCCGTTTTCAACTATGACAACGACATTACCCGGTCTCTGGCCAAGGCCGCTGTGGGACGTGTCATGCAGTTCAGCCGCAAGCAGAAGCTGGAGGAAGGGGTTTACCTCCGGGATGGGGCCATCTGGCTGACCAACGACATGGGCAGTCGGGAGGTCCTGCCCCTGGCGGACATCCAGATTCCCGGGGTCCACAACATCGAAAACTACATGGCCGCCATCGCTGCGGTGGACGGCATCGTTCCCGACAGGTGCGTTCGGGCGGTGGCCCAGCGGTTTACTGGAGTGGAGCACCGCATCGAGCTGGTGCGGGAGCTGGACGGGGTCCGATACTATAACGACTCCATCGGCACCAGTCCCACCCGCACGATGGCGTGTCTGGACTCCTTCGAGCAGAAGCTGATCCTTATTGCCGGAGGATATGACAAGGGAGTTCCTTTTACGCAGCTTGGTATGGCTGTGACAGAAAAGGTCAAAGTGCTGATTTTGACCGGAGATACCGCCCTCGCTATCAAAAAGGCGGTGGAGGAGGCCGAGGGCTATGCGGAGAGCGGCTTGAAACTCATTGAGGCCGACGACCTGGCCTCCGCCGTGGCCACCGCCCGGGAGATTGCCCAAAAGGGAGACGTGGTGGTGCTGTCCCCGGCCTGCGCCGCCTTTGACCGCTTTAAAAACTTCATGGAACGGGGCAAGGTGTTTAAGCAGCTGGTGAATGAATTATAATAGAGAAGGATTAAAGGAAATGACCAACATGATAAACGACCGTGTAGCAGCCCTTGGCAGCCAGGCTCAGGGCCAGCTGGCAGAGGAATTTGCCCGTATCGATACCATCGCCCAGGAGAACACCGCACGGGTGTTGTCCGCCTTCCAGAAGCACCGGGTGGCTGACGGATATTTTGCCGGCACCACCGGCTACGGCTACGACGACCTGGGGCGGGGTCAGCTGGATAAGATCTACGCCGACCTCTTCGGCACAGAGGCCGCTCTGGTGCGCATCCAGTTTGTCAACGGCACCCACGCCATCGCCTGTGCCCTGTTTGGGGCGCTGAAGGCGGGGGATGTACTGCTGTCCGCCGTGGGTGCTCCCTATGACACGCTGCTGGGCGTGGTAGGGGCTGTGGACAAGGGGCCTGGCTCCCTGAAAGACTACGGCGTGGAGTACAGGCAAGTGGAACTCCTTGACAACAAGCCCGACCTGGAGGGCATGTCCAGAGCCGCCGCCGACCCCCGTGTGAAGGCGGTACTGATTCAGCGCTCCAAGGGCTATTCCACCCGCGCGTCCCTGTCTGTGGCGGAAATTGGAGAGATGTGCCAGGTCATCCGGGCTGCCAACCCCGGCGCCGCCATCCTGGTGGACAACTGCTACGGCGAGTTTGTGGAGACTTTAGAGCCTACCCACGTGGGGGCCGATCTGGTGGTGGGCTCACTCATTAAGAATCCGGGGGGCGGTCTGGCACCCACCGGAGGCTATATCGCCGGACGGCGGGACCTGGTGGAGGGGGCCGCCATGCGGCTCACCGTGCCGGGCATCGGCGGGGAGTGCGGCTGTACCCTGGGCCAGAACCGCCTGCTCTACCAGGGATTGTTCCTGGCTCCCCACACGGTGGCTCAGGCGGTGAAAACCGCTGTTTTTGCCGCAAAAGTGATGGAACTGCTGGGTTATGAGACCGAGCCCCACTCCTCGGCGGTCCGCCACGACATCATTCAGATGATCCACATGAAGGAACCGGAGGCTTTGAAAAAGTTCTGTAAGGGGATTCAGTTCGGCGCGCCGGTGGACTCCTATGTTACCCCGGAGCCCTGGGACATGCCGGGATACGACTGTCAGGTCATCATGGCCGCCGGGGCCTTCATTCAGGGGGCGTCCATCGAACTGTCCGCCGATGCCCCCATGCGGGAGCCCTACACCGTCTACCTCCAGGGGGGACTGACCTTCGAGTCGGGGCGGCTGGGCGTCCTGCTGGCCGTCCAGGAGCTGCTGGGACCCTCTGCTTAAAGGCAGTTTTAAGTTTCTTTGAGGAGGTCAGAATGGATCATAAAGGTATCATAAAATATTTCTATGAAGTTGTTGTTTCTCAAAATAGGCTTGAGGATCTTTTCAAATTCATTTCGGAGGATTGCGTGCTGAGAACTGGGGAAAAAGAAATTCTTATAGGAGTAGACGGAATGAAACAACACCTCTTGGTATTGAGAGAAACTTATCCCGACTATACGATGAAAATTGTTCGTCAATATACAGCAGATGATTATGTTATTTCAGAATTTGTCATGAAGGGAACACACAAAGGAAATTTTGCTGGAATAACACCGACAAATCAAGTTTTGGAGATTACAGGGGTAGATATTGACAAAGTGATAGATGGAAGAATCGTTGAGCATGGCGGCGCTGCGAATACTTTTGAGACTTTTTTTGAACACCATTTAATTAAACCCGTATAGGGTAAGCCCCCAATTTGTCAATTACCGATTGGGGAAACACAAGGGCATAGGTCAAGCCCGCTTAGGAATATCCTGACCCATAGGGGGTGAGGATATGGGGCCCTGGCGGCGGGAGTTCATCAGATATGTGCGCAGGCCGGTAAACCGCCGAAAACCGGTCTGGACGGGTCCCGGCCCTGCCCTGAAAATTCCTCCGGCTCTTCTTACTCTAGCGGTAGCCCTGCTGGTGGCCGGGACGGTCATCGCCCTGCTGGAGTCCAAGCTGCGCCCGGTGGTGGCAGAGGTTGCCGCCGCCCAGGCACAGAATACCATGACAGCGGTGATAGAAAACGCTGTCACCGCCGATCTTGCCGCCCGTCAGGTGAGCTACGCCGATTTTGTCACCATCCAGCGGGATGAGGGAGGGGCCATTACCGCCCTGACCACCGACATGGCCCGGATGAACTTGCTCCGGGCGGAGCTGACCGCCGCTATTCTGGAGACATTAGCTGAGGTGGATGTGTCCGATATTCAGGTTCCCCTGGGCAGCCTGTTCGATTTGGAGCCCCTGTGGGCCAAAGGACCAGCGCTCATGACACGGGCCATTACTGTGGGAACCGTTCAGACAGAGTTTGAAAGCCAGCTCACCTCTGCCGGGGTCAACCAGACCCTGCACCGCATTTGGCTGGAGATAAATGTGCCCATGACATTGCTGCTCCCGGGCGGAGAGATAGAAACAGCCCTGCATACCCGGCTGTGTGTGGCGGAGACGGTGATTGTGGGCCAGGTGCCGGACACCTATTTACATCTGGGACAGCAGTGAACGAAAGAGGAGGGACTACATGCTCGCGGTTGTACGTGATACATGGGACTATGTGCAGCAGATGATTCCTTTGGGGCTGATTGCCCTAATGATTCTGCTGCTGCTGCGTCCCATGCGTAAGAGGCGGCTCAAGGAACAGAATCTGGTCAGTTCCCTCTGGCGTGAGACAGCATTGCTTCTCTTTGTGGTATTCTGCGCGGGACTGGCTGCGTTGACCCTGTTTCCCGCCAACCTCTGGGCCTATGTGTTTGACCGGCTCTTCTGCGGCAAGACTTATTTTCGTATGGTCTGGGGCGATCTGACCTGGACAGACTTTTATCCCAGCTGGGAGGAAACCGTGTCCCAAATCCCGTATTTACCCAATATGCTCACCCCCTTTGAGGAGATATCCCGGGCACTGAACCGAAAAAGCTACTGGCTGCTGTTCATGCTCCTGGGAAATATCATCATGTTTATGCCCATCGGTTTTTTCCCCGCACTGCTGTGGAGGGGGTGGCGGTGGTGGAAGTCCCTGCTGGCGGGCTTCTGCACCTCTGCTTCCATCGAGTTCATCCAGTTCTTTATCGGCCGAAGCACCGATATTGACGATGTGATCCTGAACACCACCGGGGCACTTGCCGGTTTCTGGATTTTCTGTCTGATGAAGGCAATCTTCCCAAACTTTACCCAAAAATTTCAATGTCAGCCCAGAGGAGGGTACTATCGTGGATGATTTTACCGAAATTGAGGCACTCCGCCAGGAATTGACCCGGGCGGGCTACGAGTACTATGTGCTGGACAAGCCCACTATGTCTGACTATGACTACGACCACAAGCTGCGCCGTCTGGAGGAACTGGAGGCAGCCCACCCGGAGATAATTACCCCTGATTCCCCCACCCAGCGGGTGGGAGGACAGCCGCTGGAAGCCTTCACCCAGGTGCAGCACCAGGTGCCTCTGGAATCTCTCCAGGACGTGTTCAACTTTGAGGAGCTGGAGGCCTTCGACCAACGGGTCAAGGGGGTGGTTCCCGAGGCGGAATATGTGGTAGAGCCCAAGGTGGATGGACTGTCTGTCGCCCTGGAGTATGAAGACGGAATTTTTGTTCGGGGAGCCACCCGGGGAGACGGCCAGGTGGGGGAGGACGTCACCGAAAATCTGCGCACGGTCCGGTCCATTCCGCTGAAAATCCCCGACGCTCCGCCCCGGCTCATCGTCCGCGGAGAGGTATACATGCCCAAAAAGGTCTTCCACACTCTGAATGAGGAGCGCGAACGCAGGGGAGAGGCTCTGTTCGCAAATCCGCGCAATGCCGCCGCCGGCTCTTTGCGTCAGCTGGACCCGAAGGTTGCGGCCTCCCGAAAACTGGATATTGCGGTATTTAATATCCAATGGCCCCGGGATGATTTCTCCACCCACCTTGAGACTCTAGACTACATGCGAGACAAGGGGTTTAAAGTAATACCACATTACAGCTGTTCCCGGATATCCCAGGTGACGGAGCATATTACGGAGATCGGAGATACCAGAGCGTCCTTTCCCTTTGACATTGACGGCGCTGTTATAAAGGTAAATAGCTTGTCACAGCGTGCGGTCCTTGGCTCTACGGCAAAATTTCCCCGTTGGGCAGCCGCCTATAAGTATCCTCCGGAGGTCAAGCCCGCCCAGGTGTTGGATATTGTGGTCCAGGTGGGCCGGACAGGAGTGCTCACCCCAAAAGCGGTGCTCACCCCTGTCCGTCTCGCAGGCACTACCGTCACCAATGCTACGCTCCATAATCAAGACTTCATCACCGAGAAGGACATCCGCATCGGTGACACTGTTCTGGTACGGAAGGCAGGGGAGATCATTCCCGAGGTGCTGTCTGTGGTGGCGGATCAGCGCCCGGAGGAGACCCAGCCCTGGTTCCTGCCAAAAGTCTGCCCTGTATGCGGAGCTCCGGTAGAGCGGGATGAGGACGGCGCTCATATCCGATGTACTGGCGCGGAGTGCCCGGCTCAGCTGCTGCGCAATCTGGCTCATTTCGCCAGCCGGGACGCGATGGATATTGAGGGTCTGGGGATCGCCGTGGTAGAAAATCTGGTCAATGCCCAGCTGGTGAAGACCCCGGGCGACCTGTACTTTTTAAGGGAAGAGGATGTGGCCCAGCTGGAGAGGATGGGAAAGCGGTCCGCGCAGAAGCTGCTGGCCGCCCTGGAGAAATCCAAGTCTCAGGACCTCTCCCGGCTGATTTACGCCTTTGGGATCCGTCAGGTGGGACAGAAGGCGGGCAAAATTCTGGCTGCCCGGTTTCATACGCTGGAGGGCCTGCAGAATGCCACTCTGGAGGAGCTCACCGCTGTGGACGATATCGGTGAGATCACCGCTCGGAGCATTTTGGACTGGATGGTAAGCCCTCAGAGCCGGCATCTCATCGACCGGCTGAGAGAGGCCGGGGTCAATATGACGGCGGCGGAGCAAGGGAGCGACCAGCGCTTTGCCGGCATGACCTTTGTCCTTACCGGCGCTCTGGAGAAGTTTACCCGGGACGAGGCAAGTGAGATGATTGAGACCAGAGGCGGCAAGTCGGCAGGCTCTGTATCCAAAAAGACCACCTATGTTGTAGCAGGGGAGGCGGCCGGCTCGAAGCTGCGCAAAGCCCAGGAGCTGGGGATCACAGTTCTCAGTGAGGACGAATTTTTAGAACTTCTGAAATAGAAAAAGGGGAGAGGCAACGTGAAAAAAGGCTACGGCTATATTGCGGTTGCGGTGATAATGTTCACCTCTTTCGAGGTTGTGCTGAAATTTATTGCCGGTCAGATTAATCCGGTACAGCTTACCCTATGCCGGTTTGCCATCGGTTTTATATTTCTGCTGCCAGTGGCCCTCCACAATCTGAAAAAGCGGGAAAAACAGCTGGACAGAAAGACTATGGCTTACTTTGCTCTGCTGGGGTTGATCGGCATAGCCCTGTGTATGCCGATTCTCCAGATGGCAGTCAGCTACACCAACTCCTCTGTGGCGGCGGTGATGTTCAGCTGTAATCCGGTATTCGTCACCTTTTTGGCCTTTTTTCTGCTGAAAGAACCGATTAAGCCCCGGCATATAGCCGCTTTGGCCCTGGAAATTCTGGGAACAGTGGTCATTATCAGTCCATGGAATACTAAGCTGAACATGACGGGGGTGGCACTGGCCCTGCTGTCTACCTTGCTGTTCTCCCTGTACGGCGTGATGGGCAAGCGAAAGGTGGCCGAATTCGGCGGAGCGGTGGTTACCTGCTTCAGCTTCTTCTTCGGCAGCCTGATTGTTTTGGCCCTGATTCTGCTGTCCCACATTTCGGTGGTGGCCCAGATGTTCCAAAGCATAGGCCTGAACAGCTTTGCCAATATTCCGGTTCTGGCAGGCTACACTTGGGAAAATCTTCCTTATGTGCTGTTTGTCTCCGTCGGTGTGGCGGGAATCGGCTTCTGCGCATATTTTCTGGCGATGGAGTATCAGCCTGCCAGCGTGGTGTCGCTGGTCTACTTCTTCAAGCCTGCCCTCTCGCCCCTTCTGGCATGGTGGGTCCACGGGGAGGAAATCGCTCCCAACATGCTGGTGGGAGTAATCCTGATTGTGGTTGGCTCTCTGTGCTCCATTATCCCGGGAATTTTAGAGGCAAAACGGGAAAAAATTTAAAGATGCCCTTGACTTAAAGGGCACTTCATATGATATAGTTTTCATATCATTTACTTAGAGGAGATGTAATTATGGAGGCATCAAAGGTTTATTTCACCGATTTCCATACACAGGCCTATGGAGACAGCCTGCCCACCAAGCTGAAAAAGCTGATTAAGAAGGCGAGCATCCAGGACCTGGACTTGGAGGGCAAATTTGTGGCCATCAAGCTCCACTTCGGTGAGCTGGGCAATATCAGCTATCTGCGCCCCAACTACGCCCGGGCGGTGGTGGATGTCGTCAAGGAGCTGGGGGGCAAGCCCTTCCTTACTGACTGCAATACCATGTATCCCGGCAGCCGGAAGAACGCCCTGGAGCATCTGGAGTGTGCATGGCAGAATGGCTTTACACCCCTTACCGTTGGCTGTCCCATCCTCATCGGCGATGGTCTGAAGGGCACTGACGACGTGGAGATCCCTGTGGAGGGCGGCGAATATGTTGAAAAGGCCAAAATCGGCCGCGCCATTATGGACGCCGACGTTTTTATCAGCCTGACTCACTTTAAAGGTCACGAGATGACCGGCTTCGGCGGGGCCATCAAAAACATCGGCATGGGCTGCGGTTCCCGGGCGGGGAAGAAAGAACAGCATGCCAGCGGCAAGCCCAAGATTAATTCGGACGCCTGCCGTGGCTGCACCCGCTGCCAGAAGGAATGCGCCAACAGCGGTCTGGTTTTCGACTCGCAGACCCGGAAGATGCATGTGGACGAGGTCCACTGTGTGGGCTGCGGACGCTGTCTGGGCGCCTGCAATTTCGACGCCATCTATTTTACCAACGACAACGCTCAGGCGGCGCTCAACTGCCGCATGGCGGAGTATACCAAGGCGGTGGTGTCCGGCCGTCCCCAGTTCCATATCTCCCTGATTGTGGATGTGTCTCCCAATTGCGACTGTCACGCCGAGAATGATGTGCCCATCCTGCCCAATATCGGCATGTTTGTCTCTACTGACCCCCTGGCCCTGGACCAGGCCTGTGTGGATGCCTGTATGGCCGCTGAGCCTATGCCGGGCAGTCAGCTGGCCAGACACCTGGCCGACCCCAGTTTTCATGACCACCATGACCATTTCACCAACTCCACGCCGGAGTCGGAGTGGCGGAGCTGTCTGGCGCACGCCGAGAAGATCGGCCTGGGCTCCCGGAGCTATGAGCTGATTGAGATGTAAAGTGTTTCTACTTCAATCTGAGAGGTGATCCCCCATGAACAAGACCCCGGAGGATATCCGCGCCATTGTGGAGGAGCTGAAGGTGCTCTACCCCGATGGTATCTGCTCTCTGGAGTATCAAAAAGACTACGAATTGCTGTTTTCGGTCCGTCTGGCCGCCCAATGTACAGATGAACGGGTCAATAAGGTGACTCCCGCCCTCTATGCCCGGTTCCCCACATTGGAGGCGCTGGCCAATGCCGAGATATCTGAGGTGGAGGAGTACATACACTCTACGGGCTTTTTCCGGGCCAAGGCCAGAGATATTGTCTTAGCCTCCCAGATGCTGCTTCGGGATTACGGCGGCCGGGTCCCCGACACCATGGAGGACCTGCTGAAGCTGCCTGGTGTGGGGCGGAAGACCGCTAATTTAATCCTGGGGGATATATATCACACCCCCGGCGTGGTGGTGGCGGACACACACTGCATCCGGATTACCGGCCTGCTGGGGCTCACCGACGGCACCAAGGACCCGGCCAAGGTGGAGACACAGCTCCGGGCCGTCCTGCCTCCGGAGGAGTCCAACGACTTCTGTCACCGCATGGTCCTCCACGGACGGGCGGTGTGCGTCGCCCGGCGGCCCCAGTGCGCGGAGTGTACCCTGCGGCCCTGGTGTGACCACTTTGCCAAAAACGGAGGATAAATTGAAGGGGGCGGCCTGAAGGCCGCCCCCTTCATCACTTCTAAATTTATCGAAAAACAATAAAAATATATTGACAATCAATTTTTCGTGTGCTACGATAGGGCCAACCGAAAGGGGGGATTTCCCATGGAAAAAACGGCTGTCCAGAGATTGGCCGCTATTTTAAGGACTATGGTGCTTATTGTTTTCGTGTTGAATCTGTTCTGTCTGCTGTTTGTACCTGGAATGGCCGTGATTTTGCTTGATAGAAACACAATGGCAGATCCGGAGTGGCGGAAGGCGTTGGCATGGGCCTTGCATGAGAGAGGGCTCCTTTGGGTTGGAGTTGTCTGTTTGGGCGGGTTCCGCAGCCTGTTTGAACATGCACCGGTGGGTGTGCTGAGCCTATTTTTCTGGGTCTGCGGGACATGTACCGCTCTGATTTTGTGGCAGGCCAAGAAGATACTGGACACCATTCTGGCGGGGAATCCCTTCCAGCTCAAGAACGCCCAGGCGCTGAGAAGGGCGGCGGTGTGCTGCTGGCTGATCTCCGGCGCGGCGCTGGTCCGGCTGCTCTGGTGGCTGTGGTGTGACCGCGGCATCGCCCCCCTGTTTACCTACAATGCCCTGTTTATCCCCGCGTTCCTCATGGGAGGCCTGCTCTTTCAGGTGATGTCCGCCCTGTTCCGCCAGGCGGCGGAGCTGAAGGAGGACCAGGACCTGACCATTTAGGGGGTGGGTCTATGGCGATTATGGTAAATCTGGATGTGATGATGGCCAAACGGAAGATGTCCCTGGGGGAGCTGGCTCAAAAGGTTGACATAACAATGGCAAACCTGTCCATTTTGAAGAATAACAAGGCTAGGGCGGTGCGTTTCTCCACGCTGGAGGCCATCTGTAAGGCGCTGGACTGTCAGCCTGGGGATATTTTGGAGTTTGTGCCTGACGGCGAGGAGGGGCTATGAGCGAAAAGGGAAGGAACTTCTTGATAGCATTATGTAAATTTTCTCTCCAAGCGCTGGCGATTTTGGCTGGGGTATTGGTTGTCCTGTGGTTCTTCGCGGGATTTATCATCTATGGGTGGTGAGCCTCACATGACATGGAGATGGTTTCAGCGGGTAATTTGGACCCTGCTGGCGGTGTGCGCCGGGGGAGCGGCCCTGCTCTTGCTGACCAGCGGCAGAGGCCTTCTGCTGATCGGCCAGGTGAGCGGCGGGGATATCATGGCAGTCCTGGGGATGGTCTTTCTGCTGACCCTGCTGGTCTGGGGGGACGGGGCCATCGCGGCGTTTCTGAAGGGCTGGGAGCGGGTGCTCGCGCTGGCTTTTGCCCTAACCGTGGAGGCACTGGCCCTTCTAACACTGTTGTTTTTTGGATTTTACTTCAATACCAGCCCCGAGTATATCCCGCTTCGTGGCCCGACAGGGGAGACAGAGCTGGTGGTCTGTGAGGAGAATTGGCTTTTCAAGGTCTGGGGGAGCTTTTATCGGCCTGTCGGACCTTTCTGGATTCAAAGTACCGGCGTGTCTTATGAGGCGCGCGACTGCTGGCCCTTTCGTGAGGACCGCTATGAAATAGAGTGGGCGGAGGGTCAGGCAATCATCCACTACGACACCGGAACGGGGGAGTGGGAGACCTGCACTGTACCGCTGAATCAGTGACAAGGAGGATTGAAATAGGTCTTGTTGTCATTACTCTTCTGCTTAACCTGTTCCTGGCCTGGGCGGAAAACAAGCGGGGCACGGAGGAATGGGAGTCAAATATTTGAGGTGATATTTTATGTATGGCTTGTTTGAGCTCCTGCTTCCTCTGACGGGCTGGAGCGTTCTGGTGATGGCAATTATCGGGGTGTGCTGCCTGGTGTTGTGCAGGGGGGAGGAGAATCACAAGCACCTGGTTCGGACCACTGAAGTGTTTTTGGGGGCACTTGCTCTGCTGGCGGGCGGGAATATCCTGCTGAGGCAGTTCGGCCTGACCTGGCGCAGCGGGCCGGAGGCGGTGCTGTTCGGCGTGATGCTGGTCGGCGGCTGGCTGGGAGTTTTGTTTACCCTGGCCTGCTTCCTGCCCCTGAACAGGCCGGGTTCCAACCGCTTTCTGCGGCGGGGGGCTAAGGCGGCAGCACTGTTCTTTGGCTCTCTGCTCCTGCTGGTCTCCCTGTGGATGGGGCCGATGATGCTCATCTTTGCCTGCGGAGACGACGAGCGGGTAGTGGAATACCAAGACCAGCTACTGCTGGAGGTGGATGATGGATTTATGGACCCCCACTGGAGTTATTATGTCTACCACGGCCCCCTGGTCCGGGGGAGGGAGCGGGTATATGAGGATTACGAGCCCCTGGTCTACAGCTAAAAAGGCAGAAAGTTTCACCTCTCCCCGTCATATAGATAGGGGAGAGGTGATTGCTATGTCACAAAAGCCCCGGCGTATTGGATTTTTGGAGCGGACGGCGGAGGTATTTGACCTTCCAGCTGACGCGGTAGCCGGTCTGCCCAAGCTGGAGCTGGTGGGGGACACGGAGCTGCGGGTGGAAAATCACAAGGGCATCTTATCCTACGGCCAGGAGGAGATCCACATCAGCGGCGGGACCTGCCTGATTAAAGTTTCTGGTCAGGGCCTGGAGCTGCGGGCCATGACGGGATTAGAACTGCTGATTACAGGGAAAGTTTCTCAAATCACGCTGGTTTAGGGGGCCATTATGAGGAAGCTGATGAACTTGGTCCGGGGGATGGTCACAATCAGAGTGGAGGGACTTTTTCCGGAGCGTTTGATTAACCTGTGCGCCCAGGAGAACATCGATTTCTGGGCCATGGAGTGGCTGGATGAACACACCGTCCGCTTTGTCGCCAGACGCCGCGCGCTGAGCCGGCTGGCTGTTCTGTCACAAAAGGCTGGCTGTACGGTGGAGCGGGAGGCCAGCCGGGGACTGCCGGATTTCCTCAGCCGGTTCCGTACCCGGTACGCCTTTCTGGCAGGCCTGGTCTTCGCCCTGTGCGCCGTCGGTTTTCTCTCCCGGTTCGTGCTCACCATTGAGGTGAAGGGAAATGAGCGGGTGCCCACCGCTGTCATTCTGAGTCAGCTGCGCCAATTAGGGGTGTACCCGGGGGTATACGGGCCTTCACTTGAGCGCAAGCAGCTGGCGCAGGAGGCCCTTCTGGCGCTGGATGATCTGTCCTGGATGGCCCTTAATCTCCATGGCACCCGGCTGGAAGTCATCGTTCGGGAGGTGATTGAGACGCCGGAGCGTCTGGACGAATCGGGCCTTTTTGATATTGTCTCCAAAGCCGACGGAGTCATCACCCACGTTGAACCGGAACAGGGAGACGCGATGGTCCAGGAGGGGGATGTGGTGGCCAAGGGGGATATTCTGATCTCAGGGACCGTCACAATGGAGCCGCCCAAATACAGTGATCTGCCTAATCGGTACTACCCAACCCACGCCCGGGGCCGGGTCTGGGCCCGGACGTGGCGGGTGCTCACCGCGGCCATTCCGGTAGAGACCACCGTGAAGGACTACACAGGCGGGGAAACCAGTGTGTGGTCATTAAATTTTTTTGGACGACGGGTTAAAATTTTTGGAAAGACTAGCATTTCGTGGGCAATGTATGATAAAATAACCACAGTACACCAGGCGGCACTGCCCGGAGGGGCACGGCTGCCCCTGTCCTTGAGCCAGGAGACCGCCCGAGAGTATCAGCCCCGGACCTTGGAGGTTGACCAAGCCGCCGCGCAGTCTCTGCTGGAGGCACAGCTGCTGAAGCAGCTAGAGACCCTGATCAGCGAGGACGGCGAGGTGGAAACGGCTCAGTTTTCCGCCCGGGTAACCGGCGGGGCGCTGGAGGTTACCCTTACTGCCCAGTGCCTGGAGGAAATCGGTGCAGAGCGGCCGGGGACAGGGGAGCTGCCGGAAAATCCGTAAGGGATGCCTTGGACCGCCCCTACAGAAGATTTTGACCAAAAGCAAGGAGATCATCTACCCATGACAGAACAGACCATTAGCTTGGAACGCTTGGAGGAGACCATCAATGTGTTCGGCTCCTTCGACGAAAATATCCGCATCATTGAACGGGAGATGGAGGTCACAGTGGTGAGCCGGGACTCCCTTCTCAAGGTAGCAGGGGAGGACCCGGAGGGGGTTATGCATGCCGTCAAGGCCATTGAAAACCTGATGACCCTGGCCTCCAAGGGGGAGACCATCAACGAGCAGAATGTACGCTATATCGTTCAGCTGATTCGTGAGGGCAAAGAGGGGCAGATCGTTCAGTTGGCCGGAGATGTCATCTGCATCACCGCCAAGGGCAAGCCCATCAAGGCCAAAACCCTGGGCCAGAAAAAGTATATGGAGGCCATTAAAAACAACGTGGTCACCGTGGGGGTGGGCCCCGCCGGTACAGGCAAGACGTATCTGGCTGTGGCCGCCGCCGTGGCCGCCTTCCGGGCCAAGGAGATCAACCGGATCATCCTCACCCGTCCAGCGGTTGAGGCGGGGGAACGGCTTGGCTTCCTGCCCGGCGATCTTCAGAGCAAGGTGGACCCCTATCTGCGCCCGCTGTATGATGCCCTCTTTGAGATGCTCGGCCCGGATACCTATCAGAAATATCTGGAGCGGGGCAATATTGAGGTGGCCCCCCTGGCCTACATGCGGGGACGTACACTGGACGACTCCTTCATTATTCTGGACGAGGCGCAGAACACCAGCCGGGAACAGATGAAGATGTTCCTCACCCGGCTGGGCTTTGGGTCCAAAATTGTCATCACCGGCGACATCACCCAGATCGACCTGCCTGCCGACAAGGTGTCTGGACTGCGGGAGGCCATGCGGGTGCTGAAGGGGGTGGAGGATATCGCCATCCTCCGCCTCAACG
>Ga0073908_1001159_pt1 | contig 38871 bp, 28 predicted proteins | sample MucameincwithD2O_FD_65484 | JGI IMG/M metagenome (GOLD analysis project Ga0073908, IMG submission 65484) | Mouse cecum microbial communities from Vienna, Austria - Mucus amended microcosms incubated with D2O | ecosystem: Host-associated > Mammals > Digestive system > Large intestine > Cecum... | reverse complement strand
TTCAGCCGCTTCCGCGGCGAGGAGTGGCGCACGCAGCGCGAGGTGCGCAGGCTGCTCGACAAGTACTTCACCACGCAGGCGGACGGCATTCCCGGCAACGACGACACGGGAACGATGTCGGCCTGGGCCCTCTTCTCGATGATGGGCCTCTATCCCGACTGCCCGGGCGAACCCTACTATACGCTCACGGCGCCCCTGTTCGACCGCGTGCAGATCGACACGCCGGGCGGCGAGCTGGTCATCGAGGCCCGGCGCCCGGCCGGGGGCGGCGACTACATCCGCCGCATGACCCTCGGCGGCCGGCCGCTGGAGCGCTACCGCATCTCGCACGACGAGCTGCTGCGCGGCGGCCGCCTCACCTTCGAACTTCAAAACCGCAAATAACCGCAATGAAAACCAACAGACTACTGACCGCGGCGGCGCTGCTCATGGCCGCCTGTTCGCAGCCGCAGCCCGACGGCGACTTCGTCAGCTGGGTCGATCCCAAGATCGGCACCGGCGGCCACGGCCATGTCTTCGTGGGGGCCAACGTCCCCTTCGGCATGGTGCAGGTGGGCCCCACGAGCATTCCCCAGTCGTGGGACTGGTGCTCGGGCTACCACGAGAGCGACTCTACCGTCATCGGCTTTTCGCATACCCACCTGAGCGGTACGGGTATCGGCGATCTGTTCGACGTCACGCTCATGCCCGTCGTGGGCGAGGTCGCCTACGCCCGCGGCACGGAGGAGGACCCGCAGTCGGGCCTTTGGTCCTATGCCGACCGCTCGAAGGAGGTGGCCGTGCCGGGCTATTATTCGGTTCCGCTGACCCGCTACGGCGTGACGGCCGAGATGACCGCCACCTCGCGCGTGGGTCTGCACCGCTACACCTTCCCCGAGGCCGATGACGCCGCCGTGGTCTTCGATCTGGAGAACGGTGGCTGCTGGGACAAGGCCACCGATACGGGGCTGAAGGCCGAGGGCGACCGCATCGTCACCGGCTGGCGCCACTCCGCGGGGTGGGCCGCCGACCAGAAGGTCTTCTTCGCCGCCGAGTTCTCGCGTCCGTTCGACAGCTTCGAGCCGGTGGGCGACCGCTACGGCCGCGCCTCGTTCCGAACGAAGGCCGGCGAGCGGATCCTGGTGAAGGTGGCCCTCTCGCCCGTGAGCGTGGAGGGGGCGCGCGCCAACCTCGCGGCCGAGCTCCCCGGGTGGGACTTCGAGGCTACGGCGGCCGCCGCCTCCGCGCGGTGGAACGACGAGCTGTCGCGCATCCGCATCGAGACGGCCGACCGGACGGCCCGCAAGATCTTCTATACGGCGCTCTACCACACGATGATCGCCCCGGTGACCTTCTGCGACGTCGACGGCTCGTACCGCGGTGCCGACGGAGAGGTGCACCCCGATCCGGGCTACACGACCTACTCGGTCTTCTCGCTCTGGGACACCTACCGCGCCAAGATGCCGCTGCTGACGCTCGTCGAGCCCGAGCGCATGGCCGACATCGTCAACACCATGCTCGCCATCGCCGACGAGCAGGGGCGCCTGCCCGTGTGGCATCTGTGGGGCAACGAGACCGACTGCATGGTGGGCAACCCGGGCGTGGTCGTCGTGGCCGACGCCATCGTGAAGAACATCCCCGGCGTCGACCGCGAGCGCGCCTTCGAGGCGATCCGCCGCACGGCGATGAACGAGGGGCGGGGCAACGGCCTGAGAATGAAATACGGCTACATCCCGTGCGATCTGTTCAACGAGGCCGTGGCCTACGATCTGGAGTACGCACTGGCCGACGGCGCCGCCGCCCTGGCCGCCCGTGCGCTGGGCAAGAAGACCGAGGAGGAGTACCTCGCCTCGCGCAGCCGCTCCTACCGCCACCTGTTCGACCCCTCGACGGGCTTCATGCGCGGCCGCGACTCGCGCGGCGGCTGGCGCACCCCCTTCAACCCCTTCGCCTCGTCGCACCGCGCCGACGACTACTGCGAGGGCAACGCCTGGCAGTATACGTGGCTCGTGCCGCACGACGTTAAGGGTCTCGAGGAGTGCTTCGGCTCGCGGGAGCGAATGATCGGGAAGCTCGACTCGCTGTTCATCGTTTCGTCGGTGGTCGAGGGCGCCGAGACCTCGCCCGACATCTCGGGCATGATCGGCCAGTATGCCCACGGCAACGAGCCCTCGCACTCGACGCTCTACCTCTACTCGATCCTGGGCCAGCCCTGGAAGACGGCCGACAAGGTGCGTGAGGTGCTCACGACGCTCTACCACGCCGCACCCGACGGTCTTTCGGGCAACGAGGACGTGGGGCAGATGTCGGCCTGGTACGTCCTCTCGTCGCTCGGCTTCTACGAGGCCGAGCCCGCCTCGGGCCGCTTCTGGTTCGGCGCGCCGATGTTCGACCGCGCCGAGGTGCGGGTCGCGGGCGGCGTGCTGACGGTGGAGGCCGTCGACAACTCGGCCGAGAATCGCTACATCCAGCGCGTGACGCTCGACGGCGCCCCCTACACCAAGGGCTACGTCGACTATGCCGACCTGGCCGCGGGCGGCGTGCTGCGCATGGAGATGGGCCCCGAGCCCAAGGTGTGGTACTGCGCCCAGGAGCCCGAGGTCTATGACGACCGGCGCCCCGCGCCCGAAGCGCGGCTGTTCCGCTCCGAGGCCGTCGAGGCCGAGATCGACCGCGTGTGCGGTCTGCTGGAGAACAAGCGCCTCCGCTGGATGTTCCGCAACTGCTTCCCCAACACGCTCGACACCACGGTCCACTACCGCGAGGACGAGGCGGGGTGCCCCGACACCTATGTATATACGGGCGACATTCCGGCCATGTGGCTGCGCGACTCGGGGGCCCAGGTGTGGCCCTACGTGCAGCTCTGCACCGACGATGAGCCGCTGCGGCGCATGATCGCGGGCACGATCCGCCGCCAGTTCAAACTGATAAACATCGACCCCTACGCCAACGCTTTCAACGACGGCCCCACGGGCGCCGGCGAGGACGCCGCGTTCTACCCCCAGAGCCCCTGGGTCTTCGAGCGCAAATGGGAGATCGATTCCCACTGCTATCCGATCCGCCTGGCCTACCACTACTGGAAGACGACGGGCGACGAATCGGTCTTCGACGCCGAGTGGGTCGGGGCGATGCGCAAGATCCTTCATACGCTGCGCACGCAGCAGCGTAAGGAGGGCGACGGCGACTACATGTTCCTGCGCACGACCGACCGCCAGCTCGACACCAAGTGCCGCGTCGGGCGCGGCAATCCCGTGAAGCCCGTGGGGCTCATCGCCTCGGCTTTCCGCCCGTCGGACGACGCCACGACCTTCGAGTTCCTCGTGCCGTCCAACTTCATGGCCGTCTCGTCGCTGCGCAAGGCCGCCGAGATCCTCTCGACGGTCAACGGCGAGCAGGAGCTCGCCGCCGGCTGCGCGGCCCTGGCCGACGAGGTGGCCGCGGCGCTCGAGGAGCACGCCGTGGTGGAGCACCCCGACTTCGGGCCGATCTACGCCTTCGAGGTCGACGGCTTCGGCAGCGCCCAGCTCATGGACGATGCCAACGTGCCGTCGCTGCTGGCCATGGCCTACCTGGGCGACGTGGACCGTCGCGACCCGATCTACGAGAACACGCGCCGCTTCGTCTGGAGCGAGGCCAACCCCTACTTCTGGCGCGGCGCGGCGGGCGAGGGGATCGGCGGCCCGCACATCGGCGTCGAGTCGTTCTGGCCCATGAGCGTCATGATGCGCGCCTTCACCTCGACCGACGACGCCGAGATCGCGGCCTGCATCGCGCAGCTGATGACCACCGACGCCGGCTGCGGCTTTATCCACGAGTCGCACCACCGCGACGATGCCGCCGACTTCACGCGCCCCTGGTTCGCCTGGCAGAACACCCTCTTCGGCGAGCTCATCCTCAAGCTGATCGCCGACGGAAAGCTCGACCTGCTCAACTCGATCAAATAACTACGGCGGCTCGCAGGAGCCGCGCGGGCCACAGCCTCCCGCCGCGGAGGCCCGCTGTTCGCGTGCCCTGCAGGCTGCCGTCCCGAAAACAAAAATCGGAACCCATGAAGAAGCTCCTCGTATTCGTTTGCGCGGCCCTGGCCGCCGCCTGCGGCCCGCGCCCTGCCGAGCAGACGCTGCTCCGCCCCTCGGAGTACGTCTCGACGCTCGTGGGCACGCAGTCCGACTACGCCCTCTCGACGGGCAACACCTATCCTGCGGTGGCGCTGCCGTGGGGCATGAACTTCTGGACGCCCCAGACGGGCCGCATGGGCGACGGCTGGGCCTACACCTACGGCGCCCACACCCTCTGCGGCTTCAAGCAGACCCACCAGCCCTCGCCGTGGATCAACGACTACGCCCCCTTCTCGCTCATGCCGGTGCGGGGCGACGACAAGCTCGACGAGCAGAGCCGCCGCAGCTGGTTCTCGCACCAGTCCGAAGAGGCGCGGCCCTACTATTACCGCGTCTACCTGGCCGACCACGACGTGCGCGTGGAGATCGCCCCCACGGAGCGCGCGGCCGTCATGCGCTTCACCTTCCCCGAGTCGGACGAGTCGGGCGTCGTGGTCGACGCCTTCGACCGCGGCTCGCGCGTGGAGGTGGTCGACGCCCGCACTCTGGCGGGCTACACCACGCGCAACAGCGGCGGCGTGCCCGACAACTTCCGCAACTGGTTCGTCATCCGCTTCGACAAGCCGTTCGGCGCCGTGGAGCTGACCGACTCCCCGTCGGACTACGCGCCCGGCAGCGCCAAGCTCTATCCCGAGGGCGGCAAGGCCGCGGAGGGGTGCCACGCCGTGGCCAAGGTCCACTTCACGACCCGCCGCGGCGAACAGGTCACGGCGCGCATCGCCTCGTCGTTCATCTCGGCCGAGCAGGCCGTGCTGAACCTCGACCGCGAGGTGGGCGACGCCACGCTCGACCAGATCCGCTCGCGCGCGCAGGAGCGCTGGGACGAGGTGCTGGGCCGCATCGAGGTGGCGGGCGGCAAGGAGGAGCAGCTGCGCACCTTCTACTCGTGCCTCTACCGCTCGACCCTCTTTCCGCGCAAGTTCTACGAGCTGGACGCCGCGGGCGAGCCCGTGCACTACAGCCCCTACAACGGCGAGGTGCTGCCCGGCTACATGTATACCGACACGGGCTTCTGGGACACGTTCCGCTGCCTCTTCCCGCTGCTGAACCTGGTCTACCCATCGGAGAACGCCAAGATGCAGGCGGGCCTTGCCAACGCCTGGCGCGAGAGCGGCTTCCTGCCCGAGTGGGCGAGCCCCGGCCACCGCGGCTGCATGGTGGGCAACAACTCGGCCTCGGTGGTCGCCGACGCGATCATGAAGGGCGTCACGCCCGAGGAGGACGTCGCCGCGCTCTACGAGGCGATCATGCACGGCCGCACGGCGGTGCACCCGACCGTCAGCTCCACGGGCCGCAAGGGCCACGAGTACTACAACACGCTGGGATACGTGCCCTACGACGTGGGCATCAACGAGAACGTGGCCCGCACGCTGGAGTATGCCTACGACGACTGGTGCATCGCGCAGGTGGCCCGCAAGCTGGGCCGCGACGAGGAGGCCGTGCTCGTCGAGAAGGCCTCCGGCAACTGGCGCAACGTCTTCGACCCCGAGACGCGGCTCATGCGCGGCCGCAACGCCGACGGCGCCTTCCAGTCGCCCTTCAGCCCCTACAAGTGGGGCGACGCCTTCACCGAGGGCAACGCCTGGCACTACACCTGGTCGGTCTTCCACGACGTGGAGGGGCTCGCCGACGCCATGGGCGGGCGCGAGGCGTTCGCGCGCATGCTCGACTCGGTGTTCGTCGTGCCGCCCGTCTACGACGACAGCTACTACGGGTCCCGCATCCACGAGATCACCGAGATGCAGGTGGCCGACATGGGCAACTACGCCCATGGCAACCAGCCCGCGCAGCACATGATCTACCTCTACGACTACGCCGGCGAGCCGTGGAAGGCGCAGCACTGGGTGCGCGAGACGATGGACCGCCTCTACTCGGCCAAGCCCGACGGCTACTGCGGCGACGAGGACAACGGCCAGACCTCGGCCTGGTACGTCTTCTCGGCGCTGGGCTTCTATCCCGTCTGCCCCGCCTCGGATTGCTACGCTGTGGGCGCGCCGCTCTTCCGCCGCGCGACGGTGCATCTGGAGAACGGCCGGCGGATCGAGATCGAGGCGCCGCAGAACGGCCCCGCGAATCGCTACATCGGGGCGATGCGCCTCGACGGCAAGCCGTGGGACGCCAATTTCCTGCGCTGGTCGGACCTTGCCCGGGGGGCCACGATCCGCTTCGACATGCAGGCCGAGCCCGACATGCGGCGGGGCACCGACGCGCAGGCGTCGCCCGCCCGGTGCGGGGGTGGGGAATGTCGATAATTTGTCGATAGAATCCCCCGCTTTATTTTGAAAATTGTTCGGAAAGACCTACCTTTGTCATGTTGTTTCGGCAACGAAACAGGTTAATTCGGGCAAGGAAGATGACACTTTTCGGCGACATCCGACAACGCGGGCGAAAGAAGCGGCACAAGCGGGCCGCGGCCTTCGCGTCGATGCGGGAGCAGGTGCAGCGCATGCAGGCGGGCACGTGCGGATCGGTGGGCTGCAAAGTGCTCGGATAGAGATCAAACCGCCATGACGGAGACGTCGTGGCGGTCTTTTTTGTCCGACGCCGCGGGTCGTTGCGATGAATCGTTTATAAAACCGAAGAGATTATGATGAAAGTGGGAGTGATCATGGGTTCCGTGAGCGACTACGAGGTGATGGCCGACGCCGTGGCCATGCTCGAGCGCTTCGGCGTCGATTTCGAGAAGCGGGTGGTCAGCGCCCACCGCACGCCCGATCTGCTGTGCGAGTACGCCAAGACGGCCCGCGAGCGCGGTCTGGGCGTCATCATCGCCGGTGCGGGCGGTGCCGCCCACCTGCCGGGCATGGTGGCCTCGATGACCCCGCTGCCGGTGGTGGGCGTGCCCGTGAAGTCGCGCGCCCTCAACGGCCTCGACTCGCTGCTCTCGATCGTGCAGATGCCCGCCGGCGTGCCGGTGGCCACCACTGCGATCAACGGCGCGAAGAACGCCGCGCTGATCGCCGTGTCGATCCTCGCGCTGCAGGACGAGGAGCTGGCCGCGCGGCTCGACGCCTTCCGCGCCGAGCAGACGGCCACGGTGCTCCGGGCCGAGCTGTAGGCCTCGGCCCCTCGCCATCACGACGAACCCTTAAAAGGACGAGATACACTTGAAGACCATCGGAATTATCGGAGCCGGCCAGTTGGGGCTGATGCTCACCGAGGAGGCCCACCAGCTGGGCCTGCGCACCGTCTGCCTCGACCCTTCGGCCGAGGCGCCGGCATTCGCCGTGGCCGACGAGGCGATCGTCGCGGCGTATGACGACGCGGCGGCGCTCGAGGAGCTCTGCCGCCGAAGCGACGCGGTGACCTACGAGTTCGAGAACGTGCCGGGCGAAGTGCTCGTCCCGCTCGTCGAGCGCTACAACATCCCCCAGGGCTTCCGCCCCCTCTACGACTCGCAGGACCGCCTGCGCGAGAAGACCAACGCCCGCGAACACGGGCTGCTCACCCCGGGCTTCGAGGCCGTGGACGACGAGACTTCGCTGCGCGCCGCCGTGGGGCGGCTGGGGCTTCCCGTCGTGCTCAAGACCCGCACGCTGGGCTACGACGGCCACGGGCAGCGCGTGCTGCGCTCGGAGGAGGACATCGAGGCGGCGCTGCCGCTGCTCTCCGTGCCCTGCATCCTCGAGCAGTTCGTGCCTTTCGACTTCGAGGCGAGCATCGTCATGGTGTCGGACGGCGAGCGCGTGGTGAGCTTCCCCGTCGGGCGCAACATCCACCGCGACGGCATCCTCGACCTGTGCGTCGTGCCGGCCGAGGTCGACCCGGAGATTCTGGCGCGGATGCGCCGCGAGAGCGAGCGCTTCATGCGCGCGTGCGGCTACCGCGGCATCCTGGCCATCGAGTACTTCGTGCGCGGGGGCGAGATCTACTTCAACGAGATGGCGCCGCGTCCCCACAACTCGGGCCACTACACCATCGAGGGTGCCACGACCAACCAGTACCGCGAGCTGGCCCGCTACCTGGCGGGCATGCCGCTGGAGGAGCCGCGGCTGGTGGCGCCCACCGTCATGAAGAACATCCTGGGGCAGGACCTCGAGGCGGCCCGCGAGGTGGCGGCCGAGGGGCGGCAGGGGGTCTATGTCCACCTCTACGGCAAGCGCGAAAGCCGTCCCAAGCGCAAGATGGGCCACATCACCTTCGTGGGGATGACCGCCCGGGAGTACGAGGCCGCGTGGGCCTCTCGATTTGTCGAATAGTAACCGATATAAAATGAAGAACTACCGTATTTTCGTCGAGAAGCTGCCGCGTTTCCAGGTCGAGGCCGAGAGTTTGCGCCGCGAGCTGAACGCCAATCTCAACCTTTCGATCGCGCGTCTGCGCCTGCTGTGCGTCTACGACCTCTTCGGCTTCAGCGAGGAGCTGCTCGAGCGGAGCCGCTACGGCGTCTTCGGCGAGGTGGTGACCGACGCGGTCACCGACAGCTGCGACCTCGAGGGCCGCAAGTTCCTGGCCGTGGAGTTCCTGCCCGGCCAGTTCGACCAGCGCGCCGCCTCGGCCGTCGACTGCGTGCGGCTGATCGACCCCTCGGCCGACGTGCGCATCCGCTCGTCGAAGCTGCTAGTCTTCGACGACGGCGTGACGGAGGAGGAGCTCTCGAAGATCCGCCGCTACTGCATCAACGCCGTCGAGTCGCGCGAGAAGGACCTCTCGCAACTCAGCGACATGGAGCAGGCCGAGGTGCTGCCCGTGCCCGTGCTCGAGGGTTTCACCGCGATGGAGGAGGCCGATCTGGAGCCCTGCTGCAAGCGCATGGGGCTGGCCATGAATGCCGACGACCTGCGCGAGGTGGTGAAGTACTTCCGCGCGGAGGGGCGCGATCCCTACGAGACCGAACTGCGCATCCTCGATACCTACTGGAGCGACCACTGCCGCCATACGACCTTCACCACCGAGCTCGACGGGATCACCGTCGAGGAGTCGTTCGCCCGTGACGAGATCGAGGGTTCGCTGGCCCTCTATCTCGGCATTCGCCGCGAGCTGGGGCGCGAGCATAAGAGCCTCTGCCTGATGGATATCGCGACGATCGGCGCCCGTTATCTGCGCGCGAAGGGGCTGCTGGACGATCTGGAGGTCTCGGAGGAGAACAACGCCTGTTCGGTCTATGTCGATGTCGACGTCGACGGGGAGACCGAGCAGTGGCTGCTCCAGTTCAAGAACGAAACGCACAACCACCCCACGGAGATCGAGCCCTTCGGCGGCGCCTCGACCTGTCTGGGCGGCGCCATCCGCGACCCGCTGTCGGGCCGCAGCTACGTCTACCAGGCGATGCGCGTGACCGGCGCGGGCGACATCTACCAGAAGGTGAGCGACACGCTCCCCGGCAAGCTCCCGCAGAGCGTCATCTCCAAGAAGGCCGCGGCCGGCTATTCGAGCTACGGCAACCAGATCGGCCTGGCCACGACTCACGTGCGCGAGGTCTACCATCCCGACTACGTGGCCAAGCGCCTCGAGGTGGGCGCCGTGGTGGGCGCCGTGAAAGCCGAGAACGTGCGTCGCGAGCGCCCCGCCCCGGGCGATGTCATCCTCATGCTGGGCGGCCGCACGGGCCGCGACGGCATCGGCGGCGCCACCGGCTCGTCGAAGGAGCACGACGCCAAGTCGCTGGAGACCTGCGGCAGCGAGGTGCAGAAGGGCAACGCCCCCGAGGAGCGCAAGCTCGAGCGGCTGTTCCGCCGTCCGGAGGTGACGCGCCTCGTCAAGAAATCCAACGACTTCGGTGCCGGCGGCGTCAGCGTGGCGATCGGCGAGCTGGCCGACGGGCTGGACATCTACCTCGACCGCGTGCCGACCAAGTACAGCGGACTGAACTCTACCGAGCTGGCCATCAGCGAGTCGCAGGAGCGCATGTCGGTGGTCGTGGAGGCCCGGGACGTCGAGGCGTTCATGCAGTACTGTCGTGAGGAGAATATCGAGGTGACCCACGTGGCCGATGTCACGGACACGGCGCGCATGCGCATGTTCAACGGCGATAGGAAGGTCGTCGACCTCTCGCGCGAGTTCATCGACAGCGCCGGCGCCAAGCACTACGCCGAGGCGACGATCGGCCGCGTCGACGAGCGCGATCCCTTCGCCCGCATGCCCGAGGGTGCGACCGTGGCCGAGCGCTTCGCCGTGAACCTCAGCGACGACAACGTGCTCTCGCAGCGCGGCCTCGTCGAGATGTTCGACTCGACGATCGGCCGCTCGACGGTGCTCATGCCTTTCGGCGGGCGCACGCAGCGCACCGAGACGCAGGTTTCGGTGCAGAAGCTCCCCGTCGACGGATATACGACCACGGCCAGCGTCATGGCCTTCGGCTACAACCCCTACGTGGCTTCGTGGAGCCCCTACCACGGTGCGGCCTACGCCGTCGTGGAGGCGGCTGCCAAGGTGGTCGCCGCGGGCGGCCGCTACGAGCGCATGCGCTACTCCTACCAGGAGTATTTCGAGCGCATGACGCGCGAGGCCACCTCGTGGGGCAAGCCCCTCGCGGCCCTGCTTGGCGCCCTGAAGATGCAGGTGGAGCTGGGCCTGCCGTCGATCGGCGGCAAGGACTCGATGTCGGGCACCTTCCAGCAGATCGACGTGCCGCCCATGCTCATGGCTTTCGGCATCACCACGGTCGACGCCCGCACGGTCATCTCGCCCGAGTTCAAGGGGGCGGGACACCATATCTACCTCGTGCGCCACACCCCGCGCGAGGACTACATGCCCGACACCGGGCAGCTCAAGCGCAACTTCTCGTTCGTGAGCGACCAGATCGCGGCCGGCCGCATCGTCTCGGCCTGGTCGGTGGGCTTCGGCGGCGTGGCCGAAGCGCTGGCCAAGATGGCTTTCGGCAACGCCGTGGGCGCCGAGGTGGAGATGGACGAGCCGAAGCTCTACGACTACGCCTACGGATCGATCGTCGTGGAGAGCGTCGGCGAGCTCGACTTCCCGGCCGCCGAGCTGGTGGGCCGCACGGTGGCCGACGACGCGCTGACGGTCGCGGGCGAGCGCCTGCCGCTCGACGCCCTCTACCGTGCCAACACGGAGAAGTTCGCCACGATCTATCCCGACAAGGGTGACAACCGCGCCGAGGTGATGACCTCCGCGCCCGAGCCGCGCACGTTCGTCTATCCGGGCCAGGCCGTCGAGCACCCGCGCGTCTTCATCCCCGTCTTCCCCGGCACCAACTGCGACTACGACACCGCCAAGGCCTTCCGCCGCGCGGGTGCCGAGGTCTCGATGGGCGTGCTGTGCAACCTCGGGGGCGACGACATCCTGCGCTCGATCGCCGAGATGAAGGAGCAGATCCGTCGGGCCCACATCTTCGTGCTTGCGGGCGGGTTCTCGGCGGGCGACGAGCCCGACGGCAGTGCCAAGTTCATTGTCAACGTGCTCAACAACAAGGATATTCGCGACGAGATACATGCGCTGCTCGACCGCGGCGGCCTGATCCTGGGCATCTGCAACGGCTTCCAGGCGCTGGTCAAGTCGGGCCTGCTGCCCTACGGGCGTCTGGGCATGGTCACGACCTCGTCGCCGACGCTCTTCCGCAACGACATCAACCGCCACATCTCGCAGATCGTCTCCACGCGCGTGGCGTCGGTCAACTCGCCCTGGCTGGCAGGCTTCAGCCTCGGGGAGGTACACTCGATCGCCGTGAGCCACGGCGAGGGCAAGTTCGTGGTCTCGGAGGAGCTTGCGCGCGAGCTCTTCGCCGCGGGGCAGGTCGCTTTCCAGTATGTCGACGCCTCGGGCCGTCCCACGGCCGAGGCTCCCTTCAACCCCAACGGCTCGTCGTATGCCATCGAGGGGCTGGTGTCGAAGGACGGGCAGATCCTCGGCAAGATGGGCCACACCGAGCGGTGGGAGGAGTGCCTCTTCAAGAACATCGACGGCAACAAGGAGCAGGCGCTCTTCCGCAATGCCGTGAACTATTTCCGTAAAAAGTAAACCTAAAAATATCCGATTCATCATGAAACAGCTCGAAATGCTCTACGAGGGCAAGGCAAAACAGGTCTTCCTGACGGACGATCCCGACAAGATCATCATCCACTACAAGGATGCCGCCACGGCGTTCAACAACGTGAAGAAGGCGACGATCGACAACAAGGGCGTGCTGAACAACGCCATCTCGACCCTGATCTTCAAGGAGCTCCAGAAGGCGGGCGTGAAGACCCACTACATCGAGACGATCAACGAGCGCGACCAGATCTGCCGCAAGGTGACGATCATCCCGCTGGAGGTCATCGTGCGCAACGTCGTCGCCGGCTCGATGGCCCAGCGCCTGGGCATCGAGGAGGGGACCAAGCCCTCGAACGTGATCTTCGACATCTGCTACAAGAAGGACGAGCTGGGCGATCCGCTCATCAACGACCACCATGCCGTGGCGCTGGGCGCCGCCACCTACGAGGAGCTCGCCGAGATCTACGCCATGACGGCCAAGATCAACGAGGTGCTCAAGGAGCTCTTCGCCAAGATGAACATCAATCTGATCGACTTCAAGATCGAGTTCGGCAAGACGTCGGACGGCCAGATCGTGCTGGCCGACGAGGTGTCGCCCGACACGTGCCGTCTGTGGGATGCCTCGACCAACGAGAAGCTCGACAAGGACCGCTTCCGCCGCGACCTGGGCAAGGTGCGCGAGGCCTACGAGGAGATCCTGGCCCGTCTTCAGAAAATCACCGAGTAAGATGGCTCCCTACATCAGCGATCGCGAACTGCACGAGGAGTGCGGCGTCTTCGGCATCTTCGGGGTTCCCGGCGCCGCCTCGCTGACCTACTACGGCCTGCACGCGCTCCAGCACCGCGGTCAGGAGGGGTGCGGCATCGTGTCGGTCGACGACCGGGGCGCGCTGCACCGCGTCAAGGGCAGCGGACTGGTCACGGAGGTCTTCAACGAGGGCAAGCTGGCGCAGCTTCCGGGCGGCATGGCCATCGGCCACGTGCGCTATACGACGGCCGGCGGCGGCGGGATCGAGAATATCCAGCCCTTCCTCTTCCGCCACAACTCGGGAGACTTTGCCCTAGCCCACAACGGCAACATCGTCAACTCGGAGCCGCTGCGCGAGTATCTCGAGAGCCGGGGCAGCCTCTTCCAGTCGACCTCCGACAGCGAGATCCTGGCCCACCTGATCAAGAAGGAGACCAAGTTCCGCGACCGTCCGCGCATCTATGCCATCATCGATGCGCTGAACATGCTCGAGGGCGCCTTCGCCTTTGTCATCATGACGGCCAACCGCATCTACGCCTGCCGCGACAAGTACGGCCTGCGCCCGCTCTCGATCGGCCGCCTGGGCGACGGGTGGGTCGTTTCGAGCGAGACGTGCGCCTTCGACACGATCGGCGCCGAGTACGTGCGCGACGTCGAGCCGGGCGAGATCGTCACCATCGACGATAAGGGGATCCGCAGCCGCGACTATTCGCAGTACAAGCGCCGCGAGATGTGCTCGATGGAGTACATCTACTTCGCACGCCCCGACAGCGACATCGAGGGGTGCAACGTCCACGCCTACCGCAAGGAGTCGGGGCGTCTGCTCTGGCAGGAGTCGCCCGCCGAGGCCGACATCGTGGTCGGCGTGCCCGACTCGAGCCTCAGCGCCGCCATGGGCTATGCCGAGGCGAGCGGACTGCCCTACGAGATGGGTCTGATCAAGAACAAATACATCGGCCGCACCTTCATCCAGCCCACGCAGGAGCTGCGCGAGAAGGGCGTGCGGATGAAGCTCTCGGCCGTGCGTACGATCGTGAAGGGCAAGCGCGTGGCGCTCGTCGACGACTCGATCGTGCGCGGCACCACCTCGCGGCGCATCGTCACGATGCTCAAGGAGGCTGGCGCTTCGGAAGTCCACGTGCGCATCGCCTCGCCGGCGATGATCAGCCCCTGCTTCTACGGCGTCGACACCTCGACCTACGACGAGCTGATCTCGGCCCGCATGGGTGTCGAGGGGGTGCGCGAGGCGATCGGGGCCGATTCGCTCGCCTTCCTCTCGCCCGAGGCGCTCTACAAGGCGGGCGACCGCTCGCAGCTCTGCACGGCCTGCTTCACGGCCCGCTATCCGACGGCGCTCTACACGACGGTGCAGGATGCCAACAAGGAGGGGAAATAGTTGATAACCGAACGTTGAAAAAAGAGAAAATATGGCACAATCCTATGAAAAGGCCGGCGTGAACCTCGAGGCCGGATACGAAGTGGTGCGACGCATCAAGAAACACGTGGCGTCGACCGCGCGCCCGGGCGTGATGGGCAACATCGGCGCTTTCGGCGGCATGTTCGACCTCTCGGCGCTGGGCCTCCGCGAGCCGGTGCTCGTGAGCGGCACCGACGGCGTGGGCACCAAGCTCAAGCTGGCGTTCGAGATGGACAAGCACGACACGATCGGCATCGACGCCGTGGCCATGTGCGTCAACGACGTGCTGGCGCAGGGCGCCGAGCCGCTGGAGTTCCTCGACTACGTGGCCGTGGGCCGCAACGAACCCCAGAAGATCGAGGCGATCGTCGCCGGCGTGGCCGAAGGATGCCGCCAGGCGGGCTGCGCCCTGGTGGGCGGCGAGACGGCCGAGATGCCGGGCATGTACGCCGACGGCGAGTACGACATCGCCGGCTTCACGGTGGGTGCGGTCGAGAAGTCGAAGCTCATCGACGGGCAGAAGGTCAAGACGGGCGACGTGCTGGTGGGCATCGCCTCGAGCGGCGTCCACTCCAACGGCTTCAGCCTGGTGCGCAAGATCGTGGCCGACAACTGCTTCGACCTGCACCGCAGCTACGAGGAGCTGTCGAACAAGCTGCTGGGCGAGGTGCTGCTCACGCCGACCAGGATCTACGTCAAGCAGGTGCTGGAGGTGATCCGCCGCTGCGACGTGCACGGCATCAGCCACATCACCGGCGGCGGCTTCGACGAGAACATCCCCCGCATCCTCCGTGACGGTCAGGGCATCGAGATCGAGGAGGGCACGTGGGAGATCCTCCCCGTCTTCCGCTTTCTGGAGAAGTACGGCCGGGTGCCCCACCGCGAGATGTTCAACATCTTCAACATGGGCATCGGCATGGTCATCGCGCTCGACGCCGCGGAGGCCGACCGGGCGATAGCCATCCTCGCCGAGCAGGGCGAGCGCGCATCGGTCATCGGCCGCGTAACCGGCACCGAGGGTGTCGTCATCCGATAGCGTCGTGCACCGGATCGCAGTATTCGCCAGCGGCGAGGGCTCGAACTTCGAGGCGATCGTCTCGGCCTGCGAGCGGGGGGAGATCGACGCACGCGTGGCGCTCATGGTGTGCGACCGGCCCGGAGCCCGGGTCGCGGAGCGCGCCGCGGCGCACGGCGTGGAGGCGTTCGTCTTCGCGCCTAAGGAGTGGGCCTCGAAGGCCGACTACGAGCGCGAGATCGTCCGGCGGCTCGATGCCGCCGGTGTCGAGCTGGTCTGCCTGGCGGGCTACATGCGCATCGTCGGCGACGAGCTGCTGGGCGCCTACGGGGGGCGGATCGTCAATGTCCACCCCTCGCTGCTGCCGGCCTTCCGCGGGGCGCACGCCATCGAGCAGGCGCTCCAGTACGGCGTCAAGGTCTTCGGCGTGACGATCCACTGGGTCGACGCCACGCTCGACGGCGGGTGCATCATCGCCCAGCGCGCCTTCGCCTACGAGGGCGACGATGCGGCCGAGCTGGAGCGGATGGTCCACCGTACGGAGCATCCGCTCTATATTGAAACGATTCAGAAACTATTAAAAGAGAGATAGAAAAGCATGCGAGCATTGATTAGCGTCAGCGACAAAACGGGCGTCGTTGACTTTGCCCGGGGCCTGCGCGAGCTGGGCTGGGAGGTGATCGCCACGGGCGGCACGATGAAGCTGCTGCGCGAGAGCGGCGTGGAGGTCATCAACATCAGCGACGTGACGGGCTTTCCCGAGATCTGCGACGGTCGTGTGAAGACCCTCCATCCTAACGTCCACGGCGGCCTGCTGGCCCGCCGCGACGATCCCGAGCACCTGAAGGCGCTCCGGGAGAACCGTATCGAGTTCATCGACCTGGTGTGCGTCAACCTCTACCCGTTCCGCCAGACGATCGCGCGGCCCGACGTGAAGATGGAGGACGCCATCGAGAATATCGACATCGGCGGTCCGTCGATGCTGCGCTCGGCCGCCAAAAACTGGGCCGACGTCACGGTGGTGTGCGATCCGGCCGACTACGGGCAGATCCTCTCGGAGCTGCGCGCCGGCGGCAACACCGAGCGCGCCACGCGCCTGCGTCTTTCGGCCAAGGCCTACACCCACACGGCGCAGTACGACGCCATGATCGCCACCTACATGCGCGCCCAGGCGGGGCTCGACGAGAAGCTCTTCCTGGAGTTCGACCTGGTGCAGTCGCTGCGCTACGGCGAGAACCCCCACCAGTCGGCCAAGTTCTACCGCGAGGGCGCCCGCGTGCCCTATTCGCTGGCCTTCGCGCGGCAGCTGGGCGGCAAGGAGCTGTCGTACAACAATATCCAGGACGCGAACGCCGCGCTCTCGATCGTGCGCGAGTTCCGCGAGCCCTTCTGCGTGGGTCTCAAGCACATGAACCCCTGCGGCGCAGCCGTCGGCCGCGATGTGGTCGACGCCTGGACGAAGGCCTACGAGGCCGACAAGGTGTCGATCTTCGGCGGCATCGTCGCCACCAACCGCCCCGTAACGCGCGAGGCGGCCGAGCTGATGAAGCCCATCTTCCTGGAGATCATCATGGCTCCGAAGTTCGAGGAGGGTGCCCTCGAGGTGCTCTCGACGAAGAAGAACCTGCGCCTCTTGGAGGTCGATATGACCGACACGGAGGCGGCTCCCAAGCAGTACGTGAGCGTCACGGGCGGCCTGCTGGTGCAGGAGCTCGACATCGCGACGCGCGAGGTGAAGGCCGAGATGTGCGTCACGGAGGCCAAGCCCGCCCCCGGGCAGATCGCCGACCTCGACTTCGGCTGGCGCATCGTCAAGCATGTCAAGTCGAACGCCATCGTCGTGGTCAAGGAGGGCCGCACGCTGGGCGTGGGCGCCGGCCAGATGAACCGCATCGGCTCGGCAGAGATCGCCCTCAAGCAGGCCCGCGCCGCGGGCGAGACGGAGGGCCTCGTGCTGGCTTCCGACGGCTTCTTCCCCTTCGACGACTGCGTGACGCTGGCCGCCGAGTACGGCGTCGCGGCGATCGCCCAGCCGGGCGGCTCGGTGCGCGACGAGGATTCGATCAAAAAGGCGAACGAGGTAGGCATCGCCATGTGTTTCGTCGGCGAGCGTCACTTCAAACATTAAAAACCATTTCGGATGATGAATAATGACCCCGGAGATCGCTCCCCGGTCATTATTCATCGTTCATTGTCAATTGCCCATTATGAAAGTTCTGGTTATAGGTTCCGGCGGCCGCGAGCACGCCATCGTCGATGCGCTGTCGCGCTCGCCGCAGGTCGACAAAATCTACTGCGCGCCCGGCAATGCGGGCATCGCGCGGCAGGCCGAGTGCGTCGCCATCAAGGATACGGAGGTCGAGCAGCTGCGCGACTTCGCCGCGGCGGCGGGCATCGGCCTCACGGTCGTGGGTCCCGAGTCGTCGCTGGCTGCGGGCGTCGTCGACTGCTTCAAGGCCGCGGGGCTGCGCATCTTCGGCCCCTCGAAGGCCGCGGCGCGCATCGAGTCGTCGAAGGAGTTCGCCAAGGACCTGATGGCGAAGTACGACATCCCCACGGCCGGCTACCGCTCGTTCACCGACTATGCCGAGGCGCGCACCTACGTCGCTGCGCGTCCGCTGCCCGCCGTGCTGAAGTACGACGGCCTGGCCGCCGGCAAGGGGGTGGTGATCGCTGCGACTATGGAGGAGGCCGACGCCGCGCTGCGCGACATGCTGCTCGACGACAAGTTCGGTGCGGGCAAGGTCGTGGTGGAGGATTTCCTCGAGGGTCCCGAGTTCTCGCTGCTCTGCTTCGTCTCGGGCCGCCGCGTGTGGCCCATGGTGCTCTCGCAGGACCACAAGCGCGCCTACGACGGCGACGAGGGTCCCAACACGGGCGGCATGGGCGCCTACTCGCCGCTGCCCTTCATCTCTTCGGACGACGAGCGCTACGCCCTGGAGCATATCATGCGCCCGGTGGCCGAGGCGATGGTCGCCGAGGGATGCCCCTTCGAGGGGGTGCTCTACGGCGGTCTTATGAAGACGCGCGACGGGATCAAGGTCATCGAGTTCAACGCCCGCTTCGGCGATCCCGAGACCGAGGTGGTGCTGCCGCGCCTCCGGAGCGACATCGTCGACATCTTCTGCGCCGTGGCCGACGGCGGCGATACCGAGCTCGAGTGGCACGATTTCGCCACGCTGGGCATCGTGCTGGCCTCGAAGGGCTATCCCGGTGCCTACGAGAAGGGCCACGAGATCAAGGGGCTCGACCGCGTCGAGGGGACCGTCTACCACATGGGCACGAAGGCCGAGGGCGATCGTGTCGTGACCTCGGGCGGCCGCGTGCTGTTCGTCGTGGGACGGGGTGCGACCCTTGCCGAGGCGCGCGAGCGGGCACTGGCCGACGTCGCACGCATCGACTGCGACAACCTCTTCCACCGCACCGACATCGGGCACTGGGCTCTGAACGACTGATGCCCCTGCCGAGCCTCATACGCCGCGAGTGGCACATTCTTTACCAGTTTCCGCTGGCCGTGGGGCTGATTACCGCGTTGAATCTGGCGGTGACACTCTTCTGGGACTGGAGCGGATGGGACGGCAAGGTCGCCTTCCTGCTCAACACGGCGTGGATGTTTGGGCTGACCGTCGCGACGGTCGCCGTGCTCTTCGCCGCGGGTCTGCCGCTGCGTTTCATCTATCGGGCCAACGATCGGTGGCGCCGGCGGTGGTGGCTCGCCCCCTGCGGAGTCGCGGTGGGAGTGGTGCTCTGCGCGCTGTCGTTCCACGTCGGCACGTCGGAGTGCTGCATCGAGGAGGGGCCGACGCTCACGGAGCCGAACCAGGCGCTCAGCATGGGCGGCTTGTGGCTGCTCGGGTTTTGCGCGCTCCATTTTTACATACCTTTCGAACGAATCAAAAAAGCGATATATGGCGAAAATAATCAGCGGTAAAGAACTCTCGGCCCGGCTGAAGGCCGAAATGGCGGCCGAGGTGGCCACCTTCCCCGCCCGCTACGGGCGCGTGCCCCACCTGGCGGTGATCCTCGTGGGCGAGGACCCGGGCAGCGTGAGCTACGTGACCGGCAAGGCCAAGGCCTCGGCCGAGGTGGGCATCCGCAACACCACCATCCGCAAGCCGGCGACCATCACCGAGCAGGAGCTGCTCGACATCATCGCCGGTCTGAACGCCGACGACGGCGTCGACGGCATCCTCGTGCAGCTGCCGCTGCCGCGGCATATCGACGAGGATAGGGTGATCGCGGCCATCGACGAGCGCAAGGACGTCGACGGCTTCCACCCGCTCAACGTGGCGGCGCTGTGGCAGAAGCAGTCCTGCACGCTGCCCTGCACCCCCAAGGGTATCGTCAAGATGCTCAAGACGGCGGGCGTGGAGATCGCCGGCAAGCGCGCCGTGGTGATCGGCCGCAGCAACATCGTGGGTCTTCCCGTATCGAAGCTGCTGCTCGACGAGAATGCCACGGTGACCATGACCCATAGCCGCACGCGCGACCTGGCCGAGGAGACGCGCCGCGCCGAGATCCTCGTCGTGGCGATCGGCCGTCCGAAGTTCGTCACGGCCGACATGGTGTCGGAGGGGGCCGTCGTCATCGACGTGGGGGTCAACCGCGATCCCGAGACGGGCAAGTTGTGCGGCGACGTCGACTATGCCGCCGTGGCGGAGAAGGCATCCGTCATCACCCCCGTGCCGGGCGGCGTGGGGCCGATGACCATCTGCTGTCTGATGGAGAACACGATCGAGTGCTTCCTCCGTCGTTTCTGACGCTCGCGGACGCCTTTCGCTCCTTTACTCGAATCCCCGAACGGTTTTCCGTCCGGGGATTTTTCATGTGGGTGGTAAGATCGGGAACGGGGTGTTCCGCTCTTCGGGACGCGGCCTGCGGAGGACGACCCGAGCGGCGCGAGGAGCGGGCCTCCTCCGCCCGGGGGCTGCGGCCCGCCGGCTCTCGCGAGCCGCCTCTATCCGCGCTTCATCGCTCCTTGCCAGCTGTAGGCTGCGGCCCGCCGGGGCCCTATCGCCCATTTCATCGCTCCCGGCCTGCCGGCCGCATCCCGATCCGCCCGGGCAGCGGGGCCGCCGGGTCGCGGCGGCGGACCATCGCCAGGTCGGCGGCCGGGTCGCCCGTGCCGAAGTCGAAGCCGTCCGTGGAGTCGAACGTCACGGGCACTTCGCCCGCGAAGCCGAACCGAGCGTAGAACCGGCGCAGGTGCTCCCGACCGGGCGAGGGGATGAGCAGCGCCGCGTCGTCGCCCCGCTCCCCGATGCGCCGCACCGCCTCCTCCATCAGCTGCGAGGCGTAGCCGCGGCCGCGGAACGCGGGGGCCGTCGCCACGCCGTAGATGTAGGTCGTGCGCCCCAGCTCGCTCTCGAAGGGCACGAGGTGGAGCATCGCCGCCAGCTGCCCCTCGGCCTGCACCGTGAGCATGTCGCGGCGGCGGTAGTGGTTCGCCAGGAAGGCGTCGACGAAGGCCTCGTCGTCGCCGAACGCCTCCTGCCACAGCGCCTTGCACGCGCGCTCGTCGTCGTGCAGGCGGATGGCCGTGAACTTGCGCAGACGGAAGGCGGGGTGGTACGACAGCTTGGCCTGCCGCAGCCCCTCCAGCCCGAGGTCCTCCTCGCGGTTGATCTGCGTGAACCGGTCGGGCAGGTGCTCGGCGAAGCACTTGTTGATCATGGTGAAGGCCCCGTCGCGCACGTAGGCCGGGTCGGCCTTCTCGACGTGGGTGTCGAAGGTGTCGGGCCCGACCGCCGAGCCGTAGGTGAAGGCCACCATCCGCTCGTCGGCATAGAGGCAGCCGCCGATCAGCCCCAGCGCATCGAAATGGTCGAAGGCGCGCTGCATGGCCCGCTGCTCGGCGCAGAGCTCGGCCGTGCGCTCCTCGTGCGTGCGGCGCCATGCGCGCTCGAGAGCCATGCACTCGTCGGCGTGCGCCGCCGTGAGCGGCTCGTAGCGCCAGTCGGGGTGGGCGGCAGCGAAGCGGTTGAGGTGGTTGCGCTTGGGCTGGTAGCGGCGCCCCGGCAGGCGGCGCAGGTCGTCGGCCGCATAGACGTAGTCCTCCGCCGCGCGGTCGGTGCCGAAGGCGAAGACCCCGGGATAGGCCCGCCGCAGCTGTGTGCACCCCTCCTCGGTGAGCCCTGCGAGGCGCAGCCGCTGTCCGAGGGCGCGGGCGTCGTCGGCCAGCGCCTCCACCACCGGCGTGAAGTCTCCGGCCCCCACGGGCTGCATGTAGCCGATCTCGGCGCCGCCTCCGATGTGGAAGCGGATGACCAGGAACCCATCCACCTCGGCCCACGCGCTGCGGTAGACCCCCTGCCAACAGAACATGTTGGCGAACGAGAGGTCGCAGTTGACGATGCCCGAGGGCATGGTGTAGCGTTCGATGCGGGCGCGGTCTCCGATGCGGATGGGGTGGAACTGGATCATTGGGCTGTATAGTCTTGGCGTTCGATGCGGGTGTAGTACTGCTGCACGAAGGCCTGGAGCCGCCCGAGCGTCGAGCGGGCCGCCGTGTCGGCCGGCGTGCGCTCGTCGAAGTCCGCCTCTCCCTCGCGGGTCAGGGCGTAGTAGCGGCCGCCGTCGTAGCCGACCGACCAGCAGGGGCGCGAGGGCTCGTTCAGAACGTCGCGCCCGAAGGCGAAGTAGCGTTCGCGGTTGCCCAGCAGCCCCAGCAGCGTGGGCATGATGTCGAGCTGCTGTGTGACATCCTCCACCTGGCCCTCGAGCGCGCCGTCGGGGGTGTGGATGAACCCCACGATGTGCAGGTTGCCCGGTCGCCGGTGCGTCGCGGCGGCGAACTTCTCCGACGAGACATGATCGGCTACGAACACAAAGATCGTGCGACGGAACCACTCCTCGTCCGAGAAACGCTCGAAGAAGCGGCGCAGGGCCCTGTCGTCGTAGGCCACGCCCCGGTGGACGGGGGTGTAGCCGCCGGGCAGCGCCGCGGCGTCGCGCTCGGGCACGACGAAGGGGTGGTGCGCCGTGAGGGTGAAGAGCGTGGCGAAGAAGGGCTCGGGTGTCGCGGCCAGCTCCTCGCCCGCGAAGCCGATGAAGGGCTCGTCCCAGATGCCCCAGTAGCCGTCGAAGTCGCCCGCGCCGTGGCGCTCCTCGTAGTCTTCGCGGCTGACGAGCCGCTCGATGCCCGCCGAGCGGGCGTAGGCGCCGAAGCCCATCGACCCGCGCTCCGAGCCGCAGAAGAAGAGCGTGGCGTAGCCCCGCGCGGCCAGCATGGCCGGTAGCTGGCGGCTCGCGCCCAGCGACTGGGGCATCAGCACGAAGGGGGTGCGCAGCGACGGGATGCTCCCCAGCACGGAGGGCATGGCCTGGATCGAGCGCGTGCCGTTGGCATACATGCGGCGGAAGGTGAGGCTGCGGTCCATGAGCGAGTCGAGAAAGGGGGTCATGCCCCGCTCCGGGCGCCCCTCCCACACCTCGGGGCAGAGCCGCGCCGAGTGCTCGGCCGACATGCTCTCCATGATGAAGATCATGACGTTGCGCCCCGAGAGATCGACTGCCGCCGAGTCGGCGGGCTCGTGCACGGGCGTGAAGCGCGCGTCGAGCTCGCCGGGCGCGAAGTAGCGCGTGCAGCGGATCTTGCCCGTGCTGCCCACGGTGCGCAGGATGCAGAACGGGTTGCTCAGGATGAGGTTCGCCTGGGCGTTGTCCGAGGCGTAGAGCGTGGCGTTGGAGAGGGTTATGGGCCGCGTCATGCGGGTGAAGCCGCCGCGCATGCCCGCCACGCACAGACCCCCCCCCGCAAGCAGCAGGAGCGTGCGCCCGACGCCCGAGGCCCACCCCTCGCGCAGCAGGGGCTCCTCCTTGACATGGCGCCCGTAGCCGCGGGCGAGCAGCGCCGTGAGCGCCGCCGCGGCCAGCACCAGATACCAGTTCTCCGCGGCGAAGCGCAGGACCAGCGCGAGCGAGTTGTCGTTGTCGGCGAAGAAGATCTCGTCGGCCGTGAAGCGCTTCTGCGTGTAGCGGAAGTAGACCGCGTCGGCCAGGTTCGCGGCCACCACCAGCAGGGCGTTGACCGTCACGTAGTAGCCGTAGAGCAGCGCGCGCCACCACCCGCGAGAGCGGATGTGCGCGGGCAGGGGCAGGAGCGAGAGCAGGACGAAGGCTCCGTTGGCGTAGACCACCGAGGCGGTGTCGAAGAGCAGCGCGCCGCGCAGCAGCTGCGCAGCCTCCGGCCACGCGAGGTCGAGCAGCCGCGCGTTGTAGAGCCAGAAGATGAGGCGGCAGAGCATCAGCACCGTATAGACCAGGGCGATGCGCCGCACGAGCAGTCCGATGGGGGAGTGTAGCAGGCGGGTCATGATCCGATGTTTGATAAGCGAACGATCGCGCGATCCGACCCCTTGCAGGGCCCGATCGCGCGGTGTGAGGTTCGGCGGCGAAGGGCTATTCGCAAGCCTTGAGCGACATGTCGAGCGAGCGGATCTGGTGGGTCAGCGCGCCCACCGAGATGAAGTCGACGCCGCACTCGGCATAGGCGCGCATCGTCTCGAGGGTGATGCCGCCGCTCGACTCGGTCTCGCAGCGCTCGGCGACCTTCTCGACGGCCAGCCGGGTCATCTCGGGCGTGAAGTTGTCGAACATGATGCGGTCGACGCCCCCCGCGGCGAACACCTCGTCGATGTCCTCCAGCGTGCGCACCTCGCACTCGATGGGGATCTGCTTGCCCCGTTCGCGCAGGTACTCTTTGGCCCGCTCGACGGCCGGGCGCACGCCGCCGGCGAAGTCGATGTGGTTGTCCTTCAGCAGGATCATGTCGAACAGACCCATGCGGTGGTTCTCGCCGCCGCCCAGCTTGACGGCCATCTTGTCCAGCACGCGCATGCCGGGCGTGGTCTTGCGCGTGTCGAGGATGCGGGTGTGGAGCCCCTCCAGATGCTTGACGTAGAAGGCCGTCTGCGTGGCCACGCCGCTCATGCGCTGCATGATGTTGAGCAGGATGCGCTCGGCCTGCAGCAGCGAGCGCAGGCGCCCCGAGACGTAGAAGGCCACGTCGCCGGGCTTCACGCGGGTGCCGTCGTCGAGCAGCTGCTCGAAGCGCATTTCGGGGTCGAGGCGGTCGAGGACGATGCGGGCGATCTCGATGCCGGCGATGACGCCCTCCTGCTTGCACAGCAGGCGCATGCGGCCGTGTTCGTCGGCGGGGATGCACGAGAGCGACGTGTGGTCGCCGTCGCCCAGGTCCTCCTTGATGCAGAGCTCGACGAGCTCGTCTACGAAGGGGCGGTATTCGGGTTTCATATCGTTTGTTTTTGGTGCTTTACTCTTCGATGTAGAGGCGGCCTTCGTACTCGACCGTGTAGCGGCCCACGCGCGGCACGTCGCACGAGAAGCGCACCGAGCAGCGCACCCCTTCGATGCGGATCTCCACGTTTTCGAGGGCGTAGGCCTCCATCGGCTGCCACCCGAGGTCCTTGACCTGGAGCTGCGGGACGACGCGCTCTGCCGTGTAGGCGATGCTCTTGTCGCGGCCCGTGTATGCGAGGTCGTGCATGCGCATCTCCATGGCGGGCATCCCTGCCGAGAAGCGAGTGCGGTGCATGTAGAGCACCAGCGTCTCCAGTCCGGCGGTCTCGAAATGGGCCTCCGTGTCGACGAACTGGTTGCCTGCGGCGTCGGTGCTCGTGGCCGTGCCGAGGAATTGCATGTTGGAGCCGGTCAGACGGCCGTTCTCGATGCGGTCGTTGGTCTCGGGAAAGCGGAGCGTCTCCTTGTCGGAGTCGTTGCAGGCCACCAGGGCGAGGGCTGCGGCGAGGCAGCAGCAGATGTTGCGGATCATGTGCGGTCTATTTTTAATGTGAGTGTGATTCCGAAGGTGCGGGGCCGTCCCCGTTGCACGAACTCGTTGCCTATCGACTTGAAGTAGAAGAGGTCGTAGGTCGTGCCGGCGGCGTTGCGGCACCAGAGCGAGAGGCTGTAGTGCCGCTGCTCGATGCCGAGCGAGGCGTCCGCGAGCGCATAGAAGGGCTGGCGGCGGGTGTTCCGTTCGTTCCACCAGATGTTGCCCGCGCCCCGCATGCCGGCGCGGAGCACCGCGTCGCCGAGCCATGCGACCCCCGTGGGGATGGTCCAGGTCGCGGAGGCCGAGAGGGTGTGCTGCGGCGCATAGGGGATCCTCTTGCCGCGGTAGTCGACGGCCACGGGGCGCCCCGCGGCGTCCTCCTCGGTGGTCTCGAAGCGGCGGAAGCGGGCGTCGGTGAAGCCGTAGGCCGCGTTGAGCTCCACGTGGCGGTGGGGCGTGACGAGCAGCGAGAGCTCGCCGCCGCGCGAGCGCGTGCGTCCGGCGTTGGTCATCATGCGCCCCGTGGTCGAGCCCGGAGGGAAGACGGTGAGCTGCTGGTCGCGGCACTCGATCCAGAACAGCGCGAAGTCGCCGCGCACGATGCCGTCGAGGCAGCTGAAGTGGCCCCCCAGCTCGTAGTTCCAGCTGTATTCGGGACGGTACGACATCCGCTCCGGTGCGTCGTAGTCGAGCCCCGAGAGCATCTGCCACTTGATCTTCTCCTGGAGGATGTCCGAGAACATCTGGGTGTTGAACCCGCCGGCCTTGTAGCCCTTCGCCACCGAGAGGTAGAGGTTGTGCATCTCGTCGAAGCGGTAGGTGACGGCGGCCTTGGGCAGCAGCTCGACGTAGGAGCGGGCGATCGATCCCCGGTCGTCGATGGCGACGCTGCCCGGCGAGGGGTCGCCCCCGTGCAGCCGCACGAGATAGTCGAGACGCGCGCGGCTGCGGTATTCGAGGCGCGTGCGCTCGTAGTCGATGCGCAGGCCGGCCGTGAAGTGCCAGCGCCCCGCCGTGTAGGTCGACTCGTGGTAGAGGGCCGCCCCGTAGGCGGGCAGGCGGAAGTCGGAATAGAGCGGCAGCTCATCCGATGTCTTTTCGTAGCGGAGGCCCGTCTCCTGGGCCGAGGCGTTGGCGTTGTCGAAGATCAGGCGGTCGATGCCCGTCTGCTTGAAACGCACGGGCGCCTCCATCCTCGCGTGGCGGTAGAAGCCGAAGGCGCCGAAGAGCCAGCCGTAGGGGCGCCCCTCGCGCGAGCGGACGACCAGGTCCTCGGTCACGGCGTGGTCGCGGCGTGCTTGCCGCAGGGTGAAGTAGGAAAGGGGCGTGAAGTCCTGGTCGAGCGTCATTGCGTCGTCGGAGTACTGGTAGGAGGTGATCGACGAGAGGGTGTAGCGCGCGGCGTCGTAGCGCACCGTGAGCCCGTCGCTGAGCGCCGTGCGGCGGTAGGACGAGGGGTCGTTGTAGCGGATCTCGCCCGGGCGGAGGATCGTCTGCCCCTCCTCGACGATCTCTTCGCCGATGTAGGCGTAGGGGTAGCCCCCCTGGTCGAGCGTCGAGCAGGCGAAGGTGTTGTCGATGCGCAGCCCGCGGCCGTTGCGCCAGCGGAGCTTCCAGCGGCCGCCGCTCTGCCGCTCGCGGTCGCACGTGCGCCCCGTTTCGAGGTTCTCGAAGAAGCCGTCGGTGCGGTTGTGGAAAGCCGTGAGCGACATGCCCAGCCGCTCGTCGAGGCGGAAGTAGACCGAGGCGCTGCCCCGCCACGAATTGCCGCTGCCGTATTCGGCCTTCAGGCGGAGGCCCTCGTAGTCGAGCGGCGCGAGGGTGTAGACGTTGACTACGCCCCCCATCGTGTTGCGGCCGTAGAGCGTCGACTGGGGGCCGCGCAGCACCTCGATGCGCTCCGCGTCGGCCAGCTCCGTGTCGAAGCAGTCCTTGTTCATCACAGGCACGTTGTCGACGTTGAGCCCCACGACCGGCTGGTCGATGCGGGCGCCCAGTCCGCGCACGTAGATCGACGAGGTCATGCGCGAGCCGTAGTCGGGCGCGTGGAAGTTGGGCACGCGCGACGAGAGCTCCTTCACGGCGTCGATGCGGTCGCGGCCGATCATCCGCTCGCCCGCCAAGGTCGCCGCCACGGGCTGTGAGCGCAGCGAGAGCCCCTGCTTGATGGCCGTCACCTGCACGCGGTCGACGCGCACGACTGTGTCGGCGTCGGCATGTGCCGCCGGGCCCTCCCCGGAGGGCATGCAGCGGCTCGCCGCGGCCGGTCGGGCCGCGAGGAGCAGAAGCAGGGGGATGAGCAGTCGGCGAATCATGTTTCCGGCTGCAAAGTAACGGATTTATTTCCGTTCGTGCAATCCTTATTTATGAGGAGCGGGCGGGGCGGACTACGCCTCGTCGTCGACGTAGCCCGAGCGCACGGCGTAGAGCACCAGCTCGGCGACCGACGAGGCGCCGGTCTTCTCCATGATGTTGCGGCGGTGGGTGATGACTGTCGTAAGGCCGATGCGCAGCCGCTCGGCGATCTGCTTGTTGATGCAGCCGCGTGCGATCCAGCGGAGCACCTCGGCCTCGCGGTCGGTGAGCGGCGGGCGGTCGTCGGCCGCGGGCGGGGCGGCCGTGTGGTCGTGGCGGGCGCTGCGGTGCATGCGCAGGATGTCGTGCACGAGCCGCTCCTCGCTGGTGCGGATGTCGAGCGTGTGCATGCCGGCCGCCAGGGCCGGTGCGGGCGACGAGGCGAGGAGGATGGTCCGCTGGCGCCGCGCGCGGAAAAATTCGGCGTGGAGGCCGAACAGGTCGACCGAGACGAAGTAGTGGTAGAAGCGTTCGGGGCCGGCGGCCGAGAGGGCGTCGAAGTCGGCGAAGAGCTCGACCTCGGCCGCGGGGATGATCTTCGCGAGCAGGGCCCGGAGCCCCAGCCCCGTCAGGACGTTGGGCGTGAGGACCGCTATGGCGGGGCGCTGCTCCATCATTCGTGGTGGTAGGGTTCGTTGCGCAGGATGGTGAAGGCGCGGTAGATCTGCTCGGCGAAGATCGCCCGCACGATCTGGTGCGAGAAGGTCATGCGCGAGAGCGACAGCCGTCCGTCGGCGCGGGCGTAGACCGCCTCCGAGAAGCCGTAGGGACCGCCGACGACCAGCACGAGGCGCTTCACGCCGCTGTTCATGCGCTTTTGCAGCCACTGGGCGAACTCCACCGAGCGCATCTCCTCGCCCCGCTCGTCGAGCAGCACCACGCAGTCGCCGTCGGCTGTCTGGCGCAGGATCGCCTCGCCCTCGAGCGTGCTCTGCTGGCGGGCCGTGAGGTTGCGCGTGTTGCGCACGTCGGGCAGCGCGGTGACGGCGAAGCGGCAGTAGCGGTTCACCCGCCGGCCGTACTCCTCGACCAGCGCCGCCACCTCCTTCGAGTCGGTCTTCCCTATGACGAGCAGCTCGATGACCATCCTACAAGTCGCTGTTCCACTCCCCGTCGGCGTCGACGTAGACCACCGGGCGGTACTTCTCGACCGACTTGAGCCACTCGTAGGCCTTGTACATGCAGTAGCCGTTGCCCGAGGGGGCGCCCAGCGCGTAGGCCACCACGCACGTGTGGTTGCGCGAGCGGTAATACATGGCCCGCGCGCGCTCCAGATACTCGTCGGCCAGCGCCGGGTCGTTCGACGGGGTGCCGCCCGTGCGGCGGTCGTCGCGCCGCTCGGGGGCCGAGACGGCGGCGCAGTCGACCACGTACATCCCCGCCTCGTCGCACAGCTCGTAGAACCACTCCGGCTGCGGGTAGTCGGGGCAGAGCGTGTTCTTGCCCTGGGCCTTGAGCGCGCGGATCTCGGCCTGGGTGGTCTTGCGGTCGGCCGCGGCGTTGTAGCGCGCCCGCTCCATGCGGATCTCGCGGCCCAGGCGCATGAGCTTGCCGTCGACCCACTCGGTGCGGCCGAAGCCGATCTTCAGCGGCATGTATTCGCGGTAGGTGCCGTTGCGCCGCGTGAAGAGCATCACGCGGTAGAGGGGCGGGTTCTTCGCGCCGCCGGCCTCCCACTTGTTGTCGAAGGTGTGGTAGATGTAGGGCGAAAAGCGCACCGTGTCGGTCGAGCGGCCGGGGATGGTGACCTCGCGGATGTTGAACTCCAGCAGCTTGCCCTGCGGCGAGTAGATGTCGTAGCCCACCTCGACCTGTTCGTCGTAGTTGAAGCCGTTCTGCGCCACGACGGCCAGCTTCAGCACGCCGAAGTCGCGCCCGGCCGAGTCGGGCACCAGGGCGATCTCGAAGTCGCGGATCGAGCGCTTGTTCTGGTTGTAGAGGTAGCAGTTGAGGAAGGGCGTGCGCTTGGCCGGCGCGGGGTCGATCGCGGGGGTCGCCGAGGGGCGCAGCAGCAGCCGGAAGGAGTTGGTGCCCTGCCGGACGTAGTCCGAGATGGCGAACTCGGCGGGCGTCGCGCAGTCGTCGACCTCGGCCACCTGCATGTCGTTGACCCAGAGCGAGTAGGCCGAACCTATGTGCTCCAGGTGGAGGTAGGTGAGCCCGTCGGTCCAGGCGTAGGGGATCTCGATCTCCTGACCCACGATGGAGGCTCCGTCGGAGGCGACCAGCGTGCGGGGCGCGAAGGCGATGTAGCCCTCGACTCCTTCGCGCGTGCGGGCGTCGGCGCGCTGGCGCGTGTCGTAAGGGATCACCTCGGTGCGGTGGATGCGGCCGGCCTCTTGCGCCGCCGAGGGCAGCGCCGCGAGCGTCGCGAGCAGGGCGGCAAGGAGCGTTCGTTTCATCATCGTAGCCATGTTGTGAGACGGACAAAGGTACTTTTTATTTTGACAACTCGCAAATAAATCCTACCTTTGTAAATTCGAAAAAACAGCTAAATCATACTGTCATGAAAACGCAGCGAATCGTAGAAATTCTCAAGTCGGGAGCCGTCGACACCGACATCGTCGTCAAGGGTTGGGTGCGCACCAAGCGCGGCAACAAGAACGTGGCCTTCCTGGCCCTCAACGACGGATCGTGCGTAGCCAACATACAGGTCGTCGTCGACCTCCAGAAGATAGCCGAGGAGCAGCTCAAGCCCATCACCACGGGCGCCTGCATCCGCGTCGACGGCCGTCTGGTCGCCTCGCCCGGCTCGGGCCAGGGCGTCGAGGTGCAGGCCGACCGCATCGAGATCTACGGCACGGCCGATCCCGAGAGCTATCCCCTGCAAAAGAAGGGCCACTCGCTGGAGTTCCTGCGCGAGATCGCCTACCTGCGTCCCCGCACCAACACCTTCGGGGCGGTCTACCGCATCCGCCACGCCATGGCCTACGCCATCCACGAGTTCTTCCACAAGAACGGCTTCTACTACTTCCACACGCCCATCATCACGGCCTCGGACTGCGAGGGCGCCGGCGCGATGTTCCAGGTCACGACGCTCGATCTGAACAACCCGCCCCGCACCGACGAGGGGGCCGTGGACTATGCGCAGGACTTCTTCGGCAAGCAGTGCAGCCTCACCGTCTCGGGTCAGCTCGAGGGTGAGCTGGGCGCGCTGTCGCTGGGCCGCATCTACACCTTCGGCCCCACGTTCCGCGCCGAGAACTCCAACACGGTGCGCCATGCTTCGGAGTTCTGGATGATCGAGCCCGAGGCCGCCTTCTACGAGCTGGAGGACAACATGGAGCTGGCCGAGGCTTTCCTCAAGTACCAGATCCGCTATGCGCTGGAGCACTGCCGCGAGGACCTCGAGTTCATGAACAAGATGTGGGACAAGGAGCTGCTCGACCGCCTGCGTTTCGTGGTGGAGAACGATTTCGTGCGCCTCGACTACACCGAGGGCATCGAGATCCTGAAGGCTTCGGGCCGCAAGTTCGAGTTCCCGTGCGAGTGGGGCGACGACCTGCAGTCGGAGCACGAGCGCTACCTGGTGGAGGAGCACTTCAAGCGCCCGGTGATCCTGATCAACTACCCCAAGCAGATCAAGGCCTTCTACATGAAGCAGAACGACGACGGCCGCACCGTGCGCGCCATGGACGTGCTCTTCCCCAAGATCGGCGAGATCATCGGCGGCTCGGAGCGCGAGGCCGACTACGACAAGCTCTCCGCGCGCGTGCGCGAGCTGGGCATGAGCGAGCGCGAGCTGTGGTGGTACCTCGACACGCGCCGCTGGGGCTCGGCGCCCCACTCGGGCTTCGGTCTGGGCTTCGACCGCCTGCTGATGTTCGTGACGGGTCTGGGCAACATCCGTGACGTGCAGCCCTTCCCGCGCACGCCGCAGCATGCCGATTTCTGACGCGAATCCTCTTTCCGGGCGTGTCGGAGTGTGCGAGAGAGCGTAAATATAGTCGATTCGGACCCGGGCGGAAATGTGTATTGTGTAGGCCGATAATGTGCCGTATGTTTGTGCCGAACAAAACAGGATCGACTTATGGCAATCAATCAGAGACAGGTACTTTCCCTACAGCAGAAACTCTCCCCGCAGCAGATTCAGATGATCAAGCTGCTGGAGCTTCCGACCGTACAGCTCGAGCAGCGCATCAAGCAGGAGATCGAGGAGAACATCGTTCTCGAGGAGCAGGAGCGCGATCCCGAAGCCGAGGAGGCGCCGCGTCAGATCTCGATCGACGAATACCTCCGCGAGGACGACACCCCCTCCTATAAGAGCCGCATCAACAACTACTCCAAGGACGACAAGCCCCGTCAGGTGATCCTCACCGGCGGCCGCTCGCTGCAGGAGTATCTGGTCGAGCAGCTCGGCTACCGCAACCTCTCCGACCGCGAGATGCGGCTGGCCGTCTATCTGGTCGGGAGCATCGACTCGGACGGCTACCTGCGTCGCGATCTGGAGTCGGTGGCCGACGACATCGCCTTCACGGTGGGGCTGGAGACCACGCCCGAGGAGCTCGAGGAGCTGCTGGGCGAGATCCACCAGCTGGAGCCGGCGGGCGTCGGGGCCCGCGACCTGCGCGAGTGCCTGCTGCTGCAGCTGGGCGAGTGGCGCGCGTCGAGCCGCCCGCGCCGCCTGGCCCGCCGCATCCTGGCCGACTACTTCGACGAGTTCGTCAAGAAGCACTACGAGAAGCTGCTCACGCGCCTGCAGATCACCGAGGAGGAGTTCCGCGAGGCGATGGGGGAGATACGCAAGCTCTCGCCCAAGCCGGGCAACCTCTACGTCGAGGGGGGCACCGACACCACGCCCTACATCATCCCCGACTTCATCCTCGACTGCGAGGACGGCGTCTTCAGCCTCTCGCTCAACGGCGGCAACGTCCCCGAGGTGAAGATCAGCCGCCGCTACCAGGAGATGCTGCGGGCGATGGTCACCCCCGACGGCCGCGTGCGGGAGAGCGACCGCGAGGCGGTGCAGTTCGTCAAGAGCAAGATCGACTCGGCCAAGTGGTTCATCTCGGCCATCCAGCAGCGCCACGACACGCTCATGCGGACCATGCAAACGATCCTCGACTACCAGCACGACTACTTCCTCGACGGCGATCGGTCGAAGCTGCGGCCCATGATCCTCAAGGACATCGCCGAGCGCACGGGGCTCGACGTGTCGACCATCTCGCGCGTGGTCAACAGCAAGTACGTGCAGACGCAGTTCGGCATCGTCTTCCTCAAGTCGCTCTTCTCGGAGGCGATGCAGACCGACAGCGGCGAGGAGGTGTCGAGCTACGAGATCAAGAACCTGCTCAAGGAGTGCATCGACGACGAGGACAAGCGCCGTCCGCTCACCGACGAGACGCTCATGGACATGCTCAATGCCAAGGGCTACCGCATCGCCCGCCGCACGGTGGCCAAATACCGCGAGATGCTGGGCATCCCCGTCGCGCGGCTGCGCAAGCAGATCTGACGGGCCCGCACGCTGCCCGCCTGCCCGCCTGTTAGGCGCGGCGGACACGGAAGACACGGCGGCTACGGCGTCACGCTGGCCACGGCTGCTGCTGCGAGAGCGGCGGGCCGCAAGACACAATACGAATTTTCCGCACGGGCAGCCGTCCGCGTGGGTGGCATCGGGGTCGGGGCGCGAGCGCTCCGGCCCGAAGCTTTGAAACAGACGACCATGAAGACCGCGACCTACGTCCGACTCGCCCACGCCCTTTCGTGGGCCCTGCACCCCTTTCTGCTGCCGCTCTATCTGGTGGCCGCACTGCTGCTGCTCACCCCTTTCGGGCTCTACCCGGCCGGCGTGAAGCTCTATCTGGTGTGGGTCGTCGTGCTCTATGCGCTGGTCATCCCCGTGCTGGCGCTGGGGGTGCTGCGCTCGCTGGGGCGCATCTCCTCCTACCGCATCGACGAGCGGCGCGAGCGGCTGCTGCCCCTGGCCGTGGGCACGCTCTGCTTCCTGCTCTGCGCCCTGACGCTCGCCAAGATCCCGTCGGCCGAGTTCCTGCGCAAGTGCATGCTGGCCGCGGGGTGCTGCGAGGCCTTCTGCCTCGCGGTGTCGTGCCGCTGGAAGATAAGCCTCCACCTGACGGCCGCAGGCGCCGCCGTGGCCGTGCTCGGGGTGATGAACTTCATCGGTGTGGCCGGCATGCTGCTGCCGCTGGCCGGAGCCATCCTCTGCGCCGGGGCCCTCGCCTCGGCACGCCTCTACCTGGGCTGCCACAACGGCATGCAGGTGCTCGCGGGCTTCGCGGGCGGCTTCGCGGTGGCCACGCTGGCCGTGCTGTTTCTGTAATTTCTCATTTCAGATGTTGGAACAACTGCTCATCGAGACCGAACGGCTTCTTCTCAGGCCTTGGCGCGAAACCGATGCGGCCGCGCTTTTCAGATATGCCGCCGACCCTGATATAGGTCCAGCCGCCGGCTGGCCGCCCCATACGTCCGTGGAAAACAGCCTGGAAATCATCCGCACCGTATTCGCTGCGCCGGAAACCTATGCGGTCGTGCCGAAAGGGAGCGGAGAGCCCGTCGGCTGTTGCGGAATCATGTTTTCCGAAAGTCTCCACACGGCGGATATGAAGCGCGGCGAGGCCGAGATAGGCTACTGGATCGGCAAGCCCTACTGGGGCCGGGGATTCATCCCCGAAGCGGTCGGGGCGCTGCTGTCGCGCTGCTTCGACGATCTGGCCCTCGATGCCGTGTGGTGCGGATATTACGAGGGGAACGCCAAATCGAAACGGGTCGTCGAGAAATGCCGTTTCGAATACCATCATACGAACCGCGATATCGCCACTCCGCTCGGAGACAGGCGGACGGAGCACTTCTACGTCATGACCAGAGCGAATTACACGGTCCTGAATGTCGCTCGGGAGCGCTAATCGCTCGATCGGCAGCCGCGAAAAGTCGCAGGGGCGCGATCCGGCATTCGGATCGCGCCCCTGCGGCGTGTCAGACGGGCGGTTATTCGCGCGTGAAGGCGAAGCCGACGTAGACGTTCTCGTATTTGCGCAGGAGCCGTGCGGCGCTCTCCAGCGCCGACACGCGGCTGCCGAGCGCCGTCACCAGCTCGACGAGCTTCGTTACGGGAAATACCAGCTGTAGTTCCGCGCCGGCAAGGTAGACGTGGCCGGGGATCGTGCCCAGGTCGTATTTGCCTTTGGAGAGGTGCAGTGCGACGACGTGCGTCGCGGGGTCGAACTCGTAGGTGCCCGAGAGGGTGCGCCCGCCGGCCTGCGCCGTGAAGCCGCCCTCCCTGTCGAAGGCGAACGAGCAGGCCCCGGGCTCGATGCCGACGAGGCGGTAGCCCTTTTCGAGCCGCTGCACGATGGTAGCCTCGAGTGCGGCGCCGCCCAGCTCGCTGGCCAGCTCCTCGCCCTCGAACTTCACGCCGGGGGCCGTGTAGCTCCACTGGCCGACCAGCGCGTACTCGGTGAGTTTGCCGTCGGTGAGCTTGTCGGCCGCCGCCGTCGCGGCCCGCTTCAGGGCCTCCTTCCAGTCCTGCGCCGCGGCCGCCGTCGTGCCGAGCGCGAGCAGCAGGGCGAGCGCTATCAGCCGTTTCATAGTTCGTCGAGTTCTTTGAGCCACATGGCCGCCGAGGCGTCGGAGGGCATGCGCCAGTCGCCGCGCGGCGAGAGGGCCACCGAACCCACCTTCGGGCCGTCGGGCATCGCCGAACGCTTGAACTGCTGCGAGAAGAAGCGGCCCACGAACGTGCGCAACCAGCGCAGGATCGTCTCTGCGTCGTAGCGCCCCTCGAAGGCCTGCCGGGCCAGGAAGTGGATCTTGGCGGGTCCGTAGCCCGAGCGCAGCGTGTGGTAGAGGAAGAAGTCGTGCAGCTCGTAGGGGCCCACCAGCTCCTCGGTCTTCTGGGCGATCCCCCCCTGCTCGTCGGCGGGCAGCAACTCGGGGCTCACGGGCGTCGCCACGATGTCGCGCAGCGTCGTGCGTGTCGCCTCGTCGGGCTCGACGTCGGCGGCCCATGCGACCAGGTGGCGCACCAGTGTCTTGGGCACCGAGGCGTTGACGCCGTACATCGACATCTGGTCGCCGTTGTAGGTCGCCCAGCCCAGCGCCAGCTCCGAGAGGTCGCCCGTGCCGACCACCAGCGCCCCCTCCATGTTGGCCACGTCCATCAGGATCTGCGTCCGCTCGCGCGCCTGCGCGTTCTCGTAGGCCGCCGAGCGGTCGTCGGCCGCGAGGCCTATGTCGCGCATGTGCTGCGTGCACGCCTCGCGGATGGGGATCTCGCGCACGGCGACGCCCAGCCCCCGCATCAGCTGCAGGGCGTTGTTGTAGGTGCGGCCCGTGGTGCCGAAGCCCGGCATGGTGATGCCGACGATGCCCCGGCGGTCGAGCTTCAGCAGGTCGAAGGCGCGCACGGTCGCCAGCAGCGCGAGCGTCGAGTCCAATCCGCCCGAGATGCCGACCACGGCGCGCCGGCAGCCCGTGTGCGAGAGGCGGCGCGCCAGTCCGTGGGCCTGGATGCGGAAGATCTCCTCGCAGCGCTCGCTGCGGTGCGCCGCGTCGCCGGGCACGAAGGGCGTGGGGTCTACGGGCCGGTCGAGCCGCTCGGTACGCAGCCCCTCCGGCAGCTCCATCTCGATGACGGTGTTCTCGGCCGCGGGCTCCGCCGCGCGGAACGAGGTGTTGCGCCGCCGCTCGAAGGCCAGACGCTCGACGTCGACGTCGGCCACCACCACCTGCTCGTCGAGCGAGAAGCGCTCGGCCTCGGCCAGGATGCGGCCGTTCTCGGCCACGATGCCGTTGCCGGCGAATACCAGGTCGGTCGACGACTCGCCGAAGCCCGCCGAGCAGTAGACGTAGGCCGAGAGCGTGCGGGCCGACTGCTGGGCTACGAGCGCGCGCAGGTAGTCGTGCTTGCCCACCCCCTCGGGCGAGGCCGAGAGGTTGAAGACGATGCGTGCGCCCGCGGCCGCGAGGTGCGACGAGGGGGGCACGGCGGCCCACAGGTCCTCGCAGAGCTCCACGCCGAACTCGGCGCCGCCGACGGCGAAGGTGAGCCCGGCGCCGAAGTCGGCCTCGGCGCCCGCCACGACGATCGTCTCGCCCGCGATGCCGGCGCCCGAGGCGAACCAGCGGTTCTCGTAGAACTCCGAGTAGGCGGGGATGTAGCTCTTGGGCACCACGCCCAGAATGCGCCCCTGGGCGAAGACCACGGCGCAGTTGTAGAGGGCCTCGCCGTGGCGCAGCGGGGCGCCGACGATCGCTGCCAGCGGCAGCTTGCGCGTGGCCCGCACGAGCTTCGCGAGCGCCTCCTCGGCGGCGTCGAGCAGCGTGGGGTGCAGCAGGAGGTCGCCGCACGTGTAGCCCGTGATCGCGAGCTCGGGGAAGACCACCGCCTTGGCGCCGCGCCGTGCGGCCTGCTCGGCGAGCGCCGCGATGCGCTCGGCGTTGCGGACGCAGTCGGCGACCTCCACCCGGGGGATCGCCGCCGCGACTTTGAGAAAACCGAACCGATCCATCCTATTCGGCCCAGAGCTGTGCCAGGTTGAGGATCACCTGCTGCGCGCGGCGCATGGTCGTCAGCGAGCAGTATTCGAATCGGCCGTGGAAGTTCATGCCGCCGGTGAAGAGGTTGGGGCAGGGCAGCCCCATGAACGAGAGGCGCGCGCCGTCGGTGCCGCCGCGGATGGGCCGCACCAGAGGCTTCACGCCCGCCAGCTCCATGGCCTTCAGCGCCTTGTCGATCACCTGCGGATGGGGCTCGACCTGCTTGCGCATGTTGAAGTACTGGTCCTTGACGGTGAGCGTCAGCACCTCCTGCCCGTATTTCTTCTTCAGCAGGTCGACGGCCGCCCACAGGAAGACCTTCTTCTGCTCGAACTTCGCGGCGTCGTGGTCGCGGACGATGTAGCTCACCGTGGCCTTGTCCACCGTGCCGTTGAGCCCCACGCAGTGGTAGAAGCCCTCGTAGCCCTCGGTGTACTCGGGCTTCTGGGCCGCGGGCAGCATGCCCTGCAGCTCGCATGCCACCTCGATGGCGTTGATCATCTTGCCCTTGGCGTAGCCCGGGTGCACGTTGCGGCCCTGGATGTCGATGCGGGCGCTCGCGGCGTTGAAGTTTTCGTACTCCAGCTCGCCCTCCATGCCGCCGTCGACCGTGTAGGCGAAGTCGGCGCCGAAAGCCTCCACGTCGAAGAAGTCGACGCCGCGCCCCACCTCCTCGTCGGGCGTGAAGCCGATGCGGATCTTGCCGTGGGCCACCTCGGGGTGGGTCATCAGGTACTCGGCCGCGGTCATGATCTCCGCCACGCCCGCCTTGTCGTCGGCGCCCAGCAGCGTGGTGCCGTCTGTGTGGATGAGCGTGTGGCCCTTGAAGAGGGCCAGCTCGGGGAACTCCTCCACGCGCATCGTCAGCTGGCCGTTGAGGAAGATGTCGCCGCCGTCGTACTCCTCGATGACGCGCGGGCGCACGTCGGCACCCGACATGTCGGGCGAGGTGTCGACGTGGGCGATGAACCCGATGACGGGGGCGTTTTCGCACCCCTTGGTCGCCGGGATGGTGCCCATGACGTAGCCGTAGCGGTCCATCTCGACGTCGGTCATGCCCAGCGTGCGCATCTCTTCGGCCAGATCGGCCAGCAGCACCTTCTGCTTCTCGGTCGAGGGGTAGGTGGTGCTCTCCTCCGACGACTGCGTGTCGTAGGAGACGTATTTCAGAAATCGTTCTTTGAGATCCATAGTTCTGTAGGTTGTGCGTTATTCGTTCTCTTTGGCCTGCATGGTGTGCCATACGAAATAGCCGATGAGGGCGGCATAGGCCGCCAGACCCACCCACTCGGCGGCGTTGGACGAGGCCCATTCGGAGAGCATCCAGTCGACCTCGAGGAATTTGAGCAGTGCCGTGACGACGCCCATCAGCGCGCCGCCGGCGATGAAGCCCGAGGCGATGAGCGTGCCGCGGTCGAAGCGCGCCTTGTTGAGCGGGGCGCAGGTCGAGCGGTTGGAGACCAGCCACGCCACCAGACCGCCCACCACCAGCGGGGCGTTGAGATCCATGGGGATGAACATACCCAGCGCGAAGGCCAGGGCCGGCACGCCGATCGCGGTGAGCACCAGGGCCAGCATCGCGCCGCAGAAGTAGAGCACCCACGGGGTCTGGCCGCCGGTCATCAGGGGCTGGATGACGGCCGCCATGGCGTTGGCCTGCGGCGCCACGAGGGCCCCCTCGCCCACGAAGCCGAACGACTTGTTGAGCACGATCATCACGCCGGCGACCGTAGCGGCCGAAACGAGCGTGCCGAGGAACTTCCACGTCTCCTGCTTTTGGGGTGTCGTGCCGAGCCAGTAGCCGATCTTCAGGTCGGTGATGAAGCCGCCGGCCATGGAGAGCGCCGTGCAGACCACGCCGCCGATCACCAGCGCGGCGGTCATGCCCGTCGTGCCGCTCAGACCCACGCTCACCAGGATGAGCGACGAGAGGATGAGCGTCATGAGCGTCATGCCCGAGACGGGGTTGGTGCCCACGATGGCGATGGCGTTGGCCGCCACGGTGGTGAAGAGGAA